>JAABUX010000402.1_pt1 | contig 74110 bp, 49 predicted proteins | sample 5561851 | NCBI WGS metagenome assembly JAABUX01 (sample SAMN10711883, study PRJNA513361) | rock metagenome | isolation source: Antarctica rocks | place: Antarctica: Victoria Land, Richard Nunatak red sandstone | collected 2016-01-03
GAGGTCGGCCGTGGGCATAGGGCTTCCTGGACCGGTGCCGGTGTGAGCGACAATTCCAGGACGGCCAGATTACCCATTGTCTGACTCTCATTCAATCTTCAGCGGACACCACCCCGCTCACGCTCTGCGATAATCGGTGCATGAGCATCCCCAAACCACCGAAGCGACCGGCCGACTTCAACGAACGGGCCTACCAGGTCTTCCAAGAGGCCATCGGGGAGCGCCCGACCGATCCCGAGCCAATCCCGGCCGACAAGGCTGAGAAGCCGCCAGAGCGGGAGAAAGACCCGGCGGCGGTCGCGTTGGGCCACAAGGGGGGACTGAAAGGCGGCAAGGCTAGGGCCGAGAAATTGACGGCTGAGGAGCGATCGGAAATCGGGAAGAAAGCGGCGGCGAAGAGATGGGGCAATAGACAGGACTAATCGCCGCGCGGTCGGTAACTCGCCGTCGGTCCTTTGTTCTCAATGCTTCCGTTCGCACTGAATTTCAGTTCTAGAATTGAATGAACTTTCAAACTTTCTATTTCTAAAACAATTTTCGGCCAGCATTTGATTATCATCCAGCACGTATCTTCAATCTTCCTGTTACACCAGTTATGATTGAATATCAAATATGTTAATTCTGTTTCAGCAAGAACCGACAATTCAACCCTGTTTCTGAGGATCTTCCCATCCCCGCCGACGAAGATCCAATTGGGATCTTCGTCGTGAAGGGCGCCGAGTATCTCCGTATCTTTGCTGGCCCGGTTGAATCGAGAGTCGTCGTCGTGATGCCTGACAAGGTGCCCCGATCTCCCCTCATAGATCGCCAGCATGCGAGCCGTTCGGACGCACGCATTCCGGTCGAAAAAGAATCGCATCACGCAGCGGGCCTCAGTTCGAAGTTCACCGCCGCTTGGACGTGAATCGATTCAATGCCGAACCAGTCTGCGACTCTATATGCGTCCCTCCCATTGGCCTCGAACGCAGACGCCAGGACCCGCGTCGTGATTCCGACCTCTTCGACGATCGGCTTGCCAAAACACCGTGTCGGGTCTACCACCACTCCATCGGCGATCCTCCATAGATTCGCCAGGCTCGTGATTTCGTTGTATTCTATCTTATTCAAGAATGGAATTATAAATTCATCGATATAGATTTGGTCGGTGAGGGCTTCGATGACGGTCTCTGTTTCGCGATCGTCGATTCGCTTGGTAAAAATCTTGCCCCCGCTGTGGTAGATGTCCTTTGTGCAGAATGGGTGTTTTTGGCCGGTATCGCCGGCCAACTTTCGGTGAACTTTTCGAATGTGTTGGAGCGATACCGGGGGGTTGGCGGCGCGCAGCTTCCCCGCTACACAAACTTCGATCAGGTCTAGGAAGCTGATCGCTTTCTCGCCCGCTATCGCCGGGTAATCACTCCGAAAGACCGATGACCCGGATGGCTCGCCCGCCTCGGAGCGGAACCAATCGCGAACCCGTGACGCCCGCAACTGTGTCAGTCTTGCGGCTTCGGTGAGGCTGTAGACGCCACCGCCTAGGATCGTCATGGTCTGCCTCCCTCGCTCGGCCACCCGGAGCTATCCAGAGGTTTAGGTAAGATTTACTTGACTACGAACGACTCGGGCACCTGAACTTGCGCGCACTAGAAGATAGGCGTCCACAATTATGCCGTCGCCCGGCCGAGATAGCAATCGGTAGATACCGAAAAGCATCGTCCTCAAACTGAACCTTTTACTTGATTCTAATTGACCGCTCAATTATATTGGGGGCATGAACAAGCTCAACACCACCAAACGTACCGCTGTGCTCTCTGCCCTTGTGGAGGTCAACTCGATCCGCTCCACCGTCCGCATGACGGGGGTTGCGAAGGGAACCGTCCTAAAGCTCGTGGTGGACTTGGGTACGGCCTGTGCCAAGTACCAGCACGAGACGATCCGCGACCTATCCGGTTGCCGTCACATCGAATGCGACGAGATCTGGTCCTTCTGGGGGATGAAGCAGAAGAACATCCCGGCCGAGAGGCAGGGCGAGCTTGGGATCGGCGACGTCTGGACGTGGAAGGCCATGTGTTCGGACACCAAGCTGCTCATCTCGTGGCTGGTCGGGGCTCGCGACGGCGAACATGCGTGCGTGTTCGTTGCCGATCTTGCCGGCCGTCTCGCCCATCGCGTCCAACTGACGACCGACGGCCTCAAGTGCTACCTCAACGCGGTCGAGGAAGGCTTCGGCGGCGCGATCGACTACGCCCAACTCATCAAGATTTACGACAACGATACGGGGAACGGGAGCGAGATCCGCGACAGCCCCGGTGAGCAGGTCGAGACGCGGAGAGAGGTCGTCTCGGGCAAGCCGCTCGTCAACTTCATCGGCACAAGCTACGTCGAACGCCCGAATCTCACCACTCGGATGCGAATTGGGCGATTCACCCGGTTGACTAACGGGTTCAGTAAGAAGATCGAAAACCACGGTTACGCCTTCGCCATCTACGCGATGCACTATAATTTCGTCCGACGGCATCAAAGTATACATGTCACTCCCGCAATGGCCGCGGGCGTCACGCATAAGCTCTGGTCGATCGAAGACATGGTCGGCCTGCTTGACTGATCGGGCGTACAGGCAAGTTCTGGGCCGAAATCGGCCTCGAAAAAATCCAATTTCAAACCGACCCACTACCCACGGGTGCGGCGAGTTGGCGGGTTGCCGACGACCTGCGGCGGGCGGGGGTGGGACACGATCGCGGGAAGCGGCTTGGTCGTCCGCCGGGCCGTGGCGAGGCCCCGGGTCTGCCGTCCCGCACGGGAGCCATCCCTCTTTGTCGGGATTTGAGTAGAATAGGCCGTTCCTCGCTCGTCCCGATCGACGAAGCGACCGGATCTCCCCGAGGCGCCGCCCCGTCGAGGGGCCCGGGTGCCGCGGACGACCCCACCGGGCGCCTCCGCGAACGGCCCGGCGCGTCGCGCCCGAATCGCCGGGGGCCCGGTCGAGTCGAACGGATCAAGGCATGAATCAGGATAACTCGATGAATCCGGATCGTGACCCGCTCGTCTTCCTCGCCGTGCGCGACGAGATGGGGGGGCGGACCCGTGCCTTCGACTGGTCGGAGACCCCGGTGGGGCCGGCGGCCGGGTGGCCGCGGAGCCTCAAGACCGCCGTGCGGATCATGCTCGACGCCCGCTACCCGATGTCCGTCTGGTGGGGGCGGGGGCTGACCTACTTCTCCAACGACGCCTACGCCCCCTTCCTCGGCACGCGCCACCCCGACGCCCTGGGCCGGCCCGCCTCCGAGGTCTGGTCCGAGGTCTGGTCCACCTCCACCCCGCTGTCCGACGCCGTGATGGACGAGGGCCGGGCGACGTTGATGGAGGAATTGCCCCTCGTCCTGGAGCGGAACGGGTTCCCCGAGGAGACCTACTTCACCTTCTCGTACAGCCCGCTCCCCGACGACGACGGCGGCGTGGGCGGCGTGCTCACCGTCGCCACCGAGGACACCCGGCGGGTCCTGGACCGGCGCCGGCTCCGGACCCTCCGGTCGCTGGCGGAGCGGGCTACCCGGGCGAGGACGGCCGTGGGGGCGTGCGAGGTCGCCGCCGAGACGCTGGCCGAGAACCCGCACGACCTGCCGTTCGCCCTCCTCTACCTGCTGGATGGCGACGGGCGGCGGGCGAGGCTCTCCGGGCTGACCGGGCTGGACCGGGACAGCCCGGCCTGCCCCGCCGATGTCGCCCTGGATGGGGCGGACGCCCCGTGGCCGTTCCGTCGGGCGGCCGAGGCGGGCGGGCCCGTCGAGGTCGTCGACCTGACCGAGAGGTTCGGGACGCCGCCCGGCGGGGCGTGGCCGGAGTCGCCGAACCGGGCCGTCGTCCTGCCGATGACGGGGCCGGGCCAGGCCGAGCCGGCCGGGTTCGTCGTGGCGGGGGTCAGCCCACGGCTGGCCTTCGGCGACGACTACAAGGGGTTCATGGACCTGCTCGCCGGCCACGTCGCCACGGCGGTCGGCAACGCCCGGGCCGACGCGGAGGAGAGGGGGCGGGCCGAACAGCGGACCCGGACCATCCTGGACAGCATCACCGACTGCTTCTTCGCCCTCGGCCACGATTGGACCTTGACGTATGTCAACCGGGCGGCCGAGCAATTGCTCGGCCGCATCCCCGGCGACCTCCTCGGGAGGGACTTCTGGCGGTCGTTCCCCGGGCTCGCCGGGAGCGAGTTCGAACGGGTTTGCCGGAGGACCATGGCCGAGGGTGTGCCGCTCGCCCTCCTGGATCACTACCCGGATCGCGACCGCTGGTACGAGGTCAACACCTACCCGACGCCGGACGGGATGTCGATCTACTTCCGCAACGTGACCGAGCGGAGGCGGGCCGGGGAGGAGATCGCCCGGCTCGCCGCCGAGGCCGAGCGGGAGCGGCGTCTCCTCGACACGGCGCTGAGGTCGGGTTGGACGAGCGGGGGTTCGCGGCGGCCTTGCGGGCCCGGGAGTATCGCGAAGCCCACCGCCGGGCCCTCCGGCACGCCTCCGAGCGGGCGGGCGTCGACGGCGTGCCCATGTTCGTCATCGGCGGACGCACCCTCTCCGGCTTGCAGGATCGGCAGACGCTGGAATCGGCGATCGGCGAAGAAATGGAGATCCTCGGCCGTCGCGAACCCGCGCCGAGGCCGGCCGGAGGCGCCACGCCCTTGACGGGGGCGGCCGGGGAAATCGGGCGGACGGCCGGGCCCTCATGGGACGCGGCCGGCCGTTGATTCGGATCGTTCCGGGGATCGCCGGTCGCGACGGATGGGCGTGGGCCGTCTCCCCCGACCGGGGGCCGCTGACGTCGGCGGGACGCTGAACTGAGGCGTGGGGGGGAGTTCCGGCCCCGCCCCCTCAGTTCAGCAGGGCCGGCTCCTCCATCAACAGTCCATACTTCTTCATCTTCTTGTAGAGGGTGGTCCGGTTGATGTCGAGCACGCGGGCCGTCTCCTGGCGGTTCCAGTTCAGGGCCCGGAGCGCCTGGATGATGATCTGCTTCTCGGGCTCTTCGAGGGCCTCCTTGAGGGGCCTGACGCTGAAGCCCGGGTGGAGGTGGGTCCTCGGCGAGTAGGGGGAGGGCCGCGACGATCGGGACGGCGAGGACCCGACGGCGAGGTTGGCCGAGGTGATCTTCGGCGCCTGGCTCAGGGCCACCCCCCGCTGGACGACGGACTCGAGCTCGCGGACGTTGCCCGGCCAGTCGTGCCGGGCGAGCAATTCGAGGGCGTCGGGGGTGAAGCCGATCACGGGCTTGGCGAAGTCGCGGGCGAACTTCTCGCGGAAGTGCTCGGCCAGCCGGATGATGTCGGGCCCGCGCTGGCGGAGCGGCGGGAGCTTCAGGCAGACGTCGTTGATCCGCTCGAAGAGCTCGCGGCGGAACTTGCCCTGCTCGACCAGGGCGGGCAGGTTCTCGCGGGTCGAGAGGATGAATCGGACGTCGACCTGGATCGGCGTCGAGGACGAGCCGAGGGGCTCGAATTCCCCCTCGACGAGGACGCTGAGCAGCTTCGCCTGGAGGGCGGGCGAGAGGGCGGCGACCTCGTCGAGCAGGAGGGTCCCGCGGTGGGCCCGGGCCAGCCGGCCGGGCCGCTCGGACGACTCGTCCCCCTCGAAGCGCTGGCCGAACAGCTCGCGCTCCAGGCCGAGCTCGTCGATCCCGCCGCACGAGACTTCGAGGAAGGGGTGCTCGCGACGGCCGCTCTGGGCGTGGATCGCCCGGGAGATCAGGGTCTTGCCCGTCCCCTGCTCGCCCACGATGAGGACCGGGACCCGGGCCGGGGCGACGGTCGAGGCCAGCTCGATGGCCTGGCGGAGCGCCGGGTCGTCGCCCAGGAGGCTCGGGCCGCCGAGGAAGAGCCCCTCGATCCGGGCCGCCGCGTGCGAGGGGTGCGAGGGGTGCGACGGGGCCTCGCCCGCCGTCGGCCTCGGCCTCGGCTCCGGCGACGTCGCCGGCGGGGCGTCGGCGACCGGCCGGTACGGCTGATACGGCTGGTGGTGGCCGTTGGTCGACCCGTTCTCCTGGCGGGGGGCCGAGTGCGTGTGCTCGCAGGCCTGGGTGACCGCCGCCCGGAGTTCGGTCGCGGGCATCGGGAACTTCAGGACGGCGTTGGCCCCCATCCGGATCGCCTCGCGGCTCCGGTTCGGGTTGGCGATCGGGAACAGGAGGATCACCGGCACACCGGGGTGCTTCCGCCGCGAGAACGAGAGCAGCTCCAGCGCCTCGGGGTCGCTCGGGTCGATCCCGGCGATCACGAGGTCGACCCCGCCGCGCTCCAGGCGGCGGACGGCGAGCCGGTCGTTGGCGGCCTCGTCGATCTGGTGTCCCAGCGACTGGAGCATCGAGCCCAGCAGGGCGAGGATCGACGGCTCGTGGTGGACGATCAGGATTCGGGCTTGATTCATGATGTCATTCTCTCGGGGGGGCGCCCGCCGAAGCGGCACACGGGCCGGTGCGTCGTCCTTGAGGGAATGAGTGGAGACACCCCAGGTCTGCGGTCACGTCCAAGAGACATCCCGGGCGCCTCGGGCTCGCGCCCGGCCGCCCATCCGTCGCCGAGTTGGTCCCGGGGGGATGTTGCCGAAAGAGGAGTGGTGTCGATTTTCCTATACATCGCGGCTGCACAATCGTCAAAAGACAACATCGCGGGCCGGGGACGTCCCGAGATCCCGACGGCGTGAGGCCCGCCGGCCACCTCAGGCGCGGGGGTGGGCCTCGTTGTAGGCATCGATGAGCCGCTCACGGGTCACGTGGGTGTAGATCTGGGTGGTGGTCAGGCTGCGGTGCCCCAGGAGGTCCTGGACGCTCCGGAGGTCGGCCCCGCGGTCGAGCAGGTGCGTGGCGAAGCTGTGGCGGAGGGTGTGCGGGCTCGTCGAGAGGTCGAACCCGAGCCGGAGCAGGTGGGCCTCGAGCAGCCGGCCGACGCTCCGCGATGTCAGCCGGGTCCCCGTCCGGTTCAGGAACAGCGCGGGCTCTCCGGGGACCTTGGGGGCGCGGGCGGCCCGCCACCGCGCGATCCAGCCCATCGCCATCGGCCCGATCGGCGCGAGCCGTTCCCGACGCCCCTTGCCCCGGACCCGGACCAGCGTGGTCTCCTCGTCGAGGTCGCCGAGGTCGAGGCCGACGAGCTCGCCGACCCGGAGGCCGCCGCCGTAGAGCGTCTCGAACATCGCCCGGTCGCGGACCCCCGCGGCGTCGGCCGTGGGGATCGAGTCGAGCAGCCGGATCACGTCGTCCACCCGGAGCAGCTTCGGCAGCCGCCGGGGCTGCTTGGGGTTGCGGAGGCCGCCGACCGGGTCCGAGGTCATCACGCCCTGCCGGCGCTGGTAGCGGTAGAACGACCGCAGGCTCGCCAGCCTCCGGGCGATCGTGCTGGGGGCGTATCCTCTCCCGCTCAGCCAGGCCGAGTAGGCCCGGAGCCGCTTCGAGTCGACCGCGGTCGGGTCCGCCCCCTCGCCGGTCGACTCCACGAGGTAGGCCTGGAACTGGACGAGGTCATCCTCGTAGCACCGGACCGTGTGCGGCGAACTCTGGCGCTCCGACCCCAGGTGGTCGAGGAATTTCGCGATCGTCGGATGCACGAGACGTATCCTCGGAGGAGGGTGGGGCGAGGATCAGGGTCGCCGACGGGTCGCCGGCCTCCTCAACCGCGCGGGACGACGGGGGCGGGATCGTCGAGGCCGGGCCGGGCCGTCGACTCATGGCGGGGGGTGGGGAGACGTCGATCCCGGCATCCCGGCCGCTTCCCGCGGCGGGAGGCCGCGGGTGGGTTAATTTCTCATCATGGGGTGTGCGAAAATCGGCTGAAAATTTAGACTTCGGACGACCTCGGAGATCGGTCAATCCGCGCCGATCTCCCCTCGGAAGATCGTGACTCCCGCCACGCCGACGCGAGGATTTCGGGGCAATCGGCCCGAATCATCACCGGTCGGAATTCGTCGCTTTCAGGTCACTACGGGTTTTCCCGGGAAACGGGACACCCGTGGGCCGGAAGCCTTCGGTTTCTCCCGGTCATGCAATCAATCGGGATTTGGTGCCGATTGGGGGCGAGACCGCCATCACCGAAGTCGGCTCCACCTCCTGGGGTCGAGGGCTCGCGTTCGCGCGGGATCGAGGGGGACGCAGCGAGACATCCGTGGGGATTTCCGGGAGAACTCCCGGGGGAATTGGCCCGCGTCCTGCGGGGCCCGCGACGGTTGGCGTCGCGGGCCAGGCGGTCGTGATCGACTCCGGCCCTCATCGACGGATGCATGTCCGATTGATGGTGGCGGGGAGATCAACGTCGGGGCGAAGCGGAGGTTGCCGAGGGCATCGGACGGGCTGCGAGCCAGGCGCCGGGGGAGAGGCTTGGCGGGTGGCGGATGCCAGATCAGTCGTGATCGGCCGGGGTCCCGGCCGCGACCCTGGTGACAATAGCGTCGTCGTCGCGAGAACGCCAGCGAAAACTCGGGGTGTCTTGCGTGCTTGTCTCTTGTTAATCCCGACCTCCGAGATCCGGGGGGAAAGGTGCCCCGTCGCCGCCTTCCCCGCGGCACCCTCGGCCGGGCGGGATGGCGGAATTGCCGGGGCCCGGCGGCCGTGCTATCTTCCACCATCGCCCGGCCCGGGATGGCCGGGCGGGCCGGATCGCGAGCCCGCGGCGGATGGCAACCTTGCCCGACCCCGAGACGTTGACCCATCGCCTGATCTTGCCCCGCGACGCCAACCACCACGGCACGCTCTACGCCGGGGCCCTGCTGACGCTCGTCCTGGAGGCCGGGTACGCGACGGCCTACCGATCCGTCGGGCGGTCGGCCAACCTGGTCCTGAAGCGGGTGCTCGACTTGCGCTGCTTCGAGCCGGTCTCGATCGGCCGGGTCGTCGAGATCCGGGGTCGCGAGGTCCACCGGGCCCGCGCCCACGTCGTCGTCGCGCTGGCCGGGACCCCGCTCGAAGGCCGGCCCCGGCCGTGGGTCGACGGCCTGATGCAGTTCGTCCAGGTCGACGACGAGGGCCGGCCCGAGCCCCTCGCGGCCGGGCCCGACGACCCCGGCCCGCCCGAACTCCCCCCGCCCTGGCCCGCCCTCCGCGACCGGGCCCGGCGGCTCCTCGCCATCCGGTCCTGATCCGCCTCGCCCGGAAAATCCGCCCCCGCGCCGAAAATCCGTATCCCCCGCCCTCCTCCCGCGCAGTAATGGAGGGGACGAACCACGTCGTGGGGGGCGATCGGGCGATGGCGAGCACGCAATGGGCGGTCGTGCTCCGGCACGTCGGGCGGATGTTCGGCGGCGGGGCCGTGACGGGGATGACCGAGGGCCAGCTCCTCGACCGCTTCGTCGCCCGCCGCGACGAGGTCGCGTTCGGGGCGCTGATGGCGCGGCATGGGCCGATGGTCCTGGGCGTCTGCCGGGCCGTGCTGGACGACCCGCACGACGTCGAGGACGCCTTCCAGGCGACGTTCCTGGTCCTCGTCCGCAAGGCGGGCGGGCTCCGCGACCGCGACCTCCTCGCCCCCTGGCTCCACGGCGTCGCCCGCCGCGTCTCGCTCCGGGCCCGGTCCGTCGCCGCGCGGCGACGGGCCCGCGAACGGCCGGGAGTCGGTGCGGACCTCGCGGTCGCCGACCCCCTCGACGCCGACCTCCGCGAGCGTCAGGCCCTGGTCCGCGCCGAGGTCGACCGCCTCCCCGCCCACGAGCGGGCGGCGGTGGTGCTCTGCTACCTCGAAGGCCTGACCCACGAGGAGGCCGCCGACCGCCTGGGCTGGCCCGTCGGCACGGTCAAGGGCCGCCTCGCCCGGGCCCGCGACCGCCTCCGCGACCGCCTGACCCGGCGTGGGGTGGCCTCGCCCGATGCCGTCGCCCTGGCCTCGACGCTGGCCCGCGCCTCCTCGGCCGCCGTCCCGTCCGAATTGTTGGCCGCCACGACCCTGGCCGCGAGCCGACTCGCCGCCGGGCACGCGCCGACGGCCGGGATCGTCTCGGCCCACGCGGTTTCCTTGATGGAAGGAGTGATCCGGACCATGTTCGTCACCAAGCTGAAGCTCGGCGCGGTCGCCCTGGCGGCGACCTGCGCGATCGCCACGCCCGGAGTCATGGCCTGGCAAGTCGGCGGCGGGGGCAGGCCCCCGACGGGCGCGGCGACGCCGAGGCCCGCGGCTTCGGCCATCGCGGCGCCCGCCCCCGCCGGGAGGCTCGCCCCTGCCGCCGTCGAGCCGGTCCCGCCCGATCGGGCCAAATTCGCCGAGCAGGCGATCTTCACCCTGGAACAGCTCAAGGCCCGGGGAGAGAGGGTGCCCGTCGACGTCGCGACCCGATGGGCCGGCCGGCTGGCGGAGGCCCGATCCGGCCCCGGCAGCACCCTGGTCGACCGGATCAAGGCGCTCCAGGCCTACGCCGATGCGATGAGGAAGGCGCTTGATGACGCCGAGGCGTTGCAAAAGAGCGGCGAGGTCTCGGTCCTCGACATCCTGGATGCCCGCTACCGCCACGCCGAGGCCTTGCAGAAGCTCGCCGACGCCCAGGCCGAGCCGCTCTCCGCCACGCCGACCGTCGGCGTTTTCATTGGCGGTGCCGGAGGCATGGTTAGCCTCGACGGATCGACGAGGAACCGACCCGCGCCCACCGCCGCCGAGGAGGAGCGGAACCGCGCGATCCGGGCCAAGCTCGAAGAGATCGTCCCCATGCGGTTCGCCAAGCCGACGCCGTTCGCCGAGGTGATCAAGTATATCAAGGAGGCGACGAAGGGGCCGGGCGAGAAGACCATCCCAATCTACGTCAATCCCACCGGCGGCGAGCCCGTGCTGGACCTGATGGCCTCACCGATCACGATCGAGCTGGAAGACATCCCCTTGAAGACGACCTTGAGACTGCTCCTGGGCCAAGTCGGGATGATCTATGAAGTCCAGGATGGGCTGCTCCTGATCGGCCGACCGGTGTTCAGGCCTTTCCCAGGCGGAGGTATGGGCGGAGGTATGGGCGGAGGTATGGGTGGAATGGGAGGTATGAGGAGCATGGGCGGCATGATGTGAGCCGGGCGAGTCGAGAGGCGGCCTCAAGTCAGCGAGGCCGCCGGCTCCGGCGCGGGGGCGAACTCGGGGGACCGGCGGTCGCGGTGGCTGGAGTGGCGGACCCCGCCGCGTTCGAAGACGATCAGCTCGCCGAGGTGGAAGGTGTGCCAGCCGGAGGGGCTGAGCGGGGAGGTGGCGACGACGAAGCCGTGGTTGGTGGCCTCGTCGCCGACGAGGTCGACGGAGAGCTCGTCGTCGCCGAAGCGGCGGGCCTGGCCGTCGCGGACGCGGACCTTGCGGAAGTTCAGCCCCTTCCAGCCGTTGGCGTCGTGGTAGACGAACAGCCGGTGGCCGTCGGCGAGCAGGCAGTTGAGCTTGCCCATCGTGTTGGCCGCCGCGAGCGTCGCGTGGAGCCATCGCCAGTCGGCCTCGGCGTCGAGCGGCCCCCCTCGGGCGGCGATCTCGCGGAGGAGGTGGCAGAAGAACCGCTCGGAGTCGGTCCCGCCCAGCGGGCGATGGGCGCCCAGGGGGAGGTCCCAGGCCGGCCCGTCGAGCGTCCCGTTGTGGGCGAAGCCGTAGTCGCGCCCGGCCATCTCGCGGGCGAAGGGGTGGGTGTCGGCGTGGGTCGGCTCGCCGCCGGTCGTCTTGTGGCGGACGTGCGCCAGGAAGGTCCGGCTCAGGAGCGTCGGGTTCGTCGCGAGGAACCCCGCGTAGTGGCTGGTCCCCCACTTCACCGGCTCCTTGACCACCGCCAGCGACCGGTCGGGGTACCAGCCCAGGCCCCAACCGTCGGGGTTCTCCTCGCCCCGGGCGGCGAACTCCCGGAGCGAGAAGTCGGCCGAGATCGGGCCGTCGAACGACATCGCCATCAGCTCGCACATCGGCCGGACCCTCGGTCGTCGGGAATCATCCGCCAGGCTCCCTCATCATACCGGACGACCCCCGCCGGATGGATCAAATCCGTCCCACGAGATTCGGCGGCGACCTCGGAAACTGTGTTCGAACGCCGAGCCGCGCCCGGAATATATCCAGGATCGGCGTCCCGCCCCCGCCTCGACCTACGCTTGGGTTCGTTTCGTCCCCGACTCGGCGAACCAGGTTTCGAGCCGGCGGAGGCCCTCGTCGATCGAGATGGCCGGGCGGTAGCCGAGGTCGCGGCGGATGGCTTCGATGTTGAACCAGTGGGCGGTGGAGAGCTGATGGGCGAGGAACCGGGTCATCAGGGGCTCGCCGGGGAGGCGGAGGACGCGATGGGTGGTCTCGAGCACGGCCCCGGCAATGTGGGCGACGGCCGGCGCGATCGTCCGCGTGACGGGGGGCAGGTGCGCGGCGGCGAGAATGGCGTTGATCAGGTCCCAGAGCGGCCAGGGGTCGCCTTGCGAGAGGAAGTAGGCCCGGCCGGCGGCGGGAGACCCCGGCTCGAGCTTGTCGGCGGCGAGGAGGTGGGCGTCGGTCGCGTTGTCGACGTAGATCGAGTCGACCCGGTTGAGTCTGGTGCCGATCCGGCGGAGCTTGCCCGCCCTCGCGCGGGCGACGATCCGGGGGATCAGGTGGTTGTCGCCCGGCCCCCAGATCAGGTGCGGCCGGAGGGCGACGGTCGCCAGGTTGGGTTCGTTTGCCCCCAGGACCAACCGCTCGGCCTCGGCCTTGGTTTTGGGATAAGCGGCGGCAAAGCGGGAAGGATAGGGAAGCGATTCGTCCGCCCCCTCGATGTCGCCGCCATCATAGACGACGCTCGGCGAGCTGGTGTGGACCAGGCGACCGACCCCACACGCCCGGCAGGCGTCGAGGACGTTCCGAGTCCCCTCGACGTTGGCCCGGTGAAACTCCGCGTAAGGTCCCCAGATCCCCGCCTTGGCGGCGACGTGGAAGACGACCTCGCACCCCCGGGCCGCCGCCGCGACGGAGGCAAGGTCGGCCACGTCGCCGCGGAAGGTCGCGACGCCGAGGGCCCGCAGCTCGGGGTAATCGCCCCGGGCCAGGCTCCGGACCGAGTCGCCGCGCTCGACCAGCTTGCGGACGATCGCCCGCCCGAGGAACCCGCCGCCGCCGGTCACCAGGGCGATCACGCCAGCTCCTTCGCCGCCCAGGCGGCCAGCTGCTCGCGGAAGATCTTCGCGTTATGGCGGATGTCGACCGGGAACCCCGGGTGGCGGAGGAAAGTGACGACCCTACAGGTGATTGGGTTCGTTTTTCCCCGGTCGAGGAGTTCGCTGCGGACCCTCTCCCAGGAGCGGCGATCCCCCGCAAGCTCCACGCAGAGCACCGGCCGGGCCCGGCCCGGCTCGCCGACACCGACCAAGGCCGTCCGGGCGACTCCGCGATGGGTGTTGAAGACCCCTTCGACCGGGATCGTGAACAAGGTCCCCTCGGGCGTCACGACCCGATGAGATTTCCGGCCGCAAAACCAGATCCGTCCCAGTTCGTCCCGATAACCCACATCTCCCATCCGATGCCAGAACCCCCCGCTTGCCGGATCGTCGATCTTGGCGAGGGCGGTCGCCTCGGGGCGGCCGAAGTAGGTTCGGGTGACGACCGGCCCCCTCACCGCGATCTCGCCGATGGTGCCGTCGGGGACGGCCAGGTGTCCCGACCAGGTCGCGATGGGTTCGTCTTGGATGGCGATGATCTGGACTTGCATCCCTTCGACCGGCCGGCCGACGCAGACGCCCGCGCCCCGGTCGGTCTCGTGGCGGGTCTCGCCGAGGATCTCGTCGGAGCCGATCGAGCAGACGGGGAGCGACTCGGTCGCGCCGTAGGGGGTGAAGATCCGGGCGTCGGGCGCGAGGAGTCGGGAGCAGGTTTCCAGGACCCGGGCCGGGACGGGCGCGCCGGCGGAGATGACCCGGCGGAGGCCGGGGAGCTTGATGCCGTGTCTCGCCCCGTGGTCGCCCACCCGGCGGACCAGCGCCGGCGAGCCGAACAGATTCGTGACACCGAAGTCCTCGATGGCTTCGATAATCCTGGTCGGGTCGACCCGGCCGGGTCGGGTGGCGTCCATCTCGGGCACGACGCAGGTCATCCCCAGGATCGGCCCGAAGAGGGCGAAGAGGGGGAAGGTGCAGAGGTCGACCTCGCCGGGCCGGATGTCGTAAGTCACTCGGAGCAAATCGACTTGCGCCCGGAAGATGGCGTGGGTGTAGACGACGCCCTTGGGGACGCCGGTGCTCCCGCTGGTGAAGAGGATCGCGGCGGTGTCGTCGGGCCGGGTGGCTTCGTTTGGCGGCGCGGGTCCGGCGCCGGAGGGGATTGGGTCGATCTGGAGCGACCGGGCGGACCAGCCGGGCGTGATGGTGACCGAGGTCCGGATCGTCGCCCGGCCCCACCCCAGGACCCGGCGTGCCAGTTGGGCCCGGGGGATGCCGAGGAACGCCCCGGGCTCGGCCTCGGCCAGGCAGCGGCCGAGGTTCCTGATCCCGAGCCCGGGGTCGACCAGGACCGGCACCGCGCCCGCCTTGAACAACCCGAATGTGAGCGTGAAGAAGCTCAAGCCCGGCTTGACCATCAGGACCGCCCGGACGCCCCGGCCGATCCCCCGGTCGACCAGGCCCGCCGCGACGAGGTCGCTCTCGACGTCGAGCTGGCGGAACGTCAGGTGGACGTGACGGGCCCGGCCGGACCGGTCGCGGCCCGCCGGCGCCAGGGCCGCCAAGGCGTCCGGCCGCTCGCGGGCCATCGCCGTCAGGCCGGCGGCGATGTTCGCCGGGTCGACGCCGGTCATCCGGCCCCCCCACCCCGGCCCTCCCCCACGAGGGGGGAGGGAGTCCGAGGGGAGACCTTCGCGACCGACTCGCGACCCGATGTCTGGTCCCCTTCCCCCTTGTGGGGGAGGGTTAGGGCGGGGGGTCGCATCGCCAGGACCATCCATCCGTCCCGCTCCACGCGCTCAGGCCTCCTGCCCCTGGAGGACCGGGTGGGCCGCCAGGAACTCCTCGATCAGCGGGATGATCTCGTCGCCCGCGTCTTCGAGGATGTAGTGGCCGCCGTCCTCGAAGCGGTGGACCTCGGCCTCGGGGAAGCGCCGGGTCCACTCGTCGAGGAAGTGGCGGTCGAAGACGAAATCGCGGAGGCCCCAGGCGATCATCATCGGGACGTGGGCGAGTTCGCCCAGGCGGTCGGCCGTGCCCTGGACGATGTCGAAGCCCCGGTCGCCGGCCGCGAGCGGGATGTCCTGGACGAACCGGAGGGTGGCGATCCGGTTGGCCCACGAGTCGTAGGGGGCGACGTAGGCGGCGCGGAGGTCCTTGCCCATCGGCCGGCGCTTGCAGCCGACCCGCGCCGCCGCCACGGCGAAGGCGTTGAAGCCGCGGATCAGGCCCGCGCCGAGCTTCGAGTCCCGCCCGAGCCGGAGCGCGGGGGGCAGCGGCTTGGAGGCGGGGAGCGGGAACGCCCCGGTGTTGAGCACGACCAGGCGGGCGATCCGCCCCGGGTGCCGGGCCGCGTAGGCCATCCCGATCATCCCGCCCCAGTCGTGGACGACCAGCGTGATCTCGCGGTCGACGCCGAGGTGGTCGAGCAGGCCCGCGAGGTCGTCGACCCGGCTCCGGAGCGTATACTGATAGCGCGAATCGTCGGGCTTGTCCGACCGCCCGCAGCCGATGTGGTCGGGGGCGATCGTCCGGTATCGCGTCTTCAGGGCGTCGACGAGGTTGCGGTAGTAGAACGACCAGGTCGGGTTGCCATGGACCATCACGACCGGCTCGCCCGCCCCCTCGTCGAGGTAGTGGAGGCGGAGGCCGTCGCGGTCGAAGTCGCGGCCCGGGTGGGCGGCGAGGAAGGCGGCGAGGCTCGCGCTCGATGTCGCCGTCACCACTCCACCCCGAGCATCAGGCAGTTCAGGCCGCTGCCGATCCCGAGGAAGCCGACGCGGTCGCCGGGCTTCAGGAAGTCGCGCTCCTCGGCCAGGGCGGCGGTCAGCGGGAGCGAGACGGTCCCGATGTTCCCTAGATGTGAAAATGTGGAGAATTCTTTGCGCATGTCGATCCCCAGCTCCTTGAGGACCGTCTGGCGGTGGCTGATGCCGACCTGGTGGCAGATCACCTTGTCGACCTGGTCCTCCTTCCAGGAGAGCTTGCGGAGGAACGCCTTCCAGGTCCGCCGGCCGAGGTCGACGCCGTGCTTGAGGACGGCGATCGAGTCGGTCGCCATGAACTGGTGGAACTGCGAGGGGGCGAGCGAGCCCAGCGTCTCCATCCCCCACCGGCAGAGCGAGTGGAACTGCGGGGCGTTCTGCGTGACCCCGCCGACCAGGCGTCGCCGCCTCGGGCCGGTGAACGAGCCGTCGGTGAGGATCACGGCCACGGCGCCGGAGCCGCCGGTGAGGGTGGCCAGCGAGTCCTTGAACGAATCCATGGTCCGGGTCGTGAGCATCTTCTCGATCATGATGTCGACGATCTCGCGCGAGGTCTCGCACGAGACGACCATCCCGGCGCGGATCTGGCCCAGCTCGATCCGGTTGGCGATGTCGACCATCCCGTTGAGCACGCCGAGGCAGGCGTTGCTGAGGTCGTAGACCGCCGCGTCGGGGCTGACACCCACCCGCGCCGCGACCCGGCAGGCCGTGGCCGGCTCGAACAGCTCGCGGCAGACCCCCGCGTAGATCAACACGTCGACATCCGCCGGGCGGACCGACGACCCGCAGAGCGCGTGCTTGGCCGCCGCCACCGCCCCCTCGGAGAGCGGGTAGCCGGCGTCCCACCACCGACGCTCGACGATCCCGGTCAGCGCCTGGAGCTGCCCGGGCGCGATCCGGAGGGCCTCGTAGAGCCCCTTGAGCCGGCCCTCGAGCTCGTCGGAGGTCACCACCTCCGACGGCAGCTCGTAGCCGATCGCCTCGATGTACACCCGCGAGTATTTCATGGCGAGCCTGCGTCCAACCTGAGCGTGAAGTCGTTCATCCGATAGATGACCCGGCCGTCGACGTCGAGGGAGCCGTCGGCCTTGATCCGCCGCCGGGCGTCGTCGACCTCGGTGACGACCGCCCGCGTGGTCACCACCCTGTCGGTCGGGAGGATCTGGCCGCGGTATGCCCAGCGGTGCCCGTCGCCCACCCCGGGCGACTCGAACCGCGACGACGGCCCGGCCCCCCAGCGATCGGCGGCCACCACCTTGAGCAGTTGCCCGAACGACTCCAGCCCCAGCGAGCCCGGGACCACCGGGTCTTGATGGAAGTGGGCCGCGAAGAACCAGGAGCCCGGGTCGACGCCCATCGTACCGCGGATCGACCCCAGCCCGCGAGGGCCGCCGTCGGGCACGAACTCGGCGACCCGGTCGATCATCCCCCACCGCCGGTCCGGGAACGGGGCGTCCGCCGGGAAGTCGAACGACCGGGCCCGGGCGATCTCGGCCGGGTCGGGTTGATAAATCACGGCGTCGCGGATGCCCACCTGGTTCGCCAGCGCGGCCTTGCTGAAGAAGCCGAAGGTGGTCTCGCCCCGGTAGACGGGACGCCCGCCGGCCGAGACCTCGAAGTCGTACTGCTGGATGATCATCCCGCCCGACTTCGAGACCTTCGTCGTCGTCGCCGTCGTGGCGAGGGTGCCGACGTCGCGGCCGACCGCCGCGAGCTGGACGGCCGAGCCGCCGAGGTTGCGGAACGAGAGGTCGACGTCGCTGGTGAGGGCCGACCCCATGTACGCCGCCAGCCAGCCGCACGGCTGCAAGGCCACCTCCAAGAGCACGGCGAACGGCATCCGGTCCTGGCGGTCGGCCTCGAAATACCAGGCGTCGGCCGGGACGTCGTACTCGGCCACCGCCCCCGCGCCCGGGGCCATCACCCAGGGGGCGCCGGCGACGTCGACGACCCGGTCGAGGAACTGGTACGGCGGGCCCGGGAGCCGGGCGATCACCCGCCCCTCGTCGAAGACCCGGTAGGGATCGCCGAACGCCTCCGAGGGCTTGCCGACGGCGAAGGCCCGGATGGTCTCCGGGCCGTAGAGCGCCGGGCGATCGAAGACGGCCGCCGCCGGCTGCTTCGCCCAGATCCGCCCGAGTTCCACGCGGTCGAGCCCGGTCATCCGCAGCGACATGTCGGCGATCTCGACGATCGGCCGGCCGTCGGCGTACATCAGGGCGTCGACGATCGCGTAGGGCTCGGGGCGGTAGCCCAGCTCCTTGATCGAGACCTCGTAGGTCACCTTCGCGGTCGACTCGATCACCTGGCCCCGGCACTTCAACTTGCTGGAGACGCCCGGGACCGGCTGGCAGGCGACCCGGCCCTCCTCGCCGACCCAGCCCATCCGCATCAGGAAGATCCGGAGCGTATGGAGGCAGCACTCGTACATGAGCGTGCCCGGCATCACCCGGTCGTCGACGAAGTGGCACGTCATGAACCAGTCTTCGGGCCGGATGTCGGCCTCCGCGCGGATCAGTCCGAGCCCGTACCGCCCGCCCTCGGGCTCGATCGCGAGGACCCGGTCGACCAGCCGCATCAGGCCGCCCGGCAGGGGCGCGGGTCGTCCGAGATTCAGCCCTTCGAAGGCCGGGCCGAACGCGGCGGCGAGGTCGCCCCGGCGGAGGGCCTCGACCCGGTCGTCGCCGAGCGACTCGGCGGCCATCGGCACGATCGGCGACCAGTCGGCGGGCCGCTTTCCGGGCATGGGGCGGAGGTCGAGCGTGGTCTTGACGATCCCCCGGCCGGCGGCGAGGGCGTCGGCCGTGAAGAACCCCGCGCAGCCGTCGGCCATGGTCATCAGGGGCTCGCCGTCGACGGTCGCCTCGAACCGGAACCGGAACAGGCGGGAGTCCCCCTGGCGGAAGAAGCCGTCGATGGCGATGTCGTGGCGGATCACCGCGCCGGGGCCGGGCAGCTCGCGGTGGAACGTGACGGCGGCGTCGAGCAGGCGGTAGACGGCCAGCCCTTCGGTCTCGAAGTCGATCCCCAGATATGCCGAGAGGAACAGGTCGGCCTGGCCCGACTCGACGGCGATGCACGTCGGAATCCGGCCGCCGTCGAGGTACCAGGCGCCGGGCAGGACGTCGTGCTCGGTGACGACCCGGCCCGACGCCATCGACCGCGGCTCCCCCTCGATCGCGAGGATGCGGTCGACCAGCATCAGCGGCTCGTCCGGGAGCCTGACGCGGGTCGGATAGGCGTCGATCGCCGCGAAGTCCGGGCCGAGCACCGCGCCGATCGAGCCGACGGCGAACTCCAGGCATTGCCCCCGATCGAGGGCCGGAGCGGGGCCGGAGGAGATGGCCGATCGATCCGGCGCGAGGTCCGCTACCCCGGCCGCGAGGCCGCCGATCAGGTCCATCTGGAAGGCCAACTGGCGGGCCATCAGTTCGCCGATCCCGCCCGAGGCCCGGAGGAAGGCCCGGTGCGCCCCGAGCCGGGCGGACTCGGTCGCGAAGGCCTGGCGGGCGAGGGGGTCGGCGACCGCGACGGGTCCGAGCGAGGCGGCGAGGTCCGGCACCGTGGAGGGCTCCCGAAGGCCGTTGCGGGGGGTGGTGGCGACGAGGGGCCGGGGCCGAGCGGCGACCGGCTCGGGTCGGCGGGCCGGGGTCGGCGCCGGAATCGCGGGCGGGTGGAACGGGCGACCGCCGACCTCGACCCGGACGACCGGCCTCGACGCCGCCGGGGCTTCGACCATCACCTCGCGGCCGTAGAGCGGGGCGAGGTCGACGGGGAATCGGTCGGCGATCAGGCGGGCCAGGACGGTGAGGAGGGCGGCGACCGGCTCGCGATCGGCCGGGCAGGCCGGGGCGGCCAGGTGCGGGCGGTCGCCGAGGATCTCGGCGATCATCCGCGAACAGGAGCCGCCGGGGCCGGCCTCGACGAAGGCGCGGACGCCGTCGTCGTAGGCCCCCCGGACGACGCCCGGGAAGTCGACCCCGCGGAGGGCGTGGGCGAGGATCGACTCGGCCGCCGACTCGCGGTCGACCGGGTAAGATCGCCCCGACTCGCCGCTGGAGAACCGGACGCCGGGCGGCGGCGTGGTCGCCAGGAGGTGGAGGTCGTGGTACGGCCGCTCGACCGGGCGGACGACCTCGCAATGCACGGTGCTGACCAGCGGGAGCGGGTGGAACCGGGCGCCGAGCCTGGCGACGAGCCGGGCCACGGCGTCGCGACGGCCGCCGACGACCGCCTGGCGGTCGGTGTTGACGATCAGGAGGTAGGCCCGGTCGCCCTCGGCGCCGGCGAGCGCCCGGCGGATCTCGTCGGCGGGCCTGGCGACGATCCCGGCGACCCAGTCGACCGCCTCGCCGTCGGCCAGGCCCCAGGCGACCCGGGCGGCGTCGCAGGGGCCGGCGAGGTCGGAGCGGAACAGGGTGGAGGCGTCGAAGCGGCGGAACATGAGGTCGCGGTCGGTCCAGGCCCGGAGCGCGAACAGCGCGGTCGTCTCGCCCAGGCTGTAGCCGATCGCCGCGTCGGGCCGGACGCCGAACAACCCGAGCAGGTCGGCCGCGAAGGTCCCGAACGAGACCTGGCCGAAGATCGACGCCCGATGGTCGTCGAAAGTGTCGGGCGGGTCGGCGTTCCAATACGTCCCCGCGGCCAGCTGGCCCCGGAGCAGGCCGCTCTCGGCGTCGTGGCGGCGGAGAACCTCGGGCCAGTGCGCCGAGAGTTCGCGGCCCATCGCGGCGAAGTGGTTGCCCATCCCGGGGAAGACCAGCGCCAGGCCCGCGCCGGGGCCGAGCGGCCGGGGCGAATACGCGACCCGATCGCCGGGCCGGCCCTTCGCCCGCCCCTCGCTCCCCTCGACCCGCCGCCGGGCGGTCGCGACCCCTTCGAGCACCGAGGCCACGCCGTCGGCGACGATCGCCGCGGCGAGCCTGCGGCCGGGTTCGGCCGGGTTCGCCCGCCACCAGGTCCGGGCGAGCCCCTCGACGGGGCCCTCCCACGTCTCGGCCAGCGCGGCCAGCCGATCGAGCCCGACGGCCAGCCCCCCGGGGTCGTCCGCCTCGACGGCGAAGATCGCCTCGGGCAGGTCGCCCAGGGGCCGGAGCCGGTCGGGCGTGGTCGCGAGGGCCGACGGCTCGTGCCCTTCGAGGACGACGTGGGCCGTGTTGCCGTCGACCCCGGCCCCGCCCACGATCGCCCGTCGCGGGCCCGCGGCCCGGTCGCGGAGCCAGTATTGCGGGCCGGCCGGGATGAGGGACAAGTCCACATCCGAGGAGGTCGCCGCGCCCCGATAAGGCGGCAAGATCTGTTGATGGAGGCCGAGCGCCGCCTTGACGATCGCGGCCAGGCCCGAGGCCGCCCCGGCGTGGCCGACGTCGGCCCGGGCCGAGGCGAGGGCGGACCCGGCCAGGTCGTCGGGCGTCGCGGGCTCGACCCCGTCCCGATCGGCGTAGCCGACGGTCGAAGGCTCGACGCCCGCCTCGGCGAAGGCGCGGCGGGCCGAGTCGCCGGCGCCGCTGGCCAGGCCCACGCCTCGGACCACGGCATAAACCTTGTCGCCGTCGCGCTCGGCGTCGGCGAGCCGCTTGAGGACCAGCACGGCCGCGCCGTCGGCGAGGCTGACTCCCGGGCGGAGGGCGGCCTCGGCGAGGGTCGAGCGGAGGTCGCAGGGCAGGTCGACCGCGCCGACGAGGGCCTCGTCGAGCTCGCCCCGGCGGAGCATCCCGGCGGCGACGTCGAGCGCCCGGAGGCCCGAGGTCTCCTCGGCCGAGACGGTGAAGCTCGGCCCGCCCAGGCGGAACTCGCGGGCGACCCGGCTGGCCACGATGCTCCCGAGCGCCCCCATCGTCCGGTTGGCCGAGAGCGCGGGGCCGAAGGTGTCGCGGAGCTCGCCGACCCAGGCCGCCATCGCCCCGTCGGACAGGTCCAGGCCGAGCCGGCGGTCCCACTCGCGGGCCTTGTCCAGGAGCGACCAGCGGACGTGGAAGTTGGTCGCGTTCGGGTCGAGCCCGAGCCCGACGAAGCAGCCGGACCGGGGCCGGGCCGCGTCGTCATTCCAACCCGCGTCGGCGATCGCCTCGGACGCCAGCCGGAGCAGGAGCGACTGCTGGGGCAGCATCTCCTCCAGCTCGCGCGGGGGAATCCGGAACCGGTCCGAGGGGAGCGTGACCACGCCGATCCGGGCGTCCCGGGTCGTCCGCCCCGCGTGCCCCTCGCGGCGGAACCAGCCCGAATCCTCCGCGCCCCACCAGCCCCCGAGGGGGTCGGGCGCGACGTCGCCGGGGCGGCCGAGCACCCGCTCGCCGAACGCCCGGAGCCCCTCGAACGGGCCGAAGTGGGCGGCGAGGCCGACGATCGCGATCGGCCCCAGGGGCTCGGGGTCGGGCCCGGATTCGTCCGCCAGTTCGGGGCCGCCCGGCACCCATTCTTCGATCAACGCATGGGCGTTGATCCCGCCGAAGCCGAACCCGCTGAGCGCCGCCCGGCGCGGCCGGCCCTCGGCCCGGGGCCGCCAGGGCTCGGCCTCGGCGAGGACGCGGAACGGGCTGGCCTCGATCGCGAGCCCGGGGGCCGGCCGGTCGTATCCGGCGGTCGGCGGGAGGACGCCGTGCTTCAGCGCGAGCAGGACCTTGAGCAGCCCCGCCGCGCCCGCCGCGGTGAGGGCGTGGCCGACGTTCGACTTGACCGAGCCGATCACGCACCGATTCGGCTCCCAGGCCGAATCGCCCCAGAGCGCCCGGAGGCTGGCGAACTCGACGGCGTCGCCGACGGGGGTCCCGGTGGCGTGGCACTCGATCAGGTCGACGTCGCGGGGGTCCCAGCCCGACCGGTCGTAGGCCGCGCGCATGGCGCGGAGCTGGCCCTCGGACTGGGGGGCGAGCAGGCCGCCGTCGACGTCGTTGGACAGGCCGATCCCGGCGATCACGCCGTAGATCGCGTCGCCGTGGCGGAGGGCGTCGCCCAGCCGCTTCAGGACGAACATCCCGGCGCCTTCGCCCACCACCAGGCCGTCGGCCGCCGCCCCGAACGGCGAGGCCGTGCCCGAGGGGGAGAGGGCGCGGAGCTGCGAGAATCCCATCTGCGTATAGAGCGGGTCGGGCCGCGACAGCCCGCCCGTGAGCATCGCGTCGGCCCGGCCCGAGGTCAACTCGTCGGCCGCGAGCTTCAAGGCGTAGAGCGACGAGGCGCACGCGGCGTCGATCGTATAAGCCCCGCCGCCCAGCCCGAGGGCCTGCGCCAGGAGGCCCGCCGGCAGGCCCGCGACGCGGGTGTTGAGCGGTTCGAACGGCTCGTCGGGCGGCCCCGACTCGAACCCCACCGACTCCTCGAACGTCCGACCCAGGGTCGAGCGGGCGATGGCCGAGGCGGTCTCGGTGGGCAGGACGATGTTGCCGAAGACGACGCCGACCCGCGACCGGTCGACCGGCCCGGTCACCGCGTCACGCCAGGCGGCGCGGCCGGCGTGGAGGGCCAGGTGGAACATCGGGTCGAGGCGGCCGAGCAGGCCGGGGTCGACGTCGAGCCCCTCGGGGTCGAGCCGGAACCCCTCGACGAAGCAGCCTCGGGTCGAGTAGACGTGGTCGGCCAGGCCGACCCGGGGGTCGTGGGCGTCGGCCGGTTCGAGGAGCCAGCGGCCCGGCGGGACCTCGCGCGTGGCGGCGAGGCCCGCCTCGACGTTGGCCCAGAACCGCCCCGGGTCGGGCGACCGGGGGAAGATCCCCCCGATCCCGACGATCGCCACCCGCTCTTCGTGCCGGCTCATGGATGGTCGCCCGTCCGCCCCCGCCTTCGGTCCCGGTCCCGGCGTCACTTCGACTCGACCTGCGCCGCGCGGTTGCGGCGGAAGGCCGACTTGAGGGAGGCGTCGATCACGCACTCGTAATCCTCGATCCGGGCGACGGGCTCGCCGTCGGCGTCGAGGAATTCGACGTCGGCCCGGGCCCGGTGCGGGCCGGACTCGGTCACCCGGGCGACCACGCGGACCCCGGCCGCCGGGAACGACCGGCGGAACTGGCGATAGCGGCCCACGTAGGTCGGCAGCGAGCCCGACCCGGCGTGCTCGACGCTCCAGAGGATCATCATCTGGAACGCGCAGTCGAGGGCCAGCGGGTCGGTCAGCCACTGCTGGCGGAGCGGCTTCTCGATCCAGGTCGAGGGCGCCGGGGCGGCCTCGACCGCGGCGACGATCCCGAGGTCGCCGCAGCCCTCGACCCGGGCGATCCCCTGGAGGCCGGGGCCGTGGAAGAGGACGTCGCGGTAGATCTCGCGGCGGGTCCCGGCGTAGGCGGGGAGCGAGGGCTCGTCGACCCGCCGGGCCCCCTCGGGGTGGCGGTCGCCGAGGACGACCTCGCCCCGGGCGTGGACGACCTCGCGGCCCCCGGCCGGGTCGCCGCGGAGCTCGACGGGGACGACCGTCAGCCCGTCGCGGCGGGCGGCCTTGCCGGCGAGCACGCGGATCGTCTCGGGCTTGCCGTCGCGGAGCACCACCCCCTTGAGGAGCCGGAGGCCGTCCACGCCGCAGCAGACCAGGCCGGGGTGCCGGGTCATCGCCCCCTGCGCGAGCCATTCGAGGATCAGGGCCATCGGCAGGACCGGCCGGCCGTCCATGACGTGCGACCGGAGGATCGGCGTCGTCGCCGCGTCGAGCACGCGCTCGAAGACCCGGGTCATCGCCGAGGGCGCCGCCTCGTCGGCCGCGACCGGATCGAGGAAGGCCGGGTCGGGCCCGCCGCCGCCGAGGATCACGACCTCGACCGGGCGGGCGGCGGTGGCCCGGAGTTCCTCGACGAGGTGGCGCGCCCCCTCGGCCGGCGGGATCAGGGCGATCCCCTCGGCCTCGAAGAGCGGGCGGAGCGAGGGGGTGACCATCCCCCCGGCCCACGGGCCCCAGTTCACTGAGACGACGCGGCACGACGGCCGGGCCCGGGCCTCGCCCTGGGCCCGCTTGTTCAGGGCCTCGTTGGCCGCCGCGTAGGCGACCTGGCCCGACCGGCCGAGCCGGGCGGTGGTCGAGGAGAACAGGACGAGGGCCCGGAGGTCATCGCCGCCGATCGCCCCGAGCAGGGCGTCGAGGCCGTCGACCTTGGTCTCGAAGACGCGGGCGAACTGGTCGTCGGTCTGGTCCTCGATCTTGCGGTCGGCCAGGACCCCGGCGCCATGGACCAGGCCGCGGATCGGGCCGAGTTCGCGGCGGAGCGACGCGACGACCGACCCGACGGCCGCGCGGTCGCGGACGTCGACCGACCGATAGACGACCCTCGCGCCCGCCTCCTCGACCCGACGGAGGTTGGCCAGGACCTCGCGGTTGGCGGCGATCCGGCGGTACTCGTCGCCGAGCGACCGCGGGGTGGCCCGGCCATCGCCCCGGCCGTGGAGCGCCCGCTTGATCGCGGCCTCGTCGGCCAGGGGCGCGAGCCAGTCGGCCTCGGGCTCCGGGCTCGGGCTCCGGCCGAGGACCGCGATCGTTGGCCGGAACGCCCCGGCCAGGGCGACCGCCACCTCCGCCGTCACCCCCCGGGCACCGCCGGTGATCACGACGACGTCGCCGGGCGCGAGCGGGTCGACGCCCGAGGCCGGGTCGACCGCGACCGCCCTCAGCGCGATCGTCGTCCGGCCCGAGCGGGACAGCCCGACCTCGGCCGGCCCCCGACGGGTGACCTCCTCGACGATCGCCGCGGCGGCCTCGGGGCCCGGCCAGGTGGGGTCGAGGTCGATCGCCTTGCAGTGGACCTCGGGCCACTCGTGGCCGGCGGTCTTGGCCAGGCCCGCCAGGGCGCCAGGCCCCGGGTCGGAGCCCGCCGCCAGGCCGTCGATCCCGAACGTCCCGCCCAGTCGGGAGACGGTCGCGAAGGCCGAGCCCCCCGGCTTCCGCAAGGCCGGCGCGGCCAGGCGGACCAGGCGGAAGGCGTCGGCGATCGACGCGCGGGCGGCCCCCGAGGCCGGGGCCAGGACGATCAGGCCGGCGAGGTCTTCGGGGGCCGCGAGGGCGCCGATCTCGTCGACGCGGATCAGCCGGCCGCGACGGCCGATCGCCCCGAGCCGATCGAGGATCGAGGCCGCCAGGTCGGTCCCGTCGTCCAGGACCCAGACCTCGCCGCCGTCGCGGAGGGTGACGGCCTCGCGCCGATCGGCCCCGGCGAGGGGGACGGCCGAGGGGATCAGGCGGCGGACCGGCTCGCCCGGCGCCGGGCCGGCCTGCGTCGGCGCGGGGGCCGGCGCGGGCGGGGCTCCGGCGGCCGGGCCCGGATCAAAAGGGACGAGGGCCCCCCCGGCGAGGAATTCGGCGATCTGCCCGAGGGTGCGGATGGTGCCGAGGTGCTCGGGCCCGATCACCGGGGCCGAGGGGAGCCGGTCCTGAAGCGCCGCGAGGATCTCGACGCGCTTGATCGAGTCGATGCCGAGGTCGGCGTCGAGCTGCATTCCGGGCTCGAGGACCTCGGCCGGGTATCCGGTCTTCTCCGAGACCACCTCCACCAGCGCCCGCTGAACCTCCGCGTCCCGCGACGCCGCCACGACCGGCGCGGGCACGGCCGGGGCCGGGGTCACCGGGGCTTTCGCCGCCGCCGGGGCGACGGCCGCCGGGCGGGGCCGAGGGGCCTCGTGGTGATGGACGGGGGCGACCGGCCTCGGGGCGGGGGCGACCGCGACGGGCGGGGCGGTGGGCGTCGGCCGGGGTGCCGGCAGGGCGAAGGGGGCCGGGGCCTGAGTCGAGGCCGGGGCGGGGGCCGGTGCCATCCCGATCGCCGCGAGGGTCAGCCTCTGGTGGTGGTCGAGGAGCGAGTGGAAAGCATGCGTCGCCCGGTCCTGGCCTTCGAGGTACAGGCGGTGGAGGTCGCCCGTCTGCTCGCCGAGCCTCTGGAGGGCGACGAGGTTCTCCTGGGAGGCGCGGATGGCCTCGACCAGGAACGACGACGGGACCTCGGCCAGGGCCCGGGGCTCGACGCTCGGGGTCGGGGCGTGGCCGTTGGCTGGTCCGACGGATTCCGGCAGCTTGCGGAACACTCGGTCCGGCGTGATCGGTGGCTGCCCCCCACCCCGACCTTCCCCCACGAGGGGGGAGGGAGAGAGAGGAAGGGGGGAGGGAGAAAGATTGGGCGGCCTCTCCTCTTGGAGATGGGAGGAGTTCCCGGGAGTGCCGGAATCCGCCGACGTTCCTGATCCGTTGCGGCCGGACCGATGCTCCGAGACGGCGGCGGGTTGGGGGCCGGTCCGGGGGACCGGGCGGCGGTCGGCGGGTAGGAGAGGAGTCATCGTGGGGCGGGGTTCCGGGACCGTGGGGGCGATGATTCGGGGGGCGGGCGACGGGGCCGGGGCCGCGGGCTTGGGCTTGGGCCGGAAGTTGGCGCCGGAGACCTTCACGGTCAGGCCGGGCTTGCGGGCGACCGCCGCGCGGGCCTCGGTCCCCTCGTCCCAGAGGTCCAGTCGGATCGGGTGGCCGAGGGCGGCGAGCTGGCCCAGGGCCCGGGCGAGGTCGGCGACATTGCCGCGCCTGCCCCGCGAGGCGTCGACCGCCAGGGCCGCGTGGGGCGTGCCTTCGAGGATGGCGTCGACCAGGCCGGAGAGCTTGCCGTCGGGGCCGACTTCGAGGAAGGTCCGGATGCCCGATGCGGCCATCGCCTCGACCTGGTCGACGAACAGGACGGGCCGGGCCAGTTGCCCGGCCAGGAGCGAGCGGGCCCCGTCGGCGTCGGCCGGGTAGGTCCGGGCCGTCGAGTTGGCGTGGACGGGGGCGGCCTCCGCGGCGATCTCGACCCGCCCCAGGGCCTCGCGGAGCGGGCCGCTGGCGTCGGCCACGAGCCGGCTGTGGAAGGCGGCCGAGACGTCGAGGGCCCGGGTCGAGATCCCCCGGCGGGCGAACGCCCCCTCGGCGCGGGCGACCTCGGCGGTCGGGCCGGAGAGGACCGACTGGCGGGGGGCGTTGCGGTTGGCGATCGCCAGGTCGAGCCCCTCCTCGCGGATCGCCGCCTCGATCGCCTCGACGGGGGCGAGGACCGCGAGCATCCCGCCCCGGTCGCCGCCGTTGCCGGCCATGAGCGCGCCGCGGAGCCGGGCGAGTTCGAAGAAGCTGGGGGCGTCGATCCGGCCGGCCGCATGGAGGGCGGTCAGCTCGCCGAAGCTGTGGCCGGCGAAGGCGTCGGGGCGGACGCCGAAGCCTTCGAGGACGCGGAACGCCCCCAGGCTCACCGCGCCGATGGCGGGCTGGGCCACGTCGGTGGCGCGGAGCGAACGCTCGGCGTCGCGGCGGCCGTCGTCGTCGAAGGCGGGGTGGGGGTAGATCCGCAGGCCCAGGCCGGGGACGCCCGCGTCGGCCTCGGCGAGGGTCGCGAGCATCGCGGGGAACCGGCACGCGAGGCCGCCGAGCATCCCGACGTACTGCGACCCCTGGCCGGGGAAGAGCACGGCGAGCCCGCCGGGCTCGGCGCCGGAGCCGTAATAGACGCCCTCCGGCGCGACCGCGAGCGGGCCGGGCGTGGGGCCGGCCAGCAGGAGGGCCCGGGCGCGATCGGCGAGCTTGGCCCAGGGCGTGCCCTCGCGGCCGGCGACGATCGCCAGGCGATGCGGGGCGGCGGGCTCGAAGGTCGACCGCGACCGGGCGGCTTCGAGGCGGGACGACTCCCAGGTCGGCCCGGGCTCCCAGGCGTCGACGGCGGCCCGGAGCGCCTCGGGGGTCGCCGCGGAGAAGGCGACGATCTGGACGTCGCCGTCCCAGGCGACGGCGGCCGGCTCGGGCCCGGCCTCTTCGAGGACGCAGTGGAAGTTGCTCCCGCCGAACCCGAAGGCGCTCACCGCGGCGCGGCGGGGGTGGTCGGGGCTGGGGAGCCAGGGCCGGGCCACCGTGTTGAGGTAGAAGGGCGAGGCGCCGGGGCGGGCGAGGTCGACCGGGCGGTCGACCTTGATCGTCGGCGGGAGGACCTTGTGGTGCAGCGCCAGGGCGGCCTTGATCAGCCCCGCGGCGCCGGCCGCCGCCTTGGTGTGGCCGATCTGCGACTTGACCGAGCCGAGGGCGCACCAGGTCCCCTCGGGCCCCGCCGAGCGGTAGACCTCGGCCAGCGCGGACAGCTCGACGGCGTCGCCGACCTTGGTGCCGGTGCCGTGGGCCTCGACCAGCCCGATCGTCCCGGGGGCGACGCCGGCCGCCTCGTAGGCCCGGCGGAGGCACTTGGCCTGGCCCGCGGCGCCGGGAGCGTAGACGGCGTTGCCCTTGCCGTCGCTGGAGGTCCCCACGCCCTTGATGACGGCGTAGACCCGGTCGCCGTCGCGGCGGGCGTCGTCGAGCCGCTTCAGGGTCAGGACGCCGAGCCCCTCGCCGAGGGCCGTGCCGTCGCCGGCGGCGGAGAACGGCCGGGCGTCGCCGGTGGGCGAGAGCGCGGGAGTCTTGCTGAAGCACATATACATGAAGATGTCGTTGAATGTGTCGAGGCCGCCCGTCAGGGCGACGTCGCACCGGCCGGCGGCCAGCTCCAGGGTCGCCAGGTGGACCGCGGCGAGCGAGCTGGCGCAGGCGGCGTCGACGACGCAGTTCGACCCGCCCAGGTCGAGCCGGTTGGCGATCCGCCCGGCCGCGACGTTGCCGAGCAGGCCGGGGAACGAGTTCTCCTGCCAGCCGACGTAGGAGTCGGCGATCCGCCGGACGACCTCCGAGGCCAGGGGCTCGGCGACGCCCGAGTCGCGCAACGCCCGCCGCCAGATCGGGTGGCCCAGCCGGGCCCCCAGGGGGATGACGAGCTCGAGGGTGCCGGTCACGCCCAGGACGACGCTCACCCGCTCGCGGTCGAGGGGCTTGCCGCCCTCGCCGTAGCCGGAGTCCTCCAGGGCCGCGCGGGCGACGGTCAGGCCGAGGAGCTGGGTGGTGTCGGTGGCGTCGAGGTTGTTCGGCGCGATCCCGAATTCGAGCGCGGGGAAGTCGACGGGGTCGAGGAAGCCGCCGCGGCGGGCGTAGGTCCGGTCGGGGGCCTTGGGGTCGTCGTCGTGGTAGTCGGCGGGGTCCCAGTGGGTCTCGGGGATCTCGCGGATCGCGTCGACGCCGTCGCGGATGTTGGCCCAGTAGCGCCGGAGGCCGTCGGCCTTGGGGAACAGGCAGCCCATTCCGATGATCGCCACGGGTACCGGCGGGGTTCGATCGGCAAAATTCAAGGGTCGGTTCCTCTCGGTCGCTGCTCAAGCGGGTGCGGGCGCGATCGGCCGGTTCCGGGGCGACTCAGAGGGATAGGACAGACCGATCGTCGATTTCCGCCGCCGTGAGGGGCGCCAGGCGGGGGATTCCCGGCGGGATGGCCATCCCCTGCGAGGCGAGGGCCCGGGCCCGGGTGAGGACGGCCGCGTGATAGAGGATGTTCCGCGCGACGAGGGCGACGCGACGCTCCTCGGGCCGCTCCAGGAACGAGCCGCGGACCCACTCGTTGAACGCGGCCATCGCCGGCCCGCACCAGACCTGGTAGTCGACGGCCCGGGTCGGCTCGCCGGCGTTGGCCCAGTGCGACGACTGGCCGAGGTACCAGCGGAAGACCAGGGCCATCCGGTGCTTGGGGTCGCGCCCGGCCCGCTCGACCTGCGCCGGGTCGCGGTCGGAGAAGTAGGCGCGGGTCTGGTCCCAGATCGTCTCCAGGGGGGCCTTGAAGATCGTCTTCTCCAGGGTCGCCCGCTCGGCGGCGGGGATCGCGTCGATCGCGTCGTAGGCCCGGTAATATTCGTGGAGCCTGGCGGCCCTCATGGCGAACATGGTCCCGCGCTTGAGGACCTGGACCTTCACTCCCATCTCGAACATGTCGGCCGCCGGTGCCATGGCGATGTCGGCCTGCTGGGCCTGGGCCAGCATCGTGCGGACGGCGTCGGAGGTGCCCGACTCGACGCAGGCCTGGTTCACCGAGCCGACGACGAGGTAGCCCGCCCCCATCGCGAGCGCGCCGGCGGCGGACCAGGGGGTCGAGATCCCCCCCGCCGCGCCCACCCTCGGGGCCTGGTCGTAGCCATATTGGCGGTGGAGCCGGTCGCGGAGCGCCAGCATCGTCGGCAGGAGGACGATGGCCGGCTGGTTGTCGGTGTGGCCGCCGGAGTCGGCCTCGGCGGTCAGGTCGCCCGCCATCGGGATCGAGCCGGCCCACCCGGCCTGCTCGGCGGTGATCTCGCCGGCGGCGACGAGCTCGCGGAGGAACCGCTCGGGCGGCGGGGCGAGGAACTTCGAGGCCACCTCGACCCGCGAGACCTTGGCCACCACCCGGTTCGCCGCCACGACCCGCCCCGAGGGGTCGACGCCGATCCCCTTGACCCGGTAGCGGACCACCGGCAGGGTCAGGTCGAGATACGCCGACGCCTCGACGAGCCGGACCCCCCGGCGGAGGTAGAGGTCGACGACGGCCGACTCCAGCGCCGGGTCGTTGGGGCTGTGGATCAGGTTGAAGCCGTAGGGGCCGGAGCGGCCGAGCGAGCCTTCGAGCCGGCCGATCGCGGCCTCGACGGCGCGGAGCGGGAGCCCGGCGGCGCCGAAGAACCCGAGCATCCCGGCGCCGGCCATCGCCTCGACGATCTCGGCCGAGCCGATCCCGTTGGCCATCGCGCCGGAGGCATAGGCGTAGCGGAGGCCGTGGTCGCGGCGGAATCCGGCGTCGCCCATCGCCTCGGGGCGGCAGGCGGGCAGGTAGCCGGCGACCCGGCCCGCCGCGGCGGGGTGGTCGTCGGGGTCCGCGAGTTCGAGCCGGCCATCGCTCGCCTCCGCGATGAGGTAGGGGGCGTCGACCTGGCCGAGGGCCCGCTCCAGCCGTTCTCCGCTCATCGTGGGCACCAACGCTCGACTCCTCCGGCCGCGGCCCCGCCGCGCCGCGTCCGAACAACCTCCGAGGCACGGGACCGGGGCTTGCCCATCTTACAGCAAGCCACCCCGGACCGGCTATCGTCCCGCATCGGGCCTGGTATTTTAGAAGCCGGGGGGGCGGCCCACTATCCCGATCCGCGGAAAATCGCCCCGGGCCGTCGGAATTCTCGGTCGAATCGGCGACGGGGCCGGGGAAATCCGGGGGGCGGGCCCTGCGGCGGGAAGAGCCTCGGTCGTTGCGTCGGCGAGCATCCGTCGCTACACTCCCACGACGCACCTCCCGGGAGGGACTTTCCCCGCTCGACGACCTCGCGACTCGACCGGACGCGCGGGATCCCCGGAGGCCCGCTCGGGACCGGGATACGCCCACCGATGGGTGGTCGAGGCGATCATTCGGCACGGCGGTTGCCGGGAAGCTGCGGGGATTTCGCCGGCCCTTGATGCTACACTAGGACACGGACGTGCGCGGCCCGCCCTGGGCCTTTGGCCCCGACGACCGCAAACGGCGTCGGGGCCGCTTCACCCTTCTTCGCGGGACGATGTCAGGACCGCCGGCGGGCCCCCTTCGGAATGGGGCCGCTCGCCGGGGCGTGGGCCCGCGATCGGGTCGCCCGGGGCCCCGGGCGGGATCTCCAGGGAGAACGTCAGCGGGATGAGCCCTTCCTTTTCAGCCACTGCCGACCCGACCTCGCTCGCCTCGGACCCGACGGTCTCGCCGTTCCTCGACCCGAGGGGCGAGGCGCCGATCCGCGCCGAACTTTACGGCCTCGACCGCCTGGAGGCGCTGGCGCAGCGGCTCGCCTCCGCCGGCGTCGTGGCCCCGGGCCTCAAGCCGGACGACCTCGTCCTGCGTCGATTCGCCGAGAACGGCAAGGTCCTGGTCCGGACCCACCGCCGGATCGCCGGCGAGATCGACCGCCCCGAGGGGCGCGGGATCGACGCCGAATGGCTCGCGGACAACTTCCACATCGTCGAGGACGTCCTCCGCGAGATCAAGCAGGACCTGCCCGGCGGCTACTACTCCGAGCTGCCCAAGCTCGCCGTCGGCCAGGTCCGGGGCTACCCCCGCGTCTACACCCTGGCCCTGGCGCTGGTCTCGCACACCGACAGCGAGCTCGACGAGGCCCGGATCACCCACTTCGTCCGCGCGTTCCAGTCGGTCGCCCCGCTCCGGATCGGCGAGCTCTGGGCCGTGCCGACGATGCTCCGGCTGGTCCTGATCGAGAACCTCCGCCGCCTGGCCGAGCGGATGGTCCGGGGCTGGGACGAGTGGCTCAAGGCCGAGGCCTGGGCCGCCGAGCACTTCCCGGCGCCGGCCGTCGACGACCAGGGGGAGCCGACCTCGGCCCCGCCGGCCGCCGAGGCCCCCCCCTTCCCCGCCCTCACCGACCCCCTGGTCGTCCGGCTGGTGCAGTTGCTCCGCGACCGCGGCGAGCCGGCCGCGGCGACCCTCGGGCGGCTCGAGGCGCAACTGGCCGGCCGCGGCGGCGACGCCGGCCGGGTCCTCCGCGACGAGCACCGCCGCCAGGCGGCCAACCAGGTCTCCGTCGGCAACTGCGTGATCAGCCTCCGGCTGCTCTCGGCGGTCGACTGGAACGCCTTCTTCGAGCAGAACAGCGCCGTCGAGGTCGTCCTCCAGGACGACCCCGCCGGCGTCTACGCCCGCCAGGACTTCGCCACCCGCGACCGCTACCGCCGGGCCGTCGAGAGGGTCGCGCGGCGGTCGGACGCCGACGAGGAGGCCGTCGCCCGCCGGGCCGTCGAGCTGGCCCGGGCCGGCCAGGCCGAGGGCCCGGCCCGCGGCCACGTCGGCTTCTACCTGATCGACCGGGGCCGCGTGGCGCTCCAGCGGCAGTTCCGCTACAAGGCCCCCCTGGCCGAGCGGGCCGGCGACTTCGCCCTGGCCAACCCCCGCCTGACCTACTTCGGCGCGATCGGCCTGCTGATGGCCGGGCTCCTGGCCGTCCCCCTGCTCCTGGGCCTGCCCGTCGCCCCGGCGGCGGGGGCGGGGCTGGTGGCCCTGGCCGTCCTGGCGCTGCTCCTGCCGGCCGGCGAGATCGCCGTCGGGATGGTCAACCACGCGGTCACCCTGCTCCTGCCGCCGAGGAAGCTGGCCCGGCTCGACTTCCGCGACGGCATCCCGGCCGACTGCCCGAGCTTCGTCGTCGTGCCGAGCATGCTCGTCCGCCCCGAGAGCGCCGCGATCCTCCTGGAACGGCTGGAGATCACCTATCTCGCCAACCCCGACCCCAGCCTCCGCTTCGCCCTCCTGACCGACTTCGCCGACGCCAAGGAGGAGCACCGGCCCGAGGACGACACCCTGATCCTGAGCGCCCTCGACGGCGTGAAGGCCCTCAACGACCGCTATGCGGCGGGCGGGCCAGACAAGTTCTTCCTGTTCCACCGCCGCCGCTGCTGGAACCCGGTCCAGGGCTGCTGGATGGGCTGGGAGCGGAAGCGCGGCAAGCTCTCGGAGTTCAACCGCCTGATCCGGGGCGACCGCGCGACCAACTATACCGTCGAGAGCGCCGACGCCTCGGCCCTGCCGCGGATGCGGTTCGTGATCACCCTGGACGCCGACACCGTCCTGCCCCGCGAGAGCGCCCGCCGGCTCGTCGGGACCCTGGCGCACCCGCTCAACGCCCCCCGGTTCGACCCGGCCAAGGGGCGGGTGGTCGAGGGCTACGGAGTCCTCCAGCCGCGGGTGAGCTACCACCTCTTCGCCGCCACCCGGTCGCGGTTCGCCGGCCTCCTGGCCGCGTCCGCCGGGATCGACCCGTACGCCACGGCGGTGTCCGACACCTACATGGACCTCTTCGGCCTGGGGAGCTTCACCGGCAAGGGGATCTACGACGTCGACGCCTTCGAGGCGGCCACCGGCCCGACCTTCCCCGAGAACATGATCCTCAGCCACGACCTGATCGAGGGGAACTACGCCCGCTGCGGCCTGGTGACCGACGTCGAGCTCTTCGACGACTTCCCGCCCCGCTACCACGCCTACGCCCTCCGCGAGCACCGCTGGGCGCGGGGCGACTGGCAGCTCCTGCCGTGGCTCGGCCGGACGGTCCCCTCGCCCGACGGACCCCGGCCCAACCCGCTGCCGACCCTCGAACGCTGGAAGATCCTCGACAACCTCCGCCGGAGCCTGGTGCCGCCGGGCCTGGTCCTGCTCCTGATCCTGGGCTGGACCGTCCTGCCCGGCTCCCCCTGGCTCTGGACCGCGTTCGCGCTGGCGGTCCCGGCCCTGCCGGTGATCCAGCTCGTCCTGGGCTCGGCCTACGGCGCGCTCCGCCGCGGCTCGCCGGTCGGGCTCCTGGCGATCGGCCACAACTTGCCGGCCACCGCCGGCCAGTCCCTGCTCTGGGTCGCGTTCCTCTCCGACCAGGCGCGGCGGCTGCTCGACGCGATCGGCCGGACCCTCTCGCGGCTGTTCGTCTCGCACCGCAACCTCCTGGAATGGGAGACCGCCGCGGCGACCGAGCACCGGCTGGGGACGGGGATCGGCAACTTCGTCCGGTCGATGTGGACCGCCCCCGCCTTCGCCTCGGCCGTGGCCCTGCTGGTGGCCCTGGTCCGCCCCTCGGCGCTCCCCGCGGCGCTGCCGGTGCTCCTGGCGTGGTTCGCCTCGCCGATCGTCGCGTTCTGGGTGAGCCGCCCCCCTCGGGTCGTCGAGTCGCCCCTGACCGACCCCGAGCGGGCCGAGCTGCGGCGGATCGCCCGCAAGACCTGGCACTTCTTCGAGACCTTCGTCGGCGACGAGGACCACTGGCTCCCGCCCGACAACTACCAGGAAGACTCGATCGGCTCCGGCGGCCGGGTCGCGCACCGGACCTCCCCCACCAACAAGGGGATGCTCCTGCTCTCCACCCTCGCGGCGCACGACTTCGGTTACCTCGGCCTCGACACGCTCCTGAAGCGGCTCGAAAACACCTTCGACACCTTCGACCGGATGGAGAAGCACGAGGGGCACTTCTTCAACTGGTACAACACCCAGACCCTGCGGACCCTCCCGCCCAACTACGTCTCGACCGTCGACAGCGGCAACCTCCTGGGCTGCCTCGTCACCCTCAAGCAGGGGCTCCGCGAGAAGGCCCGCGAGCCGATCCCGGGGCCCAACGCCCTCGATGGGCTGGCCGACACCCTGGCCGTGCTGTTCGAAGACGTCAAGCGTGGGCAACCCTCGAAGTCCGCCGATGCCTATCGCGACTTCTACTCCGCGACGCAGGCCGTCTGGGCGGTCCTCGGCGTGACCTTCCACGGCCTCTTGAAGGTCGCCAGCGCAGCCCCCTCCGACCTCCTCGGATGGGATGACATGCTCGCCCGGCTGGAGCCGGCGACCGCGACGCTGGCCACCCGCCTCGGCAAGCTCCCCGGGGTCGGCCCCAACCTCCTCGATCGCTGGGAGGGCTATGCCCGGCGGTTCGAGGCCCTCGTCGCCGAGCGTCGCGCCGAGTTGGCGGCGGTCGCCCCGTGGGTCGGGCCGCTCCGGGTCGCCGAAGGCTCGGGGCTGGCGACGGCGCGGGGGCGGTCCGAGGCCTTCGACCGGGCCTGGCGCGTCCTCCACTCCGAGTTGATCAAGCCCGGAAGCCCGATCGAGCTCACCGCGAGGGCCGCGTCCGCCCCGGGCGAACTGTTGGGCATGGAAGGCTCGATCCCCGAGGGCGAGGGGCACGACGCGGCCGTCGCCGCCCTCCGCGCGATCGCCGACGCGGCCCGGACCTCCACAGGCGCCGCCGGCCTCCTGGCCCGGTCCGAGCGGCTCGGCGAGCGGACCGAGACGCTGGCCAATGGCATGAACTTCAAGTTCCTCTATAAGGAAGACCGCCACCTGTTCTCGATCGGCCTGAACATGAGTGTCGGCAAGCTCGACGCCTCGTGCTACGACCTGATGGCGTCGGAGGCCTGCCTGTCGAGCTTCCTGGCGATCGCCCGGGGCGACGCGCCCCGGCGGCACTGGTTCCAGATCGGCCGGCCGTTCATCGAGGCGTCCGGCCGGGTGGGGCTCCTGTCGTGGGGCGGCTCGATGTTCGAGTACCTCATGCCCCGGCTGATGATGCTCCCGCTCAAGGGGACGCTCCTGGACGAGGCCCACCAGACCGCCGTCGCCCGCCAGATGGAATACGGCCGCCAGAAGGGCATCCCCTGGGGGATCTCCGAGTCGGCCTACGCCGCCTTCACCGTCGAAGGCGACTACCACTACCAGTCGTTCGGGACCCCCGGCCTGGGCCTGAAGCGGGACATCGGCAACGACCTGGTCATCACCCCCTACGCCACGGCCCTGGCCGTGGCGGTCCGCCCCCGCGAGGCCCTGGAGAACTTCAAGAAGCTCGCCGCCGAGGGGGGCGAGGGGCGATACGGCTTCCACGAGGCGGTCGACTTCACCCGCGAGCGCGTGCCCAAGGGCAAGCGCTCCGTCGTGGTCCGGTCCTACATGGCGCACCACCACGGGATGAGCCTGGTGGCCCTGGCCAACGCCCTGCTCGGAGAGCCGATGCCGCGGCGGTTCCACGCCGAGCCGATGATCAAGGCCGCCGAGCTGCTCTTGCAGGAGCGAATCCCCCGCGATGCGCCGATCATCGAGCCGTCGGAGGCCGAGAACGCCACGTCGTCGGATGCCAACAAGATGGAGCGGACCTCGGTCCCGCTGATGAGCCGGCGGCTGAGCACCCCGAGCACGCCGGTCCCGCGGACCCACCTGCTCTCCAACACCCAGTACAGCGTGATGCTGACCAACGCCGGGTCGGGCTACAGCACCTGCCGGGGGCTGGACGTGACCCGGTGGCGCGAGGACTCGACGCGCGACGCCTCGGGCCTCTTCGTCTACCTCCGCGACGTCGCCACCGACGCGACCTGGTCGGCCTGCCACCAGCCGACCTGCCGCCCGGCCGACCACTACGAGGCGATCTTCTCGGCCGACAAGGTGACCTTCCGCCGGCTCGACTCGGCGATCGAGGCCGTGACCGAGATCACCGTCTCGCCCGAGGCCCGCGCCGAGATCCGCCGGATCACCCTGACCAACCACGACACCCGGCCCCGCGAGCTGGAGCTGACCAGCTACGCCGAGGTCGTCCTGCTCGCCCACGGCGGCGACGTCACCCACCCGGCCTTCGGCAAGCTCTTCCTGGAGACCGAGTGGGCCGCCGGCCCCGAGGCCCTGCTCTGCCGCCGCCGCCCGCGCTCCACCGAGCAGGCGCCGGTCTGGGCCGTCCACGTCGCGGCCTCCGACGCGGCCGGGCCCCGGGCCATCGCCACCCAGTTCGAGACCGACCGCGCCCGCTTCCTCGGCCGGGGCCGCTCGCCGGCCGACCCGGCGGCGATGGACCCCGGGGCGACCCTCTCGGGGACCACCGGCGCCGTGCTCGACCCGGTCTTCAGCCTCCGGCGCCGGGTCCGGATCGAGCCGGGGGCGTCGGCCGTCGTCGCCTTCACCACCGCCGTGGCCGACTCGCGCGACGAGGCCCTGACCCTCGCCGACCACTACCGAGAGACCGCCGCCGTCGCCCGGGCCTTCGAGCTGGCCTGGGCCCACACCCAGGTCGAGCACCGCCACCGCAACTGGTCGGCGCAGGATGCCCACCTCTTCCAGCGGCTCGCCTCGCACATCCTCTACGCCGGCGCCGCGCTCCGCGCCGAGCCCGCCATCCTCGCGGAGAACCGCAAGGGCCAGGCCGGGCTCTGGCCCTACGGGATCTCCGGCGACCGGCCGATCCTCCTGGCCTTCATCGCCGACTTCGACGAGGTCTCCCTCGCCGGCCAGCTCCTCACGGCCCACACGTACCTCCGGCTCAAGGGGCTCGACGTCGACCTCGTGATCCTCGCCGGGGGCCCGGCCGAGGAGCCCGGCGAGATCCAACAGCACCTCCTCGACCTCGTCCGCGGCAGCGACGCCCGCGACCTCCTCGACCATCGCGGCGGGGTCTTCGTCCGCAAGCTCGCCGCGATCCCGGACGACGACCGGGTCCTGCTCCAGTCCTCCGCCCGCGTCGTCCTCCACGGCGACCGCGGGACGCTCGCCGGCCAGCTCGACCGGATCGAGCGCGTCCGGTCCCTGCCCGAGCCGTTCGCCGCGACCGCCGCGACCGCCGCCCCGTCGGCCTCCCCGGCCCCGTCGGAGCCCCCGCCGTCGGCCGGGCTCGCCTTCGCCAACGGGATCGGCGGGTTCACGCCCGACGGCCTCGAATACCGGATCACGATCCCCTCGGCCCCCCAGCCCGACCTCCGCCGCAACGGCAAGGCCGACCCCCAGAACCTCCCCCGGCCGGTCCTGCCCCCCGCCCCCTGGGTCAACGTGATCGCCAATCCCGGCTTCGGCTTCATCGCCTCCGAGGCCGGCGCGGGCTACTCCTGGGCCGGCAACAGCCAGACCAACCGGCTCACCCCCTGGAGCAACGACCCGGTCTCCGACCCGCCCGGCGAGGTGGTCTACCTCCGCGACGAGGAGACCGGCGAATTCTGGTCGCCGACCCCATTGCCCATCCCCTCATCCGAGCCGACCGTCGTCCGCCACGGCCAGGGCTACATCGTCTACGAGCGGAGGGCGGGCGGCGTCGACCACACGCTCACCCTGCTCGCGGCCCCCGACGACCCGGTCAAGGTCGTCCACCTCCGGGTTGCCAACCCCGGCGATCGGCCCCGCAAGCTCTCCGCCACCTTCTACGCCGAGTGGGTCCTGGGCACCGCCCGCGACCAGGCGGCGATGCAGGTCATCACCGCCGTCGACGCCGAGACCGGGGCCGTGCTCGCCCGCAACCCGTCGCACCCCGACTACTCGACCCGGGTCGCCTTCGTCGACGCCAGCCGATGCGCCCGGACCGCGACCGCCGACCGCGCCGAGTTCCTCGGCCGCAACGGCTCGACCTCGGCCCCCGCCGCGCTCGGCCGGGTCGGGCTGGGGGGCGCCTTCGGCCCGGCGATGGACCCCTGCGCCGCGATCCAGGTCAAGTTCGAGGTCGCCGCCCGGGGCGAGGAGGAGATCACCTTCGTCCTCGGCGAGGCCCCGTCCGTCGACGAGGCCCGCCGGCTCATGGCCCGCCACCGCGACCCGGCCCGGTTCGAGGGCACGCTCGCCGAGGTCCGGTCGCGCTGGGACCGGGTCCTGGGCGCCGTGCAGGTCGAGACGCCCGACGCCGCGATGGACCTGGTGCTCAACCGCTGGATGCTCTACCAGGCCCTGAGCTGCCGGTTCTGGGGCCGCTCGGCCACTTATCAATCCGGCGGGGCCTATGGCTTCCGCGATCAGTTGCAGGACTCGATGGCCCTGGTCTACGGCGCCCCGGCCGAGGCCCGCGAGCAGCTCCTCCGCGCCGCGGCCCGCCAGTTCGTCGAGGGGGACGTCCAGCACTGGTGGCACCCGCCCTCGGGCAAGGGGGTCCGGACCCGGATCTCCGACGACCTGATCTGGCTCCCCTACGTCGCGGCCCATTACGTCGCGACCACCGGCGACGCCCCGGTCCTCGACGAGCGCGTGCCCTTCCTGGAGGCGCCGCCGCTCAAGCCCGGCCAGGAGGACGACTACGGCCAGCCCGCCGTCTCGAAGCAGGACGGCTCGCTCTACGACCACTGCGTCCGGGCGCTCGACCGCGGCTACCACCTCGGCGCCCACGGCCTCCCCCTGATGGGCACCGGCGACTGGAACGACGGCATGAACCGCGTCGCCGCCGAGGGCCGGGGCGAGAGCGTCTGGGACGGCTGGTTCCAGGTCGCCGCCCTCCGCCACTTCGCCGCGATCGCCGACGTCCGGGGCGACTCCGCGCGGGCGTCGACCTGCCGCGACCACGCCGAGGCCCTCCGCGCCGCCATCGAGGCCCACGCCTGGGACGGCCGATGGTATCGCCGGGCCTACTTCGACGACGGGACGCCCCTGGGCTCCTCGACCAACGACGAGTGCCAGATCGACTCGATCGCCCAGTCCTGGGCCGCGATCTCCGGCGTCGCCGACCCCGCCCGCGTCCGCCAGGCGATGGAGGAGGTCGACGCCCGGCTCGTCCGCGAGCAGGACGGCGTGATCCTGCTCTTCACGCCCCCCTTCGACAAGGGGAAGCTCCAGCCCGGCTACGTCAAGGGCTACGTCCCCGGCGTCCGCGAGAACGGCGGCCAGTACACCCACGCGGCCACCTGGGTCGTCCTCGCCGCCGCCCTCCAGGGCCGGGGCCGGCGGGCGGTCGAGCTGTTCGACCTCCTCAACCCGGTCAACCACGCGACCGATCCCGACTCGGTCGCCCGGTACAAGGTCGAGCCCTACGTCGTCGCGGCCGACATCTACGGCCGGGCGCCGCACACCGGCCGGGGGGGATGGACCTGGTACACCGGGTCGGCCTCGTGGCTCTACCGCGTCGGCCTGGAGGCGATCCTCGGCTTCCACCTCCGCGGCGATCGCCTGGCGATCGACCCCCGGATCTCGGGCGACTGGCCGGGCTTCACGATCACCTATCGCCACCGCTCGGCCCGCTACCGGATCGCCGTCGAGAACCCCGAAGGCGTCGAGCACGGGGTCCGCTCCGCCACGCTCGACGGCCAGGGCGTCGACCCGGCCGCGATCCCGCTCCTCGACGACGGCCGCGACCACGACGTCGTCGTCCGGATGGGGGCCGGCGCGGCGTCGGGCTGAAGCCCGGCCGACCCGGAAGATGCCGAAATCCGACGCCGGATCGCATCCGTCGGGATCGGCCTTCTCGCCGGAAGAAGGTTTGATAAAATCCGATGACTTGAAGGACCGGGGGGTCGACGTCGCCCCCCCGAATCCACGCCGAGAGTGGACGCCACACCATGCCAGGACCGGCCGGAGGATCGATCCGCTCGAAGGCTCGCGACCGGCTCCGGCTCTCGCTGCGTCGGGCGATCGCGTATTTCCGCGACGACCAGCCCCACTCCGGCCTGATCGACGACCGCCAGGCCAACCAACGGCCCGGGCCGCGGGACGCCTTCATCACGGTCGACGGCGCGTGGTTATCCGCCGGCGTCTTGCGGGCCTCGACGTTCCTCGGCGATCCCGAATTATTCCACTCGGCCGCCCAACTTTACAATCGCGACGTCTGGAAGCACCGGTCCGAGCCCCGGGCCTCCTCTCGGAGGCCGGGCTTGAACCGCTGCTGCTGGGACTGTGCCGATGGCGGGACCGTCGCCATGTCTGTTTTCGCGGCGGGCCCGGAACGTTGCCCGAGCCTGGACCGGATCGGGCCCGACATGGTGGGGATCGACGCCGGGGCCGCCGTCATCGCGCTCGACAATGGTCCCGGAGGAAGACCGCGTCCGCGCGGTTTTCCACGCATTGCCTTGCGTCGAGCGGGGCCTGTACCGAGCGGGATACCGCGACGAAACGGCCGTTCGCCGGGCGTCCTGAGCATCCGAGTCGGGGCGGGTTTCCGGGGCCGACCGAGATGGTCGGCCCGGGTCGGCGGGGCGTCAGGCCTCGTAGCGGTTGCGGACGAGGCCCCTCATCTGGAGGTGGCTCACGGGCAGCGACGACTCCCGGAGTCGGTTGATCAGCTTGGACTCCACCATCTGCGCCGGGGTGAGGCCGGACCGGTCGTCGACCACCATCGACTCCTCCGGCAGCGAGGCCGAGAAGCGCGAGGGCAGGACGCGGGCGGCGGGGGAGGGATTCGGGGCGGAGAGTATATTCACGATATTATCCGACGACAACGGCTTGGGAACGAATCTCGATCCGTCGACCGGCGAGACCGGGGGATTCATCAAGGGTTCATCTTTCATTCAGGTCTCCTTCGCAGAGAGATCGGATCGAGCCACCTGCGATGCCCCGAGCCAAACGCAAAGGTCATACCGAACGTCGGTTGATCTTTGGCGCCCGAGCATCGTCTTGTCAAGAGCCGAGAATTTGGGCAATCGGCCGTGACAGCGACCCGATGTCCTCCTTCGTACGAGAACTCTCGGCCGGACGTCGAACCTAATCTTGCCTTTCTTTCTTGCTGCTTGCCTCGATACGGGCATAGGCTCATCCAATCTTCTCGGAGAGCCCACGAAGGCCCGTCGGCGAAAAATGGTACGCTACCAACGATCGTGGCCGATCCGCCCGTATATCCGGTAAGAGATGGCCGCGGGCTCGATCGGACACCCTTCTCCGACCCCCTCCGGGCGCCGTGCCGCTCGCATCCCGACGCCGCCGCATCGCGAGCGGCATCCGTGTTGCTCCCTTCGGGGCGAAGCCTGCGATGACGAGCCGCACCGATCGATCTCACCTCGAATCGTCCGGGCACATCCCCTCAAGTCACCGAAACCGTCGATCGACGGCTCCCCGCATTTTCCGAGAAGGGACCAGAATGTTCCCGAAGATGGTCAGGGCGTCCCATGGACTCTGGCGCGAGATTCGAGGCATCATTCGGAGGGGCAGGGATGTCTGGAGGCTCATCCCGGCGGGGCAGAAGCGCGGCCTCGGCGGGGCCGGCATCGTCATGGCGATCGGCGCGCTGGCCAACACGGTCATCCCGGTCCAGCTGGGCAGCCTGTTCGCGGCCGTCCAGAAGGGCTCCGAGCGGGACCTCCCCCGGTCCGACCTGCTCCGGCTGAGCCTGACCTTCCTCGCGGTCATCGGCGTGGCCTACCTGGTCCGAGAGTCGATGAACGTCCTCCGGCGGTTCCTCGTCGAGAACGTCTGCACCCGGGTCGACAAGGACCTCTGCGTCCGGCTGATCTCGCACCTCATGGAGGTCGACCTCGCGACGTTCTCGCACGAGCAGGTCGGCGCGATCCACGGCAAGATCAACCGGAGCGTCGAGGGCTACGTCCGGTTCCTCCGGATCAGCTTCCTCGACTTCATCCCGGCGATCATCGGCGGCGGCTTCGCGCTGGGGGCCGCCTTCTACAAGGAGCCGAGGATCGCGATCGCGATGGCCGGGGTGGTCCCGATCTCGATGGCGCTTACCTTCTGGCAGCTCATGACCCAGAACGGCATCCGGATCAGCCTGCTCCGGATCCGCGAGGCCATGGACGGCACGGTCGTCGAGCAGCTCGCCGGAATCGACTACGTCCGGGCCGCGCACACCCATCCCCAGGAGATCCGCCGGATCGAGAAGACGGCCGAGGCCCGGCGGTCCAAGGAGATCCGCCACCACTTCCAGATGTCGCTCTTCGGCAGCGGCAAGGCGATCAACGAGGCCTTCTTCTGCCTCGGCGTGATCGCCCTGGGGATCTACCTCTTCATCAACAAGTCGATCGACTTCGGCGCGATGGTGATGTTCCCGGCGCTGTTCCTCCAGGTGATGGCCCCCCTCAACGAGGTCCACCGGATCATCGACGAGGGGCACGAGTGCAGCCTGAAGGTGGCCGACCTCCTCGGGCTCCTCGAACAGCCGGTCGACCGCTCGTTCCAGCCCGTCGAGGTCCGCGAGCCCCGGCTCGACGGCTCGGCCCCGCTGTTCATGGCCGAGGGGCTCCGGGTCGACTACCGGACCAGCGACGGCCGCCGCAAGCGGGCCCTCGACGGCGTCACCCTGGCCATCCGCGCCGGCGAGACCATCGGCGTGGCCGGCAAGTCGGGCTGCGGCAAGTCCACCTGGCTCAAGGTGATGATGCGGCTGACGCACCCCACCTCCGGCACGGTGACGCTCGGCGGCGTGCCGATCGAGTCGGTCTCCCGCGAGGCGATCGGCAACCTGATCGGCTACGTCGGCCAGAACCCGTTCGTCTTCTCGGGCACCATCGCCGAGAACATCGCCTACGGCCGCGAGGACGCCACCGAAGACGAGATCCGCCGCTCCGCCCGGATGGCCTGCATCCACGAGGAGATCCTGGCGATGCCCGGCGGCTACCAGGCCCGCGTCTCCGAGCGGGGCCAGAACCTCTCCGGCGGCCAGCGGCAGCGGATCGCCCTGGCCCGGATCTTCCTCAAGAACCCGCCGATCCTGATCCTCGACGAGGGGACCTCGGCGCTCGACAACATCAGCGAGCGGAACGTCCAGCGGGCCATCCACGCCGCCCGGGCCGACCGCACCGTCATCCTGGTGGCGCACCGGCTCTCGACCCTCCTCGACACCGACCGGATCTTCGTCTTCGACGAGGGCCGGGTCGTCGAGACCGGCGAGTACGACGAGCTCGTCCGCCGGGGCGGCGTCTTCACCGAGCTGGTCCACTCCGCCGCCGGCGAGCACGCCCCGCCCACCCCGCCCCGCCCCGCCCCGGCGATCCCGATGCTCGACTCGACCTCCAGCGGCGAGATGCCCAACCTCTTCGAGATCGTCCCCCACGGCGAGCCGGTCAAGGTGGGCTGAGCCGGACTTTCCCCGCTTCCTCATCGCCGGCCGTCCCCCACAAGGGGGGAGGGAGTGAAGATATGGCCCCCCTTGTGGGGGAGGGCCGGGTTGGGGGTGGGTTCGACCCGTGCCAGAACCCGCCGGCGTACCTGATCGACGCGACGATGCGAAGGGCAGGCCCGGACGCCTGCCCTTCGCCGTCGACGGGCGGTTAGACTGGGATCATGCGAATCCTCGTCGTCAGCGACCTCCACGGCGACCTCGCCCCGGCCCAGGCCGGCGTCGACCGCTTCCGGCCCGACGCCCTGCTCTCCTGCGGCGACTGGGGCGACCCCGACGAAGTCGACCCGGCGGCGCTGGCCGCCCTGTTCGCCCGCCTGCCCGCCCTCACCACCTTCGGCAACCACGACCCGCTCGAACTCCTCGCCCGCCTGGCCGACCGCGACGGCTCGCCGGCCCTCGTCGGCCAGGGTCAGGCCCGCGACTTCGCCGGCCTCCGGGTCGCGGCGATCGGCGGGATCTGGGCCAAGTCGCACCGCCGGCCCTATTATGTGACCGACGAGGACGTGGCCGGGATGGCCGGGCGGATCGCGGCCGGGGGGCCGGTCGACGTCCTGCTCACCCACGCCTGCCCGCTCGGCCTGGCCGACGCCACGCCGAGGGGGACCCGGGGCGGTCAGCGGTGCTTCCTCGACGCCAACCAGGCCATCCGGCCCCGCGTCCACCTCTGCGGCCACCTCCACGTCGCGCAGGAGCGGACCTTGAAGGACGGCCGACGGGTCCTCAACGTCGGGGCGACGCCCGAAGGCTCGGTCGTGGTGATCGAGGTCGAGCCGGGAGGGCCGGTCGCGCGGCTGGAACGGTTCGACCCGAGGGGCGGGGCCTGAGCGACCGCCACTTTTCCGGGCGGCCGGCCCGGGACGCCGGGGCGACCTTCCTCCGATTCACCCCCCGCGAATCGCCTGTCCTCGCCGGGCAAATTGCCCGGCCGGCCCTCCGGGTCAGGCGGCGACCGACTCGATCCGGGGCGAGAATCGTCGGCAATCCCTCGGCCAGGCCGGGGCGGCGGGGTCGGCGGTTCGTCTCCGGCTCCGGTCTCGTGCCCGGTCCCGGGCGATCCCCCGGAGGCCGTAGCGGGCGACGATCGCCAGCGTCGCCACCGCCGCGAGGTAGCCGAGCGCGGTCGCCCAGCCCAGGCCGAGCCCCGGGACGCCGAAGCGGAAGACCGCGAGGAAGGCCACCATCCCCAGGTTCCCGGGCGGGAAGGCGCGGGCCATCCGGGTCGCCGGCCCCGACCCGCCCTCCAGGTGGGTCATCAGCAGGATCGTCAGCGTCATCCCCGGGAAGGTGCTCATCAGCCCCGCCCCGCCGGGCCCGAGCGCCCCGCCGACCCCGATCGCGGCCAGCAGGCAGGCCGGCGGGATGACCGTCCGGAGCGCCCAGGTCCGCGCCGCCGACCTCGGGACCAGGACGACCCGGCTCGCCGCCTCCGGCACGGCGACCCGGCCCGCCAAGGTCGCCGCCGTCAGGACGGCCAGGGCCGAGATCGCCAGGCAGCCCCCGCCCTCGCTCCCGGGCGGGAAGAGGAGCCCGGCCGCCGAGGCCGCCGCGAGGTACGAGCCGACCGCCGCCGCCACCACCCCGGGGACCCGCCAGCCCGCGGCGACCGCGACCGCATAGGCCAGCGGGAGCGTCGCCGCGCCGACCAGGCCGAGCAGGCCGGTCTCGGCCATCGCGACGGCATACGGCACGCCCCGGTCGAAGCCGCTGCCCACCAGCGCCACCGCCGAGGTGCACGGCAGGCCCGCCGCCAGCCCGCCCCACCGCGGGCCGAACCGCCGCCCCAGGCTCCGGCAGCCCTGGGCCATCATCACCACCAGCGCCAGCTTCACGAGGTGCGTGCTCATCGCGGGTCGCTCCTGCCCGCCCGCCCCTCCGCCGACGAGCCCGACGCCGCGGCCGCGCGATCCGGCGGCGAGGCGCGTCGAGGGTCGGCCCGGAGTCCGGGCGTCCGGCTGTCTCAAAGGGTGTCGCTCGATCGTTGCGGCGGCCGTCTCCGCGGACCCTTGGCCCGCCCTGTCCCGTTGTTTAATAAAGATCGGAGCCCGGACCGGCCCGGATCAGGAAATCCGCGAAGATTTGCGGATTGCGGGAGCTGGGACGACGCGGGCGATTGCCCGGCCGGCCCCGGCCTCCCGTCGTCGCGGGGGGGATGGCCCGCCGCCCGGGATCGGGTAAGATCGAGCCTCGAACTTCCTCCCGTCCTACCGGACCCACCAATGACCCTCGGGATGGCCTCGCGCGGACCGGACCGGAGCCCCTGGGCGGGGCGAAGCCTGCGGGTTTCCCTGTTCATCACCTGCTTCAACGACACGATCTTCCCCGGGACCGGCCGGGCCGTCGTCCGCCTCCTCGAACGACTCGGGCACTCCGTCGACTTCCCGATGGACCAGACCTGCTGCGGGCAGATGCACTACAACACCGGCTACCAGCGCGAGGCGATCCCGCTGGTCCGCCGGTTCGTCGAGATCTTCGGGCCGGCCGAGGTCGTGGTCTCGCCGTCGGCGTCGTGCGTGGGGATGGTCCGCCACCTCTACCCCCAGGCGGCCGAGCTGGCCGGCGACCCCAAGCTGACCGCGGCCGTCGCGGCGATCATCCCCAAGGTCTTCGAGCTGTCCGAATTCCTCGTCCACGAGCTGGGCGTCGAGGACGTGGGGGCCTACTACCCGCACCGGGTCACGTACCACCCGACCTGCCACTCGCTCCGGATGCTCCGCGTGGGCGACGCCCCGTTGCGCCTGCTCCGCGCGGTCCGCGGGATCGAGCTGATCGAGCTGCCCCGGGCCGAGGAGTGCTGCGGATTCGGCGGGACGTTCGCCGTCAAGAACGCGGACACGTCGATGGCGATGCTGGGCGACAAGCTCCGCTGCATCCTCGAGACCAAGGCCGAGACCTGCGTCTCGGCCGACAACTCGTGCCTCATGCATATCGGCGGCGCCCTCCACCGCCAGAGGGCCGGCGTGGGCGCGGTCCACCTCGCCGAGATCCTCGCGACGACCGACGAAGGAGGGGGAGACCGATGAGCGTCGAGGCCCTGCCCACCCGCCCCGCCGTCCCGTTCCAGGAGGCGGCCAAGCTCGCCCTGGCCGACACCCAGCTCCGCCGCAACATGGGCAAGGCCACCCAGACGATCCGCGGCAAGAGGGCCTCGGTCGTCGACGAGCTGCCCGACTGGCAGCAGCTCCGCGAGGCGGGCCGGGCGACCAAGGAGCGCGTCCTCCGCCACCTCGACAAGTACCTCGCCCAGCTCGAAGAGTCCGTCACCCGCGCCGGGGGGCAGGTCCACTGGGCCCGCGACGCGGCCGAGGCCAACGGGATCATCGCCGGGATCGCCGCCCGCCACGGGGCCCGCGAGGTCGTGAAGGTGAAGTCGCTGACGACCGACGAGATCGGCCTGAACGAGGCCCTCCGCGCCCGCGGGATCGAGGCGATCGAGACCGACCTGGCCGAGCTGATCGTCCAGCTCGCCGGCGACCGCTCGTCGCACATCCTCGTCCCGGCGATCCACAAGAACCGCTCCGAGATCCGCGACCTCTTCCGCCGCAAGCTCGGCGTGGCCGACCTCAGCGACGACCCCAAGGCGCTCGCGGGCGCCGCGAGGTCGCACCTCCGCAAGAAGTTCCTCTCGGCCAAGGTCGCCGTCAGCGGGGCCAACTTCGGCGTCGCCGAGACCGGGACGATCTGCGTGGTCGAGTCCGAGGGCAACGGCCGGATGTGCCTGACCTTGCCCAAGGTCCTCGTCTCGGTCATGGGGCTGGAGAAGATCATCCCCTCGTGGCGCGACTTCGAGGTGTTCTTGCAGCTCCTGCCCCGCTCCTCGACCGGCGAGCGGATGAACCCCTATACCTCGTTCTGGACCGGCGTGGCCAAGGGGGACGGCCCCGAGGAGTTCCACCTCGTCCTCCTCGACAACGGCCGGACCAAGGTCCTGGCCGACCCCAAAGGCCGATCGGCGCTCTACTGCATCCGTTGCAGCGCCTGCCTCAACATCTGCCCGGTCTATGAGCGGACCGGCGGCCACGCCTACAACTCGGTCTACCCCGGCCCCATCGGCGCGATCCTCACCCCCCAGCTCGCGGGCGTCGAGAACGCCGGGTCGCTCCCCTACGCCTCCTCGCTCTGCGGGGCCTGCTACGACGTCTGCCCGGTGAAGATCAACATCCCCGAGATCCTGATCCACCTCCGCGGCAAGGTCGTCCGCCACAAGCAGGCGAAAGGCGGGATGCCCGACCCCGAGAACCTGGCCATGAAGCTCCTGGCCCGGGTCTTCGCCAGTCGCAAGCTGTTCGAGCGGTCGCAGCGGGTGGGCCGCTTCGGCCAGAAGGCGGTGGTCCGCCGCGGCTTCATCGAGTCCTTGCCCGGCCAGTTCGCCGGCTGGACCGCGATGCGCGACGTCTACCCGGTCGCCCAGCAGACGTTCCGCGAGTGGTGGGAGGCCCGGTCATGAGCGGCGAGGCCAGGGCCGAGATCCTCCGCCGGGTCCGCGAGGCCCTCCGCGACATCCCGCCGGACGAGACCCCCGAGCAGGTCCCGATCCCCCGCGACTATCTCACGTCCGACCCCCACCAGCTCGAGGCCCACCGGATCGCCAGCTTCGTCGAGCGTGTGGCCGAATACCGGGCAACGGTCCACCGGGTCGACCCCGACGACCTCGCCGCCGCCATCGCCTCGGCCTGCGAGCGCCGGGGCGTCCGCCGCCTGGTGGTGCCCTCAGACATGCCGCAAGCCTGGATTCCGGCAGGGGTCATCTCGTTGCGTGATCCTCGACTCGCGCATGAGCAGCTCAACGGCAGCGACGGCGTCCTGACCGGATGCGCCCTCGGGGTCGCGCAGACGGGCACGATCATCCTCGACGGCGGCCCGCTCCAGGGGCGGCGGGCCTTGACGCTCCTGCCGGACTACCACCTCTGCGTGGTCCGCGAAGACCAGGTTGTCGGCCTGGTCCCCGAGGCCGTCGCGAAGCTCCACGAGTCGGCCCGACTTCCCGACCGGCCGATCACCTGGATCTCCGGCCCGTCCGCGACCTCCGACATCGAGCTGAGCCGCGTCGAAGGGGTCCACGGCCCGAGGACCTTGGAAGTCCTCGTCGTCGGGCCGGGGCGCGGCTGACGCCCGACCCGGGGCGCAAGCGAAAGCCCGGGCGTCGGCGTGGGCCGACGACCGGGCTCCTCGACAAAGGGTGGATGACGGGATTCGAACCCGCGATATCCAGATCCACAATCTGGCGCCTTAACCGCTAGGCCACACCCACCGTCGTTACTGCGACCTTATTGTATTGGCCCACCCACCCCGCCGTCAAGCGAGGCACAACGGGCACCGGGTCGTCGGCCGTCTTGTCTTGTTAGGGTGGATGACATCCACCAAACCTTCGGCCCGAGGCCGTGCCACCCAGCCCCATCTTCCCGGGCCGTGGTGACCTTTCGGATGGCGACGACCGGCCGATTTTCCGATGAATGGGCGGGGCGACCGGGGTCCGGACTTCGCGAGTCGCCCCGATCTCGCCGCGTCGGCGACGGCGCGTGATAGATTGGTTCGGGGCGTCGGAGCGGGTCGCGGACCGGCGGGATTCCTCGAGATTTCCGGGAATCCTGCGGGCGACCTTGACGCGCCCCAATAATGTCTTGAATCGCGGGCCGGAGGTCGGGCGGACCGGGGGTGCCGAGGGATGACGACGGCGGGTCTGAGGATCGGGATCATCGGTTGGGGGCCCGCCGCCCGGGACCACGCCGGCCGCCTCGGGGCGGTCGCCGGCGTGACCCTGGTCGGCTGCGTCGACGCCGGACCCGATCCCGACGCCGCCCTCGCCTTATCCCAATCGCTGACGACGCCGGCCGGGCCGCTCCCGGTCTTCGCCGATCCCGCCGAACTGATCCGCCTGGCCACGCCCGACGCCCTGGCGATCTTCGCCCCGCACCCGGCCCACTACCGGCCGGCGATGGACGCGCTCCAGGCCGGCTGCCACGTCTGGCTCGATCGGCCGTCGTCGACGGGGGTCCAGGAGGCGGCGGACATCGAGGGCCTGGCCAGGGCCCGCGGCCTGAAGATCGGCGTGGGCCGGACGTATCGGCTCCTGCCCGCGCTGATCGCGACGCGCGATCGACTCGCGGGCGGGGCGCTCGGACCCGTCCGGGCGATCACGGCCCGCCTGACCGGCCCCGCGTCGGGCCCGGACGGAGACCTCCCGCTCGACCGGCTCGGCGACCTCGTGGATGCGCTGATCTGGACCACCGGCCGCCCGGCCGTCGCGGTCTCGGCCCTCGGGGCGGATGCCCCGGCGACCGTCGGCGATCCCGGCGTCGGGCCGATGGTCGCGTCGATCCGCCTGGCCGGCGACATCCTGGTCACGATCGCGGTCGCGGAATCCGGCCCGGCGCCGTCCTTCGAGGTCGTCTATTACGGCGAGAAGGGTTGGCTTCGCGGCTCCGAGTCTCGCCTCATCGAGGAGCCGTCGGGCCAGCCGTCGCGGGACGTCCCCTTGCCCGCTCGGGCCGGCGGGGTTGCCGAAAACTTCGTGGCAACCATCACTTCGGGCGATCCTCCCTGCTGCCCGCCCGAGCAGTGGCTCGACACCGTCCGCCTGCTGGAGGCGATCGCTCGATCGGCCGCGATCGGGCAAGTCGTCCGTCTCGCGTGAGTCCCGGCCCGTCCCGGTGAGATCGCCCGGGTGTGCGGCTTGACAAAGGCGTATCTCTTTCCTACCAATAGGGCTCCGCCCTCGGGGACCGCGTCGATCGACGCCAGAGGGGTTGAGCCGAAACCGCGAAATCGACAAGGTCGGGGGCCCGGCACCTCCGGCCCCTTCTCCTGAGGACCGAAAGATGTGGGACCGCGTAGCCATCGCCTTGATCGCCGATCATCCCGTCGCGGGCGTTGACGTCGACTTCGACGAGACCGTCCCGCCCCTCTTCGCCCGCCACCCCGGCGACGAGGAGGCGGAAGACCTCGAAGACGAGACCGATGACGAGGAAGACGACGACCTCGACGACGACCTCGACGACGATGACGACGACGACCTCGATGATGACCTCGACGACGACCTCGACGAGGAAGACGTCGAGATCGACGAGATCGACATCGATGAGGAGGAGGACGACGACGACGACGACGACCTCGACGACCTCGACGACGAGGAAGAAGAGGAACTCGACGACCTCTGATCCACCCCGGCCCACCGCGACGGCCCGCCCCCGATCCCCGACGACGAAACCCCCGGCGTGCCCCCGCGGCCACGCCGGGGTCTTCTCGCACCGGGATGTTCGCGGCGAGTAACGGCGGCCGAAAATCCGCGACCTCGTCCTTGGTTCCGCGGCCGATTCCGGCTATCCTGGGACCATCTTGCGACGATCACCCCGCCGACACGGCGGGCTGGCCACGTCCGATCGTCTCGGGTCGGGAAGGGAGCGTCTCTCGAATGTCCGCAGCCCACGATCGACCCGACGACTCCTCCGAGGCGCCGATCCCGGAGACCTCGAAACGCCGCTCCCGCGAGCCGAGCCAGCTCGAATTCGAACTCGACTTCCTCGGCCGGGTCCTCGAACGCGACCCGCTCTACGGCGACGCCCTCAAGGTCCACGCCGACAACCTGGCGGCGAAGGGCTACTACAACCGGGCCCTCCAGGCCGACTTGCAGCTCGTCAGGCTCCGCCCCGACCGGCCGATCCCCTGGTACAACCTGGCGTGCAGCTATGCCCTATTGGGGATGACCGAGCGGGCCTTCGAAGCCCTCGAACGGTCGCTCCGCCTCGGCTACGCCTACCTCCACCACCTCCGTCGCGACCCGGACCTCAAGTCGCTCCGGCGCGATCCCCGGTTCGCCCGGCTGCTCCGCCGTCCCTGAGTGAGCGCACGCCGTCGATGCACCACCACCGCTGGGAACACGTCGACGAGGCCGCCGGGGTCGTCCGAGGCCGCTGGGCCGGGTCGCCGGCCGTCGGTATCGTCCTGGGCACCGGCCTCGGGGCCCTCGCTCGCGAGATCGCCGTCGAGGCCACGATCCCCTACCCGGAAATCCCCCACTTCCCCCACTCTACGGTCGAGAGCCACGCCGGACAGTTGGTTTGCGGGACGCTCTCCGGCCGGACCGTGATGGCGATGGAGGGGCGGTTCCACCTCTACGAAGGATATACCGCCGCTCAGGTCACGTTCCCAATCCGGGTGATGCGGGCGCTGGGCTGCTGGGCCCTGGTCGTCTCCAACGCCGCGGGCGGGATGAACCCGCTTCACGCGAAGGGCGACCTGATCGTCATCGACGACCACATCAACCTGATGGGCGTCAATCCCCTGATCGGGCCCAACGACGAGCGGCTCGGGCCCCGCTTCCCCGACCTGATCGAGCCCTACGACCGCAAGCTCCAGCAACTGGCCCTCGACGTCGCCCGCGAGTCGAACGTCGTCGCCCATCGCGGTGTCTACGTCGGCGTGACCGGCCCCAACCTGGAGACCCGGGCCGAGTACCGCTTCCTCCGGGCGATCGGCGCCGACGTGGTGGGGATGTCCACCGTGCCCGAAGTCCTCGTGGCCGTCCACGCCGGGATGAAGGTCCTCGGCTTCTCGATCGTCACCGACCTCTGCCTGCCCGACGCCCTGGAGCCGGCCAGGCTCGAAGACATCCTCGCCGTCGCCGGCCAGGCCGAGGGGAAGCTGCGGACGATCGTCAAGCGGGTCCTGGAGCGGCTGGCCCCTTGAACGATCGCAAAACACGGAATCAAATATTGCGATATTTGAAATTTCACCATCTGAAATGTCAACTTCATGTCCACCAACGCCAAGCCCTATAAAGAGACCCTGAACCTGCCGGTCACCGCCTTCGACATGAAGGCGAACCTGACCGCACGCGAGCCGAAGTGCCAGGAGCGTTGGCGCGAGCAAGACCTCTACGCCCAGATCCGCCGCAAGGGCGTGGGGCGGTCGATGCGGGTGCTCCACGACGGGCCGCCGTATGCCAACGGCGAGATCCACATGGGGCACCTGCTCAACAAGGTGCTCAAGGACGTGGTCGTCCGCTCGCTGACGATGCGGGGGTATGACAGCCCGTATGTCCCGGGCTGGGACTGCCACGGGCTGCCGATCGAGCACAAGGTCATGAAGGACCTGGGCTCCAAGGCCGCCGGGATGGGCGTGGCCGAGGTCCGGGCGCTCTGCCGGGCCGAGGCGCTGAAGTGGGTCGACATCCAGCGCGACCAGTTCCGCCGGCTGGGGATCTCGGGCGACTGGGAGAACCCCTACCTCACGCTCGACGCCCGCTACGAGGCCGGCGTGATGGACGTCCTCGCCGGCCTGCTCGACGCCGGGTCGATTTTCCGCCAGCTCAAGCCGATCCACTGGTGCCTGAACGACCGGACCGCCTTGGCCGAGGCCGAGCTGGAGTATTCGGACGAGGTCTCGCCGAGCCTCTACGTCAACTTCCCGATGGTCGCCGGCGTGCCCGACGCCTGGGGCCCCGGCCCCTGGCACGCGATGATCTGGACCACGACCCCGTGGACCCTGCCGGCCAACGTCGCCATCGCCGCCCACCCGGATCTGACGTATGTCGGCCTGGAATACGTCGACCCGACGACCCGCCGGCCCGTCCGGACGATCCTCGCGGCCGACCTGGTCGCGAAGGTGATGGGCCTCCGCGGCGTGTCCGAGTTCGCCGAGGTCGGCCGCTGCAAGGGGAAGGCGCTGGAGGGCGCCCGCTACCGCCACGTCTTCCTCGACCGCGAGAGCCCGATCGTCCTGGCCCTGTACGTGACGGTCGACGACGGGACCGGCCTGGTCCACACCGCGCCCGGCCACGGGACCGAGGACTACGCGACCGGCCAGGCTTACGGCCTGCCGACCTTGAGCCCCGTCGACGCCTCGGGCCGGTACACCGACGAGGCGCCGCCGGGCCTGGTGGGCGAGCAGGTCTTCAAGGCCAACCCGGCCGTCGCGGCGATGGTCCGCGAGGGCGGATTCCTCTACCACGAGTTCTCGTTCAGCCACAGCTACCCCCACTGCTGGCGGTGCAAGAAGCCGGTGATCTTCCGCGCGACCGAGCAGTGGTTCGTGGCCATCGACCACGCCGACCTCCGCGCCCGGACGCTCGAGACGATCGCCGACGACGTCCGCTGGCACCCGAGTTGGGGCCGGTCGCGGATCGAGGCGATGGTCTCGGGCCGGCCCGACTGGTGCATCAGCCGTCAGCGGGCCTGGGGCGTGCCGATCCCCGCGCTGGGGTGCACCGCCTGCGGCACGCAACTTTTGACGGCCGCGACCGTCCGCCATTTCCGCGACCTCTTCCGCGCCGAGGGGGCCGACGCCTGGTTCTCCCGGCCGGTCGAGGCGATCCTCCCCCCAGGCGCGGCCTGCCCGAAGTGCGGCGGGGCCGACTTTCGCAAGGAGGGGGACATCCTCGACGTCTGGTTCGAGTCCGGCTCCAGCCATCGGGCCGTGCTCAAAGAGCCGAGCTACGGCCTGGCGTACCCGGCGTACCTCTACCTCGAAGGGTCGGACCAGCACCGCGGCTGGTTCCAGTCGTCGATCCTCACCGCCGTCGCCACGACGGGCCGGGCGCCTTTCGAAGGGGTCCTGACCCACGGGTTCGTCGTCGACGAGCACGGCAAGAAGATGGCCAAGTCGGGCGGCAACGCGATCTCCGCCGTGAAGGCGACCGAGCAGTATGGCGCCGACGTCCTCCGGCTCTACGTCGCCAGCCTCGACTACGCCGACGACGTCCGGATGAGCGAGAAGGCGATCAAGGAGGCGTCCGAGGCCTACCGCAAGATCCGCAACACCTTCCGATACCTCCTGGGCAACCTCGGGGACTACGCCCGGTTCGACCCCGCGACCGTCGCCCCCGAGTCGCTCCACGAGGTCGACAAGTGGGCCCTCGGCCAGCTCAATGCGGTGATCCGCGACGTGACCGACTCGTACGGGCGGTTCGAGCTCTACCGGGTCTATCAGCGGATCTACCAGTTCTGCGCCGTGGACCTGTCGAGCTTCTACCTCGACGTCCTCAAGGACCGCCTCTACGCCGAGGCCCCCGACGGGCCCGACCGCCGCGCCGCGCAGTTCGTCCTGGCCCGGCTCCACGACGTCCTGGCCCGGCTCCTGGCGCCGATCATCCCCCACACCGCCGAGGAACTCTGGGACGTCCTGCCGCCCGACCGCCGGGGGCCGAGCGTCCACCTGGCCGACTGGCCCGAGTCCGACCCCCGGTGGGACGACCCGGCGAGCGAAGAGGGCTGGGCCCACCTCAAGCGGATTCGCGACCTCGCCCTCGTCGCCCTCGAAGGGATGCGCAAGGCCAAGCAGATCGGCAGCGGCCAGGAGGCCTCGCTCCGGATCGGCACCGACGAGGAAGGCGCCGCCCGGATCGATCGCGGCCTCCTGGCCACCCTCTGCATGGTGTCCGAGGTCCACGTCGTCGCCGACCGCCCCTCGCCCGTCCCGGCCGGCGAGGAGGTCGTCGTCGCCGAGAAGTCGCCCCACGCCAAGTGCGAGCGGTGCTGGAACCTCCGCTCCACCGTCGGCGAGGACCCCGAGCACCCGACCCTCTGCGACCGCTGCGCCCGGGTCGTCGCCGCGATCGCGGCCGAGGGCTGAACCCGATGGACCCCGGCCCCCGCCGCCCGCCGATCGCCGACCCGCCGATCCGCCTGGCCGTCTGCGTCTCCGGCGGCGGCACGACCTTGCGGAACCTCGTCGACCGGATCGCCGACGGCCGCCTCGCCGCCTCCGTCGTCCAGGTCGTCGCCGGCAAGCCCGGGATCGGCGCGATCGACCGGGCCGATCGGGCGGGCATCCCCGTCGCCGTCGAGCCCCGGGGCAAGCGCACCCTCGCCGAGTTCTCCGCCGCCGTCTTCGGGCCGATCCGCCGGGCCTCGGCCGACCTCGTCATCCTCGGCGGCTTCCTCTCGCTCCTGGAGATCCCCGACGACTACCGCGGCCGTGTCATCAACATCCACCCCTCGCTGATCCCCGCCTTCGCCGGCAAGGGGATGCACGGCCCGGCCGTCCACCGGGCCGCGATCGACGCCGGCGTGAAGCTCTCCGGCTGCACCGTCCACTTCGCCGACGCCACCTACGACACCGGCCCGATCATCTTCCAGGCCCCCGTGCCCGTCCTCCACGCCGACACCCCCGAGACCCTCGCCGCCCGCGTCTTCGAGGCCGAGTGCGAGGCCCTGCCCGAGGCCATCTCGCTCTACGCCGGGGGTAAGCTGCAAGTCAGGGGACGGCGGGTGGCGATCGTCTGATACGGAGCACGGTGCAAAAGTTCGCCATCCCAGATCCCGAATTTCAGATCAGTACTGTCCGGTTGAGAATCCCATGAATTCCAGGGTATTTCTCATGAGTTCGCTTTCTTACTTGTCGATTCGCATGAGGTTGACTGGAAAACAAAGGAGAACCGCTAGATACTTGACAAGCGAATTTTTGCTGAATTCGGTTCATCGGATGGCTTGAAGACGGTCATCTTGCCCGCTCGCGAGGTCTGAAACGCGGTCTATTGAGCGGCAACTCATCGTTGAACGACTCCTGAAGCGATCTGGACCTCAAAACGCGAAATTCCGGTTTCAAGTCGTGCGCGCCTCGATCTGACCGTAAGTCAAAGTCCGATGGTGGCGTAGATCAAAATTGGGAAAGTTCAACCGGACAGTACTGATTTCAGATTGCAAAACTAAGTCCTGAAATGCTTTGCAATCTCAAAATCTCGATCCGGTGTGGGACGACTGGGTGCGGCGGTGCCAGTCGCGTGAGCCGCAGTGGCTCTGGGAGCGAGCCTGGCAGGTCTTCGAGGAATGCCGCGTGAGCGTGGAGCGCGAGCGCGACTACCTCCTGAGCCACCGTATACACGACGAGTTCTGGTACGCGGAGCGGTACGGGCTCGATTGGCCCTCGCAGGACACGACCGCCCCCCGCCCGCGCCGGGATACTCGTGGCCACCCTGTCGCCCTAAGCCGCTCGTGCGCGGCACGCCGCCCCCGGCAATACCCAGGTCACCTGGATGTTCCGGACTGGCGACGGGCCGCAGCCTACCGCCCCGCACGAAAGCTGGGGACACGTTGTCAAGGAGCGGGATCATGCCGACCCCGCCGGAGATCCTCCAGTCTTCACCATCCAAACCTAGGAGAGAAGCTATGCCGACCCCGACCCCGTCACCGAGCCCGATCCCGCAGCCGAGTCCCTTCCCCGGGCCGAGTCCCGAGCCGAGTCCCACCCCCAAGCCCAGCCCATCACCGAGTCCCAGCCCGGCCCCGCCCATGGAGACGCTTGAATGCGTGACCGCGATTGACGTGACTTTTGACGAGGTCAATAATAACAACAAAGGAGGGGTGGCGGAAGACCCAGCCATCCTGGACAAGGGGACGAACAATAAGAGTCTGTCCCATAAGGAATCCGCGGATTTAAAGGCCTTTGGCTGACGGCTGACGATTGCTGAAGACGTGGGAGGCCAGGAATTCCCGGAAAATCGTCTCCGGTCGCTCCTTGCCCACTCGGCTGTTAACCGTTATCCATCAACCAGTTCCGTTATGGGACAGACTCTAAGTACCATGCCCTGCTTTACCAGCCGTTCACCGTGAAGTTCACCTACACCGACCAGCTCGTTCCCAAGGGACAGGGGGGCCTCCCGACTCTGAGTTGGAAGGAGACGTCGAATTATGATTATATCTACAGCAGTCAGGCAAAAAAGTACCTGGTCCCCGCCAACCAGACGACGGATTTGACGACAGTCGCCGACCCGTTGGCGACCCAGTTCTTCCAGGACTGGACCAAGCGACCGACAAGAATGGCGTTAACGCCAACCCCAATATGAACGGCGAGATCACCAACAAGATCGTGATCTCCGTCACCAACCCCGACGGATGCGGCACCAAGACGTTGACGAAGACGGTCAATATCAAGATTGTCTTCAAGATGAGCGAGGTTGATTCCACGCCGAAGCCGACGGTGGATTGAGCCAAGGTTGGCAACGCGGCGTCACCAGCGGGCAGGGGGCCAGGATCATGGACGATCGGTCGGGCAAGGGGCGGTTGCGGCGGGGCAAGAAGTGGCGGGGCGTCGGGGTCGGGGCGACGCTCCTGCTTGTCCTAGCCGTCGCGCTGGGGCTGGGGCGATTCGTCGCCGCCGCCCGGCGCGAGCACGCCGCCGTCGCGGCCATCGAGGCCAGCGGCGGAGTCGTCCGTTGGGATGACGCCGACGATGGCAGCACCGGCACGCCGGGCGCGAAGCAAATGGCCCGACGCTGGGCCGACCGGCTCGGCATCGGCTCGTACTTCCGGACCGTCGCCGTCGTCAGCTTCCCCGCGCTGGGAGATCCAGACTGGCGGCCCGCCCCCGACGTCGCCCCGGGCCAGCGGGTCCGCCTGCTCGCCGACCTCCGGGCACTCCGCGAGCTGGATCTCCGCAAAGGGGCCAACGACGCCGAGCTGGCCCAACTGCCCGACCTGCCGCACCTGGAGGAGCTGAGCTTGAGCAGCGCGGCGGGCGCCCACATCACCGATGCGGGCCTGGCGCACCTGGCGGGCCTGACCAACCTGCGGCGGCTCTGGGTCGGCAACTCGCGGGTCACCGACCGGGGGCTGGTGCCGCTCCGCGGGATGAGTCGCCTGGAGTTTGTCTGCCTGCAGGGCGGGCTGACAACCGGCGAAGGGCTGAGCCACCTCGCCGGAGCGACCCACCTCCGCCACCTCAAACTCCTCGCCTGCGGCATCACCGACGCCGGGATCGAACAGATCATCAAGCACGCCAACTTGAAGTCGCTCACGATCCGGTCGTGTCGCGCCACCGCTCCCGCCCTGGACCGCCTGGCCGGCCTGAACCAACTAAGCTACCTGTCTCTCGGTGCTCGCCTCCTATCCGACGACGAGAAGCAACGACTCCGCAACCTGATGCGTTTTGTCCCTCGCCTGTCCATCTCCTGAATAGAAGCGGTTTGATAACTGCGGTCGTGTCCGTACTCCATTGCAGTCCAACGTCCTTCCGGTCTATCCTGATGAGAAGTCGCAACCTCTTGATCGATTGACAGGATACGTCACCGGAGGTGGGCCGTGGATGACCTCTCGCGATTCTGCTGCCTGAATTCCGACTGCCCCGATCAGGGCGCCCGGGGCGGCGAAAACCTCTCCGTCTGCGGTCACTACGGCAAGGGCGGCTCGATCCGCTTCCTCCACTGTCGATCCTGCGGCGATCGGTCCTCCGAACGCAAGGCGACCCCGCTGTTCCGATCGCATCTGACCAAGGAGAAGGCCACCGCCGTGCTGGAGCACATCGCCGAAGGCTGCGGAGTCCGCCAGACCGAGAGGCTGGTGGGGGTCCACCGCGACACCGTGACCCGATACACCCGCAAGGCCGGCGACCATGCCAAGGCGGCCCACGACGAGTTGATCGCCCTTTCCCCCCCGGACGACCGAACTCCAGTTCGATGAGAAGTGGTCCTTCGTCGCCAAGAAGGAGGCCCACCGCGACCGCTCCGATCCGGCCGACGACCACAAGGGGGACTACTGGGACCATGTGGCCTACGACCCCGAGCATCGCCTGGTCGTCGCCGTCGTGCCCGGGGCCCGCGACGTCGAGGGGACCGAGGCCCTGGTCGCCGAGTCCCGCCGGCGGACCGGGGGCCGGGCGATGAGACTGATGACCAGCGACGCCTATCCGGCCTACGAGGCGGCGATCCTCGACGCTTACGGCGAGACGGTCGTGCCGCCTCGCACGGGCCGGCCGGGCCGCCCGAAGGGGGCATCCAAGGTGCCCCCCGCCGATCTGACCTAGGCCACGGTCGAGAAGGTGCGGGTGAAGGGCCGGGTGGTCGAGGTCCTGACCCGCGTGGTCTTCGGCACGATGGCGGCGGTCGCCGCGGCCCTGGCCGGCTCGCGCGTCAGCCGGTCGATCAACACCTCGCTCATCGAGCGTCACCACCTGACGGACCGGCATCACAACGCGAGGAAGTCGCGGAAGACCTACCGGTTCTCGAAGGATTGGCGTTATCACGAGGCGGCCACCTACTTCACGATGTCCAGCGACAACTTCTGCTGGCCGGTCAGGACGTTGCGCGAGCCGATCGGCGAGGGGCATTGGCGGAAGCGGACCCCGGCGATGGCCGCCGGGCTGACCGATCACGTCTGGTCGTTATCCGAATGGATCAGTCGACCCGTCGTGCTACGAAGTTAGGACACGACCCAAAATCTGCAATCTGAGATCCCGAACAGGATGACCGGGTTCCATAGGAATGAAATCTGGCCGCGCCGTCAGGCCATCTCGATCTTCTCATCGAGCGTGGGGTCGTCGGACATCAGCTCGTCGCGCCCGAATTTCAGCAGGAACGAATGGACGTCGAGATCGTCGAATTTCCGGCCCTTGATCTCGCAATCCGGGGAAAGGTCCAGGAGCGGGTGGTTCGCCAGGGCCCGATAGGTGTACCGGGCATAGTCGCCGTCGAGCGGGGGGCGGTAGTGGCCGCTGAAATTCAGGTGGATCTCGGCGATGACGCCGCTCGGCTCGACGGTGATCTGCCCGGCCGCGCCGACCTCCGAGCCCCCCGACAGGATGTGGTGGCCGTTGCCGAAGATCAGCCACCCCTCCCTATCAATCACGAACGCCTTCCTCCCGCTCGCCATCCGACCCTGATCGGGCGAATACTTCGGTTTGGGAGGCCCGACTTCAAAGCCGGAGTCGTCGTCCGACTCCAAATTCGTGATGAACTGATCTTTGTGCATGCCGTAGAGCCGGGTCGGCGGCAAGGGCCGGTGGCGGTCGAAGGCCTCGACCTCCTCGGGCGTGAAGGACGGCATCTCCTCGTCGCCCTGCCCCTCGACTTCGAGGAGTTCCAGGCGGTCGCCCAACTCGTCGATGCGTTTCCTGTCGACCGAGACGAAGAACGACCCGTACTTCTCCCGCTTGAAGCGGAAGATCGCGAGCGGGCTGACCTCCAATGCGTGGTGATCGCGGAACGAGTCGATCACGAAGGCGACGGTCGCGTGGTCCTGATCCGGGACGAAGATCCGATAGTCGAGGCTGAGGCAGAAGACCTCGGCCACGTTGCCGGCCCGGTTGATCCGGAAGTTGCCCGCGGCGCCGATCGGCCCGCAGCGGGTGAACGAGGCATGCGAGCTGTAACTGCCCCGCTTGACCCGGAATCGGCCCTCCTCATCCAGGACGAAGGTGTAGAAGCCGGCTTCGAGGGGCAGATTCTCCTCGTAGGGCTCGAAGACCTCGACCTCTCCCTTGTCGGTCCGGAATCCGGTCGTGTAGAGCTTCGGGGGGCGACGATGGAGCGAGAAGGACTTCCGGCCCGATCCGAGTTTTTCCATGTCCTTGATCATGGCCTTGATTGGGCTCGAATGGATGCCGCGAACCCGATCGTCTGTCTCATCCGCCGATCAAGTTTCGCGATCGTCCGGTGGTTGGCAAGGGGAATCACTCCACCGTCACGCTCTTGGCCAGGTTCCGGGGCTTGTCGATGTCGCATCCCTTGATCCGAGCGACGTGGTAGGCCAGCAACTGGAGCGGGACGACCGCGAGCAGGGGCTGGACGACCTCGGGGACGTCGGGGATGGCGAGGAAGACGTCGGACAGGCGGGCGAGGTCGTCGTCCCCCTCGGTCCCGACGGCGATCACCGGGCCCATCCGGGCGCGGACCTCCTCGACGTTGCCGAGGGTCTTGGCGTGGAGGGCACCCCGGGGGGCGACGAAGACGCTGGGGGTCTCGGGGTCGATCAGGGCGAGCGGGCCGTGCTTCATCTCGGCGGTCGGATACCCTTCGGCGTGGATGTAGCTGATCTCCTTGAGCTTGAGGGCGCCCTCGAGCGCGACGGGGAAGTGGATGTCGCGGCCGAGGTAGAGGACGCTCCGGGCCCTCGCCAGCCGGTCGGCGGCCTCGATGATCGTCGGCTCGGTCGCCAGGACCCGGCCGAGCGCCTCGGGGATGCTCTCGATGGCGTCGACGACGGCGAGGCCGTCGGGGAAGGAGAGGTTGCGGAGCCGGCCGAGGTGGAGGGCCAGGAGGGTGAGGACGGCCACCTGCGCCGAGAACGCCTTGGTGCTGGCGACGCCCACCTCGGGCCCGGCGTGGAGGTAGATCCCGCCGTCGGCCTCGCGGGCGATCGTGCTCCCCACGACGTTGCAGATCGCCAGCGTCGGGTGCCCGCGGCGCCGGGCCTCGCGGAGGGCGCCCAGGGTGTCGGCGGTCTCGCCCGACTGGCTCAGGACGAAGACGAGCGTCCGGTCGTCGAGCGGCGCGTTCCGGTAGCGGAACTCGCCGGCATACTCGACCTCGACCGGCAGGTTCGCCAGCCGCTCGATCAGGTATTCGCCCACCAGCGCCGCGTGCCAGCTCGTCCCGCAGGCGGCGAAGACGACCCGGCGGACCCGGCGGAGCTGCCGGCCCGTCAGGTTCAGGCCGCCGAACGCCGCGGTCCCCTCGGCGCGTCGGACCCGGCCCCGGCAGGCGTCTCGGACGGTGTCGGGCTGCTCGCGGATCTCCTTGAGCATGTAGTGGGCGTGGTCGCCCAGCTCGCCGGCGTCGGGCGACCAGTCGAGGCGGTCGACCCTCGGCGTGATCGGACCCCGCTCGCGGTGCTGGATCTCGAAGTCGCGGGGGGTGAGCCGGACGACCTCGCCGTCCTCCAGATAGGCTACCCGGGCCGTGTGCGGCGCGATGGCGGCCGGGTCGCTGGCCAGGAAGTGCTCGCCGTCGCCCAGTCCGACCACGAGCGGGCTGCCCAGCTTGGCGCCGACGACCAGGCCCGGGCACCTCGGGCTGACGACGGCCAGGCCGTAGGTCCCCTCCAGCGCGGGCAGGACGCGCCGGAGCGCCCCGAAGAGGTCGTCCCCCGCGCCCAGCTCGCGGGCGATCAGGTGGGCGATGACCTCGGTGTCGGTCTGGCTCCGGAACACGACCCCGGCCGCCTCCAGCGACCGCCGGAGCGCCGAGTGGTTCTCGATCACGCCGTTGTGGACGACCGCGACCGAGCCCGCGCCCTCCCCGCCGACGTGCGGGTGGGCGTTGCCGTCGGTCGCCGGCCCGTGGGTGGCCCATCGGGTGTGGCTGATCCCGCACGACCCCGGCGCCGGCTCGTCGCGGACCGCCTCCTCCAGCATCCGGACCCGCCCGGCCTTGCGCCTCAGGGCCAGGCGGTCGCCGTCGAGCGTCGCCAGCCCCGCGCTGTCGTAACCGCGATATTCCAGCCGACGGAGCCCCGCCAGCAAGATCGGGCTGGCCTCGTGCTCCCCGGTATATCCCACGATCCCGCACATGGTCTGGGCCTCCTCGTGCCCCGGGAAGGGCCGGTCAGGTCTTCAACGAGAACGGCGTGAAGTCGGTGGCCAGGTCGTAATAGTCCTCGTCCTCGGCCCGCTTGAGGAAGCCGACCACGCGGTAGGTCATCGGCGTGGCGACGACTTCCCAGCCGACCTTGAGGCTGTAGTTCATGGCCATGACTTCGAGCAGGCGGTCGGACTCCCAGATCCCGAGGAAGGCGACGGGGTAGAAGATCAGGGTGTCGCCGGCCTCGCCGACCACCGTCGAGCCGATGGTCCGGAGCCAGAGCCATCGGCCGCGGGTGGCGACCTTGATCTTGGCCAGGGTGAACGAGTTCATGAATTCGCCGGCGAAGAAGCCGAGCATCGACGCCAGGACCACCCTCGGGGCGCCGGCGAAGACGGCCTCGAACGCCCGCTGATTCGGCCATCGGGGGTCGGCCGGGAGGTGGAGCACGACCCAGCTCATGGCCGAGGCGAAGATCAGGGCCGCGAACCCCGCCCAGACCACCTTGCGCGACCGGGCGTAGCCGTAGACCTCGGTGAGGATGTCGCCGAAGAGGTAGCTGATCGGGAAGAACAGCACGCCCGCCCCGAACGTGAAGCCGTGGACCGTCACTCGCTTGGGCGCCGAGATGAAGTTGGAGCAGATCAGGACGGTGACGAATGCCGCCATGATGAAGTCGTAATAGCGGTACGTCCGGTGCCCTCCCGGCCGCGGCCATCGGCCGTCGCCCTCGCGCCCGCCCGGCTCGATCATCGGGGGCCCCCGGGGTCGCGGCCGTGGTCGCGCGGCCGTCGCGCCCCGGGGCGGCCCAGGGTCAGGCCGAGGACCACCATCGCGAAGCCGACCGCCAGGCCCGCCCAGAGCAGATACTCGACGGGCAGACCGGCGATCGAGGCCCCGCGGGCGCCGAAGCGGTTCAGGAGGACCAGGCAGGCGATCTCGATGAGGGGGCCGAGGAGGCGGAGGACCAAGGCGGTTCGCGGGTTCATGTCCGGCGCTCGGGCGGTGCTTCGGGCGGCTGCGCGGCGGCGGCGCGCCGCCCGACCGATCGTAGCGGCCCGTCATCGAGGCCGCCAGGGATGGCCGTCGGCCCCCGCCCGCCCCGGCCCGACGCGACCCGTCTCCCGGGGGCAACACGCCCCGCGGTTTCCGGCGGTCTGTTCTTGCGTTCACCAAGGGGCTGCCGCATAATCGTCACCGATGGCCCCGGTCGGGCCGAGACGGGGCCGGCCGGGTCGTGGACGTTCGATCGATCCGGTCCCGGCCCGCCGCCCCGCGTTGAGGACCGCAATGACCTCTCCCATCGCCCCCCCCCGGCCGCCGACCCGGAAGGATCTCGGCGATTTCCAGACGCCGCCCGGATTGGTGGCGCAGGTCCTCGCCGCGCTCGGGCCGACGATCGGCGGGCGGTTCCCCCGCGTCCTGGAGCCCACCTGCGGCCGGGGCCACTTCCTCGCCGGCCTGCTCGGACGCCCCGACCCCCCCCGCGAGATCCGCGGGTTCGAAATCCAGCCGGCGCTCGCCGAGGTCGCCCGGTCGGTCGCGGGCGCGGGCCCGGGGGTCTGCCTGGTGGTCGAGGCGGCCGACGTATTCCGGGTCGACTTCGGGCGGGACGTCCCCTGGGTCGAACCGGGCCCGCTCCTGGTCGTCGGCAACCTGCCCTGGGTGACCGCCGCCGGGCTCGGCGCGTCGGGGGGGCTCAACGGCCCGGGGCGATCGAACGTCCGGCGGCTCCGCGGGATCGACGCGATGACGGGGGAGTCGAACTTCGACATCTCCGAGGCCCTCTGGCTCAAGCTGATCCGCGAGCTGGCCCCGGAGCGGCCGACGATCGCCCTGCTCTGCAAGTCGGCCGTCGCCCGCGCCGTGCTCCGGGGGATCGAGGCGGCCGACCTGCCCGTCACGTCGGCGACGCTCTGGCGGGTCGACGCCCACCGCTGGTTCGGCGCCTCCGTCGACGCCTGCCTGTTCCGGGTCGAGGTCGGGCCCGGCCCGAAGGCGACCGAGGCCCCGGTCTACGCCCACCTCGCCGCCGCCGGGCCCGAGTCGAGCCTCGGCCTGGGCCGGGGGGCCTTGATCGCCGACGTCGACGCCCACCGCCGGTCGGCCTTCGCCGACGGCTCCTGCCCGATCGCCTGGCGGCAGGGGATCAAGCACGACGCGGCCGACGTGATGGAGCTGGCCCACGGGCCCGACGGCCGGCCCCGGAACAAGCGGGGCGAGGTCGTCGACGTCGAGGACGAATATGTCTACCCGCTCCTGAAGGGGGCCGACCTCGCCGGCCCGGCCCGGCCTCGGCCGCGACGCTCGGTCCTCGTCCCCCAGCGCCGGCTGGGCGAGGACACCCGCGACCTCGCGCGGACGGCCCCTCGGCTCTGGGCCTACCTCGTCGCCCACGCCGCCGACTTCGAGCGGCGGAAGTCGTCGATCTACCGGGGCCGGCCGCCGTTCGCCCTCTTCGGCGTGGGCGACTACTCGTTCGCCCCGTTCAAGGTGGCGATCTCGGGCCTGCACAAGTCCCCGAGGTTCCGGGCGATCGGCCCGATCCGGGGGCGACCGGCGATGCTCGACGACACCGGCTACTCCCTCCCGTGCCGGTCCGCCGAGCAGGCCGCGACCCTCGCCGCGGCGCTCAACGGCCCGGAGTCGCTCGACCTGCTCCGCGGCCTGGTCTTCCGCGACGCCAAGCGGCCGATCACCAAGGCCGTGCTCCGGCGGGTCGACATCGAGGCCCTCCTGGCTCGGGCCGAGCCGATCGCCCTCCGCGAGCGGGCCGGGGCCGGGTGGCGCGAGATGGACGACCCGGGCGGCCCGCCCCCCGAATCCTGGCCCCTGACCTGGAAAGCCGACTGGGCGAGCCCCCCCGCCCCGACTCCGAGAGCCTGAACCGACCCGGAGAACCGCACCGATGGCCTTCGCCTCCCTCCACTATTTCAGCCGGTCGCTGTCGAAGGCGTCGACCTTCAACGTCATCTTCCCCGACGACCCGGCCGTCCCCCGCCCCTGGTCCGTCTTCTACCTCCTGCACGGCCTCTCCGACGACCACACCATCTGGGGGCGGCGGACCAACGTCGAGCGATACGTCGAGAAGCTCCCGCTCGTCGTCGTCATGCCCGACGGCGGCCGGGGGTGGTACACCAACGGCGTCGAGGGCTCCGCGTACGAGGACGACCTGATCAAGGACGTCGTCGGCCTCGTCGACCGGACCTTCCCGGTCAAGGCCGAGCGGGCGGGCCGGGCCATCGGCGGGCTCTCGATGGGGGGCTACGGCGCGGTCAAGCTCGGCCTCAAGCACCCCGAGATCTTCGGCTCGATCAACTCCCACTCCGGCGCCCTCGCCTTCCTCCGGGCCGATCCCGCGCAGGCCCGGCAGCTCAGCCCCGAGTCCGCGCGGATCTTCGGCAAGTCCCCCGCCGGCGGGCCGGAAGACCCCTTCGCCATCGTCGAGAAGCTCGACCACGGCCGGATTCCGCCCATCCGGATCGATTGCGGGACCGAGGACTTCCTGATCGGCCAGAACCGCGACTTCCACGCCCACCTGGAAAAGATGAAGGTCGCCCACGAATACGCGGAGTTCCCCGGCTCGCACAACTGGGAATACTGGGACCTCCACGTCCGCGAGGCCATCGCCTTCCACGCCCGGAACCTACGCTTGGGCGGCGACCCCGCCAGGAAGCCCTGAGAGGCCGGGCCGGGTCGGGCTCGACTGGAACCCCCGCCCTGCCCTGGCTTGCTTCGCCTCGCCTTGGATCGACCGGCCCGGAGGATGACGAGCCGTGCTCCGCGAACTCTCCGTGCAGAATCTCGCGCTCATCGAGGACGCCCGGATCGACCTCCGGCCCGGCTACTGCGCCTGGACCGGCGAGACCGGCGCGGGCAAGAGCCTGTTGCTGACGGCGCTGGGGCTGGTGCTCGGCGGCAAGGCGTCGGCCGACCTCGTCCGCGCCGGCCGCGACGAGGCCCGGGCCGCCGCCTGCTTCGACGTCGCCGACCCCGCGCTCCGGGCCGACGTCGCGGCCATCCTCGGCGGGCCGGTCGACGACGACCTCCTGATCCTCACCCGCCGGGTCACGGCGCAGGGGCGGTCGTGCGCCCACGCCAACGGCCTGCCCGTGGCCGTGGCCACCCTCCGGGCCCTCGGCGATCGGCTCGTCGACATCCACGGCCAGCACGAGGGCCGGGCCCTGCTCGACCCCGACCGCCAGCGGGCCCTGCTCGACGACTTCGGGGCCCTCGGGCCGCTCCTCGCCGCCTACCGGGCCCGTCGCCAGGCCCACGCCGGCCTGCTCGCCCGCCGCGACGACCTGCTCCGGGCCTCGCGGGACCGCGACCGCGAGCGGGCGATGCTCGCCTTCGAGCGCGACGAGCTGGCCGCCGCCGGACCCAAGGCCGGCGAGCCCGACGACCTCGCCCGCGAGGCCCACCGCCTGGCCAACGCCGGCCAGGTCCGCGCCGCCGCCAAGGACGGCTTCGCCACGCTCTACGAGTCCGACCGATCGGCGCAGGGGCTCCTGGAGAAGGTGGCGCGGGCGCTCGCCCCGCTGGCCGACGCCGTGCCCGAGTTCGCCGACGCGGCGGCCGACCTCGGCCGCCTGGCCGACGAGGCCCGCGAGATCGCCTACGCCCTCCGCCGGTTCGGCCAGGGCTGGGACGACGACCCCGCGCGGCTGGAGGAGGTCGAGTCGCGGCTCGCCCTCTACCGTCGCCTGGCCGCGCGGTTCCGCTGCGAGCCCGACGACCTCGCCGCCCGCCGCCGGACGGTCGAGGCCCGCCTGGCCGCGATCGAGGGGGACGACGCCGACCTGCTCGCCCTCGACGCCCCCCTGGCCGCCGCCTGGGCCGGGGCCCGCGAGGCCGCCTCGGCCCTCACCGCGGGCCGCCGGAAGGCGTGCAAGGCGTTCGCCAAGGCGGTCCAGGGCCAGCTCAAGGGCCTCGGCCTGGGCGAGGCCCGGCTCTCCGTCGAGGTCGAGTCGACCCCGATCGGCGACGACCCCGCGGCCGGCCCCGCCCCCGAGCCGGGCGCCGACCGGGTCGAGGTCGGCTTCGCCCCCAACCCGGGCGAGGACCCCAAGCCGCTCCGCAAGATCGCCTCGGGCGGCGAGCTGTCCCGCGTCATGCTCGCCATCAAGACCGCCCTGGCCGAGGCCGACCGGGTCCCGACCCTGGTCTTCGACGAGATCGACACCGGCGTCGGCGGGCGTCTGGGCGCCGCGCTCGGGCGGAAGCTGGCCGAGCTTTCCCGCCACCACCAGGTGATCTGCGTGACCCACCTCCCCCAGATGGCCAGCTATGCGGCCCACCAGTGGATCATCCGCAAGCAGACCGACCGCGGCCGGACCCGGACCACCATCACCCCCCTGGGCGACTCCGAGCGCGTCGACGAGATCGCGGCCATGCTCCGCGGCGAATCCGCCGCCGAGGGGACCCGCCAGGAAGCCCTCTCGATGCTGCTCGAGGCCCGCGGCGACCCTTAGCGGCGGCCGGGCCGATCGTCCCTGAAACGGATCGCGTAAAGTGTGATTCTTACGTTTTCGTACGCAGAATTTAGCTTATGGGCCTCCGCGTCAGGTCGGCCGGCGGTGGGCACCGGCGATCGCGCGGTCCCGTTGGGACCGGCCTGGTCCGTCCGCGCACGTCTGACCCCCTTCCCGAGGGCCGGGAGGGGCGGGCCGCGAGCCCTCCGACCGGCCGTCCGCGCCGTCGCCGGCCGAATCGCAACCGCAAGCCCGCCCGGCGGTTCGCTTGCCGGGGCCGGAAAAACCTCCGAGGGTGGGTTGACGGGGCCCGTTCCGCGACGTACTTTGACGACCGACCGGCGAGGACGACACCCGCGGCGATCGACGCCGCGGCCCTCGCCCCGCCCGATTTCCCCGCGATTTCCCCCCTCCCTCGTCCGGCAAACGCTGACATGTTTCGCACGTGTCAGGTCTGAATATAGGCGGAAAAAAAGGACGCATCGGCCCGATGCTGCCATGGATGGGCCAGCAGGGTTTGATGCGTCGCGCCGCGGGGTGCGTCGCGGGTTCAACCCCCGCGTCGGACATCCCGGTGGACGGCCGATCGGCCCGCGAGACCGCCTCGGCAGGAAGTCGATGCGTTCGCGGGCCGGCCCCGGCCGGCTCTCCGATCGGGGCCGAATGTTGCGGTCGCGGGACCTCCTCTCCCGATCGAGGCCGGCCTGATCGTGCGATTTTCTTATTCTTTCTCGGGTCGACCGCCCGGCGGATGACGCCGACTTGGAGAAGTCGTCGCGATCGCCCGCGGCGGCGTCCGGTTCAATCCCCCTCGAAGGGCCTCCCCTCGTAGAGCTTCAGGTAGCTCTCGTAGCGGCCGGCGTGGATCTGCCCCCGGTGGACGGCGTCCCGGACGGCGCATTCGGACTCGTGGATGTGGGAGCAGTCGGGGAACTTGCACCGCGGGATGTAGGGGCGGAACTCGATGAAGTGGGCCTCGATCTCGCCCCGCTCGACGTCCCAGAGCTGGAACTGGCGGAGGCCCGGCGTGTCGACGACGTAGCCGCCGGATTCGAGGCGGATCAGCTCGGCGGTGGTGGTGGTGTGCTTGCCCTTGGCGGTCCAGTCGGAGACCTCGCGGACCCGGAGGTTCAGGCCGGGCTGGATCGCGTTGAGCAGCGAGCTCTTGCCGACGCCGCTCTGGCCCGAGAACGCCGTGGCGCCGGAGCCGAGGATCTCGCGGAGCCGGGCCAGGCCCCGGCCGTCGGCGGCCGAGGTGGCGATCGTCTCGTAGCCGAGCTGGGTGTACAGGCCGATGACCCACTGGTAGGGGGCGATGTCGACGAGGTCGGCCTTGTTCAGGACGATGATCGGCCGGACGCCCCCCTTCTCGGCCGAGATCAGGTAGCGGTCGACCAGCGGGAGCTTCAGGCCGGGCTCGGCCAGCGCCGAGACGATCAGGAGCTGGTCGACGTTGGAGACGACCACGTGCTCGCGGCGGCGATAGCCCCGGGTGATCGTCCCGCGACGGGGCTCGACGACCTCGATCATCCCGTCGTCGCCGACCGGGCGGAACCAGACGCGGTCGCCGACGGCGACGACGTTGCGACCGTCGATCGCCATCGTCTTGAGGACCCGGCGGACGCTGCACCGGACCTCGCGGCCGTCCTCGGCCTGCACGACCGTGTTGAGGCCGTGGACGCGGACGACCCGGCCGACCCGGCAGGTCGAGAGGTCGACGGCCAGCCGGGGGGCGTCGTCGGGGTCGGCGCCGGCCTCGGGCACCTCGTGCATGACCGTCCGATGCCGGGACAGGTCGCCCTTGGCCCGGACCCGCTCGGTCGACAGCGTCTCGGGCGCCGAGGGGTCGGCCTCGCGGTAGCCCCGGGTCATGTCGTTCGCCCTGGTCCGCTTCTGGCGGTTCTTCTTGAACGCCACGCGGACCTTCTTCTTCTTCGCCACGCCACACCCCCGGGCCGTCCGGCCACCGCAACCATCGCCCAACCCTCAGGCTAGGGCCGGCCCGGCGCGCCTGTCAACCGGCCGACCCGCCGGCGTCGGACCCCCCGGACATTCTATGCTAAGCCGGGCCCCCGGGAGCGATCCTATCCCGGGAGCGACCCCGAGGGGGGTGACCGCGGATTTTTGGGCCTTGGCATTTTCTTCCTCCCCTCTCCCCCCGGCGGCTTTGCACTTTAACCCCGGCTTGCACCGAAACCGGTCGGGTCTGCACCTAAACCTATTGAACGCCCGGCCACTAATCGGCTAGGCTCGAACCCCGGCGCATCCCGACCCGCGCCGGGGAGTCCGCCCCGATGCCGATCTATGTCGTCGCCGGGTCTTACCTGGAGTATCAGGAGTTCATCGCGGCCCGATACCTCACCATCAACCGGCTCGATACGGTGTGGGCGGGCCGCACGGTCGCTGATAGGGGATTGAGGCTGAATTAGCGGCAAGGGAGGCGACGATCGGGCAACGGGATTCCCACCCGTCATGTGTACCAAGACTCAAGCAGTATCCGGCGGCATAGGTTCGGGACTTTGAGTTCGGATGTATCTCTCGGTTATGCGACCCCGGTTCAAATCGTCACCCTGCTCTAAAGGCTCTATCATGTATCGATTTCCGCATTTTACTGGATTCAAAAGTATCTCTATTATTTCATTCCAAACGGATAAAATTGTGAGTAATTTGTTTGGCTTCTTTCGCCTATGAACGGCCGGCGAAAGCACGATCAAGCTAATCCTGTTCTCGACGCAAAGTTGCGGTAATTTCCTGCCGCGATTCTTGTTCGGTTTTCGACCGTCATCGCCGGAAATCACCAACCATCCGTCAGCGATCAGGCGAGGAACCCATCTCTCATCGGGAACCCCGCCAGGCCACAATTCCAGGAAATGCTTGATATCAATTCCCGAGCTTATCCCGGGATCGGCGCAATCCTTGAGTTGATCGACCAAAGGCCGAGGTATACATTCGTCAAACAGTAGTTTCACCGTGGCTGACATCACGCAATACGACGTCGCATTAGATTGTCGTAAAATATATTGGCAACTTCTACTTCTTCTCGGCCGACCCCGTAAGCTTCGGCGGCTTCTTCTATACCGCCCTCTGTATTCGTGGCATTCCAGAGTGTCCGGGCGGTGTAACCGCCAGGCTCGACGACGGGCTCGCCGAAGAGACGGCGGGGGTCGAGAACGATCTTGGCGCCCTTGTGGGTGATCGGTTCATACAGGGATGCCAGCCCCGTGCCGGGGTCAAATTCAAGGTCGTCGAGGAACATCTCGACAACCCGTACCATCAGGTAATTCTTCTCGTCTTTTCCCGTTAGCTGAACATAATCATTTTTGATAGGATCTTTATCATCAGGAAGTTTGATAACCATCTCTCCGTGACCGCCACCGTGCTGGTCGCTGAAAAGATAGATGGTATGACGCTTCGCGAGAGGATACTCGATCCCGTAGCGTTCCCTCGCGGCATCGATGCCCTTGCGGATCTTCTGGAGAGACAGGCCGTGCCGGTTACGAACCTCGCGGACGGCAAGGGTCTGGATAAAATCCAGGAACGTGACCACATCGTCCGCAGGGGAGCAATACTGCCGCTTGATAACCGGTTGACCGTCTTTGTCGCCGAACACCCAACGATGCATTACCTTCGGCGAGACGCGCGCATAGAACGCGGCCTCGGAAGGCGTGTAGATACCAAGCCCCAGACTGTCCGCTAGAGGGCGCATGACCACAATTTACGCCGGCCGGGGTGTAGGTTCAAGCGAATTAATGGACGAAAATCCACTGAATTTTCCGGTCGTATCAACGAATAGCGAGTTGCCGGCCGTTCGGCCGGGGAGAATTTGAGGCCCGCGAAGGGCGGTCCTAGTCGGCCTTCGCGGGCCGCTTGCGGGTCCATCGCTTCGGCCGGTCCCAATTCGGGCTCTTGCACTTCGGGCAGACGCGAGGACGCTCCCCCGCTTGGGGTAGCCATTCGTGCCCGCACCGGCATCGACAACCCACGACTTCCAATGGAACCATCCCGATCGGCTTGTCTCCCGCATTGCTGGCCGCTTCGTCCGTCGCCACGGCGGTATCCTCCCGAGAAATATATTCAGGAGTATATACCGGGGCTATTGACTGGGCAAGGGTCTCCTTTGTATACTCAGAATAGATATTCTGGGGTGCAATCGGGGGCTTCGCCGATGACGGACCGCGAGCGGAAAGGGCAGCAGATCGCCAGCAGTGTGCCGGATCAAGCCGGACAAGGATGGGTACGTCGTCCCTTCTCAGCAAGGCAAGGGCAAGTATCGGGTGACTCTCAAGCCCTACCCGAAGTGTTCGTGCCCCGACTACTTCTACTGTAACCGATTCAACGATGACTCAACTGTTTAACTAGAATCCGTTTGCGATCGACGCGGGGGAAACGCGTCCGTCCTCGCGTGCCAGTGATAGATCCTCGATTCCTCGTTACGCCGCAGCACTCGCGTGACCTCCTCGGCGATTTTCTCGGGGCTTGGAGCCGGTTGGCGGAGCAACCGCGTGAAGACTTGCCTC
>JAABUX010000403.1_pt1 | contig 74003 bp, 65 predicted proteins | sample 5561851 | NCBI WGS metagenome assembly JAABUX01 (sample SAMN10711883, study PRJNA513361) | rock metagenome | isolation source: Antarctica rocks | place: Antarctica: Victoria Land, Richard Nunatak red sandstone | collected 2016-01-03
CGAAGCGCGCTGAACATCTTTTGACCGCAACGGCCGCTCCCAAAAAAGATTCGAGGAGACTTGCCATTATGATACGTCAACAAGCCCATCAATCCAAGCCCAAGGCGCCGACTTTTTCACAGGCCTGTTAGAGGTGATGGCGCTCGCTTCGTTCGTAGCGCGACCGTGTCGACGGGTGGCGAACGACGCACGCTTCGCTCGCCCGGAGGCGAGTGGGCGAATAGTGCTAGGTGCGCGTTCACGGCGCGGCAACACCAGCGGGCGCGACTAAGGCACACGCGTCCCTCCGCACGGAGGTGAGGCCAAATTTCGGGTACGTTCCACTATCCGGCCCCGGCGGCTATCGTACGCGTGACCTGAGGAAGCCGGCGTACCTCGTAGCAGTAGTGAAGGTCGTGGGTCGAGCATCGGGCGGCGGGCCATGCGCACGTCGCCTCCTTGCAGGCCGAATTACGCACGAGTCTGCGCAGCGCAATTGCTCTCCCGAGAAGAGTTGGAATCGATGATCCCGAGCGACCACACGAAGGCTGAAATGACGAGCGCGCGGCTGCTGCGCGCGCTGCTTATCGTCGGGCTCGTCTTGGCGATCGGCGGCGTGCTTTGGATGGTTGCCGAGCTGTTCGATCGGGTCCACAGCACGATGGTCGTCATCATCTTCGCCGTCCTGTTTGCGTACGCGGTCTACCCGCCGATCAAGTGGCTTGCCAATCGACGCATCCCGGTGCCGCTGGCCGGTATTATCGTCTACGCGGGCTTGGCGGTGCTGGTCCTCGGTGCGATTGCCTGGCTCGCGCCCATGATCGCCGTTCAGGCTCACGATCTGGCCACCAACTTTCCGAAGATCGTCGCCAACGCCCAGCGACAGATTATGGATCCCAAGGACTCGCCGCTGCTGCAGCGTCTACCCGCACCGGCGCGCGATGCGATTGCGACCAACGCCGGCAAGGCCGGCGCCATCGTCGGCGGGGCCGCCGCGGGCTTCGGTGCTAACGCCCTCGGAATTCTGCGCGGGACGACGACGGCCGTCATCGACGTCGCGCTGGTGCTGGGATTGACGTTGCTCATCGTCGGCGATCTGGCGAACATTCAAGCTTTTGGGGTGCGTTTGGTGCCCCGCGGCCGGCGTGCGGCTACGATCTCCTTTATGAACGACGTCGACCGGGTCATCGGCGGCTTCGTGCGCGGTCAAGTGCTCATGGCCGTCGCGGTAGCCGTGGCGGGCACGCTCGTGCTCGTAGCGCTCGGCGTGCCGTACGCGATTCTCCTGGGACTCTTGGGAGGTATCGTCAGCATCGTGCCGATCGTCGGCCCCATCGTGGCCGTCATCCCCGTGCTGCTGGTCGCCTTTTTCACGGTCGGCTTCGTCAAGACGCTCGTCGTCGCGGGCTTATACGGCCTCATCCTGCTCGTTCAGCAGAACGTATTGGTGCCGCTGGTCGTGGCGAAGTCGGTCGGCGTCACGCCGCTGGTCATATTCGTGTCGCTTCTCTTCGGCAGCGAGGCATTCGGCATTTTGGGTGCGCTGCTGTCGATTCCGGTCGCCGGAATCCTGGGCGTCGCCGCAACGCGCTTCTTTCCGCCCGATCGCGACGCCGATGCCTTGCTCGTAGCAGCGCGCGATCGGGCGGGAGAGCCGGCGCGGGCGACTCAAGAGGGTATTGGTGCAGCCGCGCCTCGCGCTTGAGCGCGGTCTGGGACGACGCACCTTTTTCACATCTTGAAAGGAGTCGAGTTGCGGCAGATAAATCGCTGTAGCCGGAGGTGGGATCATGGCCAAGGCGATTGCGGCTACGCCGCTCGAACGGCACGGTTTGGACGACGAGCGGTTACGCTGGATCTTACGCCAGATGCTCCTCCAACGGACCCTCGACAACCGCGGCTTCCAACTCAACCGGCAAGGCAAAATCCCCTTCGCGACCGGGAGCGAGGGGCATGAAGGCATTCACGCGGGCGCGGCGCTCGCCTTCGAGCGCGGGCGCGATGTCCTGGTCCCGTATTACCGCGACATCGGCTTGTGTCTGGGGATAGGTCTCGAACCGCTCGCCGTGCTCCTGAGCATGTTCGCGCGTGGTGACGATGCGTCGGGCGGGCGTCAATTTCCGAACCACTTTACGAACAAGGAGCTCGGCCTGCTATCGATCAGCTCGATCATCGCAGCGCATTGCCCGCATGCGGTCGGTATCGCTTACGCGATGAAGCTCCGGCGGCAAACCGAGCGCGTCGTCCTGTGCAGCTTCGGGGACGGCTCGACGAGCGAAGGGGAGTGGCATGAGTCGGTCAACTTTGCGGCCGTCCACCGGCTTCCGATCGTGTTTCTGTGCGAGAACAACGAGTGGGCGATTTCGACGCCGCGCAGTCAGCAGATGGCGATCGTCGATATTGCAGCCAAAGCCGACGGCTACGGCATTCCGGGTGTGATCGTCGACGGGTCCGATCCGCTTGCCGTCTACGACATCGTCAAGAGGGCTATGGACAGTGCGCGTAGCGGTGGCGGTCCGACTCTCGTCGAGGCGAAATGCTACCGGTTTCTCTCACATACGACGGACGACGACGACCGCACGTATCGCACGCGCGAAGAAATCGAAGCCAACCGCCATCGCGACCCGCTCCCACGCTACGAGCGGTGTCTCGTCCAGAGCGGCATCCTGACGGCGGCCGATATCTCGCAGATGAAGAAAGACGTCTTAGCCGAGGTCAATCGCGTAACCGATGAAGCGGAAGCGTTACCGTACCCGACACCGGACGAACTGTATCGCAACGTCTATGAAGGGACGCACGAACCGTGGCTGTAGCTTCCGCCATGGTGATTCACTAGTGACGACGATTACGATGCCGCAGCTCGGAGAAACGGTTACCGAGGGGACGGTCGCGCAGTGGCTCAAACGGGTCGGCGATGCGGTCGAGAAGTACGAGGCGTTCGTCGAAATATCGACCGATAAAGTCAACGCCGAAGTACCCTCTCCTGTCGGTGGCGTGCTCGCGCAGATCATCGTTGCGGCGGGAGAAACGGTGCCTACGGGAGCCCCGATCGCAATTATCGAGGAGGTTGGAGCGGCGCTCCAGGAGCCGCTTGAAAGAGCATCGGTTGCGAACGGCAGCGCAGCGGCGGTACCCTCGAGTTACGGCGCTGCAGGGGGTGCCAAGCTAGAAAACGGCGCTGCAAGCAACGGTTCCGGCGCGGGGCCAAGCGCCGACTTTGCGCGGCGGATGTCGCCCGCAGTACGACGGCTGGCGCGCGAGCATCTGGTCGACGTAGTGGTCTTGCATGGTACCGGCAGCGACGGTCGCGTCACGGCGCAAGACGTGCTCGCGGCGGCCGCCCGCGCGATGCCCGCCTCCCCGGGGCCGGGTTCACCCGCTTCGAACTCGACCGCCATCGCCGCCGCGCCCGTCGCGCCGCCGCTAACGCCTTCGGTCGCGGCACGCACGGGCGAACCGCCGCACGAGCGCTCGACCTACGGAACTCCGGTCCCCGGCACGCTCGTGCCGCTTACACCGGCCCGCAAGCTGATCGCGCAGCGGATGACGGAGTCGCTCGCGACGGCTCCGCACGCGTGGACGATGGTCGAGGTCGATGTCACGAAACTCGTGGCCTGGCGCGCGCGCGAGAAAGATCGCTTTCTGCGCGAGAAAGGCTATCCACTGACGTTGCTGCCGTTTTTCATTGCGGCGGTCGTGCAGGGGTTGCGTGCGCATCCGCTGCTCAATTCGCGTTTCACCGAACACGGCATCTTCGTCGAGCGAGCCGTGAACGTCGGCATCGCCATCGGCCTCGAAACGAATTTGGTCGTGCCCGTCATCCGCGATGCCGATACGCTGTCGATCACTGGTCTCGCCCTCGCCGTCGGGAAATTGATCGAACGCGCGCGCAGCGGGAAGCTCGCAGCGGAAGAACTCGGCGGGGGCACCTTCACCGTTAACAATACAGGTGCCAACGGCTCCGTCGCGTCGAAACCGATCATCAACGCAGGGCAAGCGGCGATCGTCACGATGGAGACGGTCGTCAAACGAGCCGTCGTCGTCGACGAGGCGATCGCCATGCGGCAAATGATGAACGTTTGCTTGTCGCTCGACCACCGGGTGCTCGACGGCACGAGCGCGAGCGGTTTTCTGGCCGACGTACGCAGGCGGCTCGAAGCGATGGATTCGCGAGGCTCGCTCTAAGGGACGCGCGCTGCGCGAGCGCGAACCTCACCCGCTCGTGCAGATCCGTAAACAGTTCCGGTTCGAGGCGGCGCACGTCTTGCCGCACCATCCGGGCAAATGCGGGCGCCTTCACGGACATTCGTACCGCCTCGATGTGACGATCGCAGGTCCGTTGCAAACGCAGGGTTCCGCGCAGGGCATGGTCCTCGATTTCGACAAGCTGTCCTCGCTCGTGAAGCCGCTCGTGATCGAACGGCTCGATCACGCGTCGCTCAACGACGTCCTGCCGAATCCGACGGCGGAACATATCGCGCTGTGGATCTGGAACGAGCTCGCCCCGCAGCTGCCGGGGCTCGACGAAATCGTGGTGTGGGAAACCGCTACGGCGTGCGCCGTCGTACGGGTCGAAGATGCTCGCGCTCGCTGAAATCTTCTACAGCATTCAGGGTGAAGGCACGTGGACGGGAACGCCGGCCGTGTTCGTGCGGCTCGCCGGGTGCAATCTCAACTGCCGGTTCTGCGATACCGATTTTAGCGTGAAGGAATTCGCGGCTATCGACACCGTCGTCGGGCGGGTGCGTGAAGCCGGCGGCGATTGCCCGATGGTCGTGCTGACCGGTGGCGAACCGCTGGCACAAACGGAGAGCAGTGCGCTCGTGCGCGCGCTGCTTGCCGACGGCCGGCGCGTTCATATCGAATCGAACGGCACGGTCCCCGTCGACTTGCCCGCTGGAGTCTGGCTGACCGTGTCGCCCAAAGAACGCCTACATCCGGCGATGGCGGCGCGCGCGAACGAAGTGAAGCTCATCGTCGACGGGCGCGTCCCGGGCGAATGGCTCGCGGCCCTCGCACCGCGCGTGGTACCGACGTTTCTGCAACCCGAAGGTAATAAGCCGCGCAACATCGCACTCGCGCTCGCGGCCGTCAAGGCAAATCCCGGACGCTTACGGCTCGGCTTGCAAACGCATAAATTTATCGGCGTCCGCTAGTGCTTGGTTGCGGAGATGCGTGTAAGAAGACCGCGAAGGATTTTTGTCCGGATCGAGGAGCGAAGAGCGCCGAATGACGCGTCATTTCAGCGATGAGCGACGATGAGCCGGGCAAAAAGACGAGTGGGATTCTTGCGCGGATCTCCGCAGCCAAGCACTAGATGATACTCGTGATCTGCGCGCTCTTCCCCGAACTGCGGCATCATGCTGCCCGCAACGGCGTCGAAGTTTTCGCCTGCGGCGTCGGTCCCGTCGAAGCGGCAGCGGGAGCGGCTCGCAAACTTGCGGGCCGTCGCTACGATGCGGTGATCAACGCGGGCATCGGCGGAGCGTTTCGCGGCCGCGCGCGAATAGGTGAGGCCACGCTGATTACGGACGAGACGCTGGCTGAGCTCGGTCTCGAAGGCGGCGGCGCACTGAGATTACCCGGCGGCGCGCAACTCGTCGCACATGCCCGTGGCGATGAAAGTTTGCTGGCCCGCGCGGCCGACACGCGCCTGCGGTCGGGACGCGGTCTCACCGTCACCCAGATCACCACGACGGAGCGGACCGCGCAGCGCTTGCGCGAGCGTTACGCTGCGGATGTGGAATCGATGGAGGGCTTCTCCGTTCTACGAGCCGCGACGCTCGCCCGGATTCCCGCCCTGGAAGTGCGCGGAATATCGAATTATGTGGGCGAGCGAAGTCTAGCGGAGTGGGACTTCGAGGCCGGCGCGCGGGCAGCGGCCGCCGGCCTCGGCGTCGTACTCGACCGGCTCGGCTGCGTAGCGTGAGCACCGGTACGGCGCTCACACTCGCCTATTCACCGTGTCCCAACGACACGTACATTTTTGCCGCCTGGACGCGCGGCATGCTTCCCGATGCGGAGCCCGTTGCAGTCGTCCTGGATGACGTCGAAGCTCTCAACGAGGCAGCCCGCGGCGCACGTTTCGCGCTGACGAAGGTCAGTTACGGCGCGATACCGTTTCTGCTGCGCGACTATCGTATTCTGCGCGCTGGCGGCGCGCTCGGTCGCGGCTGCGGACCCCTCGTCGTAGCGAAAGCGCGACCGGGCGGCAGCGTTCCGGCACTGGAGGATTTCGACGCGCACACTCGCATTGCGATTCCCGGGACGATGACGACGGCGTATCTGCTGCTTCGGCTCGCGTTACGAGCGCCGATTGAAATCGTGCCGATGCGTTTCGACCGCATCGCCCGTGCGGTCGCGAGCGGCGAGGTGGAAGCCGGACTCATCATTCACGAGTCCCGCTTCACATACCGGGACTCCGGATTGACGGCGGTCGTGGATCTCGGTGAATGGTGGGAGCGCGAGACCGGCCGCCCGATTCCGCTCGGCGCTATTTTGGCGCGCCGCGATGTGGCAACGGAAGCGGCGCAGCGCATCGACGCGACGATCCGTGCGAGTCTCGCCTACGCGCGCGCGAACGATGCCCGCGTCGCCCCGTACGTTCGCGAGCACGCGTTCGAGATGAATGAGGACGTGATGCGAGCGCATATCGCTCTCTACGTGAACGACTATTCGATCGATCTCGGTGACGAGGGGATCGCCGCGATCGACAATCTCTTCAAACTCGCCGCCGCCGCCGGATTGATTCCGGCCGGCACCGCTGCGGAGTTCGTCTGATCCGAACTTATCTGTAAGTTCGGTCTAATGAAAGGAAACGCAGTCATGCCCGAATTAGCGCTTGGATTCGTCGGCCTCGGGGCCATGGGAAACGGTATGGCGCGCGCGCTCGCGAAGGCCGGTTACGCCGTCAGCGCGTACAACCGGACCCGCGAACGTGCCGAGTCCTTCGCGAGCGAGGGAGGGACCGTTGCGCAGACGCCGGCCGCCGCGGCGTCGACCGGTACCGTGATTACGATGCTCGCCGACGATGCAGCCGTAGAGGCCGCCGTCTTCGGTAACGACGGCATCGCGGCCGGCCTGCCCAAAGACGGCCTCCACATTTCGATGAGCACGATCGGGGTCGCCTGTTCCGAACGCCTGGCTGCGGCTCACGCGGAGCGGGGCCAACGCTATCTGTCCGCACCCGTTTTCGGACGTCCGGAAGCGGCGGCTGCCGCGAAGCTGTTCATCGTCTCCGCCGGCGATACGACGACGCACGAGCGGGCGCAGCCGATTTTCGAAGCGCTCGGACAACGTACGTTCTGGCTCGGCGATGAGCCGGCGCAAGCGAATCTCGTCAAACTCGCAGGCAATTTTCTCATCACGTGCGTGATCGAAAGCCTGGCCGAGGTCTTTACGCTGGCCGGGAAAGCGGGCGTCGATCGAGCCCAAATTCTCGACCTGCTTACGAGCACGCTCTTCAACGCACCCATTTACAAAACGTACGGGAATCTTATCGTCAACGAACAATTCATGCCGCCCGGTTTCGCGCTTCCGCTCGGGCTGAAGGACAATCGTCTCCTCTTACAAGCTGCTGAAAAGCTTGCGGTGCCGCTGCCGTTCGCGAGCGTCGTGCGAGATCGCTTCCTGTCGGCGATGGCAACGGGTCACGCGCACGAGGATTGGTCGGCGATTGCGCGCGTCGTCGCGGAGCAAGCCGGAAGCGAACCGATCTCGCACTGATGCGCCGGGTCGAATTTACCCGCGCTCTAGCGACGGGCGTTGCCGCGCTCGCGCTCGAGCATCGGCCGCAAGCCGCACGATGCGCCCCGCTGCCACGAGCGAACGTGACGCTCGGCGACGAGGTTTTTTTGAGCGACACGTGGCGCGAGCTGCGCGGACGGCCGGTCGGCATCGTGACGAATCAAACGGGCGTCACGTCGCGGCTGGAAACGATCGTCGATGCGATGCGGCGCAACCCGCAGATCGCGCTCAAGGCGATCTATTCGCCCGAACACGGATTACGCGGCGACCAGCCGGCGGGCGAATACGTGAAGTCGTATATCGACGATCGCACGGCTCTTCCCGTCTACAGCTTGTACGGCGCAACGCGTCATCCGACGGGCGCGATGCTCGAAGAGGTCGACGTGCTGCTCTACGACATCCAAGACGTCGGCGATCGTGCATATACGTATATCTCGACGCTCGCCTATGTCATGCAAGCGGCCAAGACGTACGGTAAAACCGTGTGGGTGCTCGACCGTCCCAATCCCGTCGGCGGTTCCGTCGTCGAAGGGCCCGTGCTCGACCTGCGGTTCGCGTCATTCATCGGGCTGTACGCCATTCCGGTGCGGCACGGAATGACGGTCGGCGAACTGGCCTCGCTGTTCAACGATCATTTCGATATTCACTGTACGCTGCGCGTCGTGGCGATGAAAGACTACACGCGCGCGATGTTGTGGCCGGACACCGGTTTGCAATGGGTGCAAACGTCGCCGAACATTCCCGAATGGGAAACGACGCTCGTCTATCCGGCAACGGGCCTGATCGATTCCGCCGGCATCAATAACGGTACGGGGTACACCAAACCGTTTAAGTACGCCGGCGCCTATAAACTCGACGGCGCGCGGCTCGCGAGCGCGCTCAACGCACGCGATTTGCCCGGCGTGTACTTTCGCGCCACCGCCTGGGCACCGCTCGCAGGTTTCTGGCAAGGCAAGACGTTGACCGGCGTCGAGCTCGTCATTACGGATCCGAGCGTCTTTCGCGCCGTGCGGACCGCGGTCGAGATTTTGGTTGCCGTCCGAAAGATCAGTCCGGCGACGGTCAGCGTACACAACCCCGCGGGTCTCGATAAGGATTGGGGAACGGACTCCTTGCGTCGCGGGCTCGCCGACGGCTTGGATGCGGATGCCATTCTCAAGCAATGGGAGCCGGCCACGCACGACTTCGAAGCGCTACGCGAACGGTTTCTGCTCTATTCCTAGACCTTACGCCGCGACCGTCAACCCGGCCGCCGGCCCATTTCGTAAGGCGACGATCGTTCCTCGCGTAAGCCGATCAATGGAGAGGCCGGTCACGCCAGCGTAGAGAGGTCACGTGTCCTTAGCTTTAAGCTCCTGTATCGCTTCGAGTTCCACGACATGCAAGCGATCTTTCGGCCGCTGCGCCGCCCGTTTCGACACGATCAATCCGTCGATCGTGATGATACGTGCCCGGCGACCGTCGACGGTCAGGATTTCGCTGCTGGCGAACACATCGTCGTATCCGCCGATGCCATCGATACGGTGCAGGACGTCTATTTCGCCTTCACGCGAGCCGAGCGTAAGACTTTTCTCGGCTAGAAGACGTTCGATCGAGAAATCCGATGCATAACCTTCATTTGGCCAAAGCTCTTTTACGTGCGCGTCGACGCTTTCTAAGTAGGCCACGAGCCGAAGGACGTTCTCAGAGTCGTCCTTGTAAACGATGTCGACATCCTCGGTAAGCGTCCGAGACCCGTGAATCTGGCCCGCAGCCATTCCGACAAGGACGAACTGCACGTCTGAATCTATGAGGCCTCGTATGATCGAGCGAATACTCACTCGAGACCGGCGCGAAGAATGCGTGCATCGGCTATTCGTGCGTCGAGTGCGTCGAGTCGCTGGTCCGGGGTGGTAGTCGCCAACTTGATTGCTAGCGCAATCACGTCGTAACCGAACGCTTTTGCGCGACCAACCGCAGAATCGGCGGGCGGGCTCGTCGCAAATTCGCGAATCGCGGGTGTCAGCGCAATCATAAACCCTTCATGGCCGCAGTGTTCGCTCATGTATCGTTTTCACCGGTATCCGGGTCACCCGTCACCGGTTGTAGTGGCAAGTCGGCCAAGCCCAACCGGCTTACGCTAATGGGCGGCGCTCAGCAGGTTACGCCGCGATCGTCAAACCGGCCGCCGTTAAGCGCGCCTCGAAGAAATTTTTCGACGCTGTTAGCAAATCGGCCGGCTGTATTCCCATCGAATCCACGACGTCGGGGATCTCCGCGATCGCGCCCTCGACGTACGACCACATTTCGCCATAGAAGTCGGCAACGTCGCGTTCGCGCACGCGGCCCTGCTCGTTCCAAATTTTAAGCCGGCGTTCGCCGAAACGGACGTGATGACGTTCGTCTTCGAGCACGAAATCGAGAAACTTGGAGACTTCGTCCGAATTCGCGCGCAGATCTTTGCAGCCCATCTCGAGCAAACAGATTGCGAGCCCTTCGACGACGACGTTATTGCCGACGAGCGCGCCGACGTAGTCGCCGGCGGCCAACCGTTTTTGAATAGCATCCCCGAATTTCTTGAAACTCGGGGCGACGAAACGCGATAACCGTTCCTCGCCGAGCCCGAATTGATCGAGCTTCGTGCGGAAGTGCTCGAGGTGCGTTTGCTCCTCTCCCGCTTGTACGAGCAAGTATTTGGCGGAGACACGGTCGGGCGCGATGGTCGAGAGTTCCGTCGCGCAGGCGAGCGAGATCTCTTCACCACAGACGAAGTGCGCGAAGCTGCGCTGGAAGAGTTCGGCCGAAGCCGGCATCAACTTGAAGGGCGCGAGCGTCTTGACCAGATCGATGCCGGTCACGTCGTCGATCGCGAAGATCACCTTCATCAGGCCCGGATTGCGAAATGCCGGATCGACGATGAGCTTAGCCAGCCGGTTTATGAGCGCCACAGACGGTATCCCCCGAGCCTACGCTACGCATTCGGACGCCTTCGTGACGTAACTTGTGCTACCAAGCGCGCGCGATTCCCCACAGAAATTCCGGCAGACTATCCTTCATGAAGAACCCGGTCGAGCTCAAGTGATACGCCAGGGCCGGCCGGCGCAGCGCGCGCCGCGCCAAAGGATCGATGACGAGTCCAAAGCCAAGCCGCAGGCGAGTTGCTTCGCGCGCGTTGCGATCGAACCGTCGCAGCGCCCGCGTGTAGGCGCGCTCGGCCGAGCGACCGGGCCCCGTGCGCAGCAGCGCCTGCGCCGCAGCGCGTCCCGAGGACATCGCTTGGTAGATGCCTTCCGCCGAGAAGGGGTCGGCGACGCCCGCCGCATCGCCGATCAGAAAGACGCCCGGCGCGGTACGGCGGCGCCGGCCGGTCGGAATGACGCCGCCCGTTACCGCATCCAGCGGCTTCCACGGGTCGAGCACCGCCCGCGCCGACGGGCTCGTGCGCATCCAGCGTTCGAGCATGCCGCGCAAATCGCCGCCGCGCCGGCGGACGGCGCGTTCGTCGACCAGTAGCCCGACATTCGCGCGCCGCTCATCGAGCGGGAAGATCCAGCCGTAGCCCGGAGCCACGCCGCGCTCGAAATATAACCCGAAGACGTCGTCGAGCCGCCGGCTTGCGTCGGCATAACCGCGCAGCGCGACGAGGCGCGACGCATGGCGGCCGAAGCCGAGCTTAGCGGCGAGCGAGCCCGTCGCGCCCTCAGCGAGGATGACGGCGTCGAAACGTTCGCGGCCCGCGGCGGCCCCGTTTGCTAAGGTCGCGCGCGGTCCGCCGGCACCGAGTTCGAGTTCGCGCACCTGCGTTGCATCGTCGAAACGGGCCCCCGCACGAACGGCACTCGCTACGAGCCGAGCGTCGAACTCGACCCTCGGTACGATCGTGCCCCACGGTGTCGCCGGCCGCCACCCGCTGCGAAACACGGTTCCGCCCGGGGTCGAGATTTCGCCGAGCGGTAACGGGCGCCGGTCGGCGAGCGAAACGCCGAGCGAAATCGCTTCGCGCACGGCGGGCGGCGAGATCCCATCGCCGCACGTTTTCGAGCGCGGCCAGCGCGCTTTTTCTACGAGCCGCACGTCCGCACCACCGCGGGCAAGTTCGATCGAAGCGGCCGCTCCGGCCGGCCCTGCACCGATCACGAGTACACGCACCGCCGGAGCATCTCGTCACATACGACGAATTCCTGCGCGACGGATCCTGGTGCGCGCGCGTTGTACGGCTGTTATCTTCATTGACGAAAGGTTCAAAATGCGTCGATTCATCGTAGCGCTTGCGATCGCGGCTTCGTTTGCGGTAAGCGTGCCCGCGTTCGCGCAACAGTCCATGGGGACGGCCGCGATGCCCACGTGCGCGAGCGGAGATCCCGTCGTGTGGGCCAACACCAGCACGAAAAAGTATCACATGCCCGGCGACTCCTATTACGGCAAGACGAAACACGGCAAATATCTTTGCAAGTCCGCCGCTGATACTCAGAACTATAAAGCTGCCGGAATGCACGCTTCCAAATCGCCCTCGGGCGCAGCCCCCGGAACGAATATGAACACCGAAAGCGCCGCGTCGCCCATGCCCTCCGGCATGATGAGTTCGGGCAGCATTACCTCTCACAAGCATCGCCGGCATCATGGCATGATGGCGAGCCCAAGCCCGAGCATGCTCCCGTCGCCCGCAAGCCGCTAGCCGGCACGAAGCGCCTGCGGACGCTCCTCCTCGTCGCCGCCGGTGCTGGGATCGCTGCGTTCGCTTCCCCGGCTGCGACGGCGTCCGTTCCGAGCCCGGCTCCGGCACCGACGAGCATCGCGCCGTCGCCCGGCCCGTCGGTATCGCCCCAAGCGGAGTAGGGCCGCCGTCGTTGCCCGTCGTCTAATGGGACTGTGAAAGTTACCATTATCGGCGCGTCCGGGTTTATCGGTCGCCACCTCGCCGCGGCGTTACGAGCGCGCGGCGACGCGGTCGGCACGGCTTCGCTACGCGACCCGGCGGCGGCCGCCGCCGCTTGCGCGGGCTCAGACGCCGTCGTCAATTTGGCGGGCGAACCCGTCGCACAGCGCTGGACGGCCGCCGCAAAAGCGAAGATACGCTCCAGCCGCGTCGACGCGGGACTCGAACTGATCGGCGCGCTCGGCGCACTATCCGACGTCCCGAAGGGCTACATCTCGGCGTCGGCAGTCGGCTATTACGGAACTAGCCCCGAGATAACGTTCGACGAGTCGAGTCCCGCAGGGACAGACTTTTTGGCGGAGAGCTGCGTCGCGTGGGAAGCGACGGCGGATACCGCGGCCCGCTACGGGATGCGTGTCGCCAAAATCCGTACCGGCCTCGTGCTCGGCACGGACGGCGGTGCGCTCGCAGCACTGCTACCGCTCTTCAAGCTCGGCGCGGGCGGTGTCGTCGCATCGGGGAAGCAGTGGTACTCTTGGATTCACATCGCCGACCAGGTCGGCATCTACTTGCACGCGATCGACGGCCGCGACGGCGTGTTCGCTGCGACGGCGCCCGAGCCCGTGCGCAACGCCGCCTTTACCCGCGCCCTTGCCGCCGCAGTCCATCGGCCGGCTTGGCTTCCGACGCCCGCGTTCGCCGTCGCGCTCGTCTTCGGTGAAGGTGCGCTCTTCGTAACGCAAGGGCAACGCGTGCTTCCGCGACGCACGCTCGAAACCGGCTACCGCTTCAAATTTACGACGCTGGACGCGGCGCTACGCGAGCTCACCGCACGCCCGTAACGGCGCGGCCCGGCGCACTCGTCACCGAGCGGCTCGTGCTCGTGCCGCTCGGCGTCGAGCACGCGCGGGCGCTCTACGACGCGCTACGCAATCCCGAATTGTATCGCTATATTCCGACCGATGCGCCGGCTACCGCGCGCGATCTGGAAGCTCGGTATCGTCGAACGTTTGCCGGCCCGGCGGCCCCGGACGAGCGCTGGTGGAACTGGGCCGTGGCCGGGCGCGAGAGCCCCGCCGTTCCCTTCGGGACAGTCGAGACTTCACTCTCGCAGAACGGAGCCAACGCGCAAATTGCCTACGTGTTCGGACTCGCCGCCTGGGGCCGCGGCTACGCACGAGAAGCGTGCGAGGCGGTCCTCGCATATTTGGGCGAACGCGCCCGGACGACGACGATCGAGGCATACATCGACACGCGCAACACCCGCTCGATCCGGCTCGTCGAACGGCTCGGGCTGGAGCGCGTCGAAACGATCTCCGGCGCCGACTACTTCAAAGGTTCGCCGAGCGACGAGTATCATTACCGCCTATCGCTCGCAGCAGATGAGGTTGACGATGCCCAAGCTCCAAGCCGGTGATACGGCTCCCGCCTTTACGCTGCCGGACGAACGCGGACAGTCGAGGTCGCTGGCATCGGCTCTCGGACGCGGGCCCGTCGTGTTGATTTTCTATCCGATGGATAACACGCCTGGGTGTAAGGCACAGCTGTGCGCCGTTCGCGACGACGGCGCCCGCTACGCGAAAGCGGGCATCACCGTCTACGCAATCAACAACGGCAGCGCCGAATCGCATCAAGGTTTTAAGAGCAAGCACGGCTTCGCCGCGCCGCTGCTGGTCGATCGCGGCCTCGGCGTTGCGGCACAATACGACGCCGCGATCGGCTTCGGCCCCCTGCGCGTTATCAACCGCACCGTCGTCGGCATCGGCAGAGACGGCCGAATCGCGTTCTACAAACGTGGGTCGCCGACGACGGACGAGATCCTCGCCGGCTTCGCCCCTGAAGCGGTACGACAATAAGGCGGTTTTATAAGTTAGGTGCTTCAAGAAGCGTCCCGCTAAGGGTTGCCGCCCGTCTGCGGATCGCCGGCGCGAGCGCGGCAAAGCTCGTAGAGATCATAGTCCGATGATTCATCAGAGAATTTCGAACGTTACTCTCAGCGTGCTAGAAACGACCACCTTCCCTGCGTCGGCCGGTTCCACGTTGCGAAACACTAGCTGCTGCGCCCCGATCGTACTACCGAGCCCGCACAATCCTTGCCGCTCATTTAGTGTGAGTTGTTCGACGCCCAGCGTTGTCCCGACACGTCTGCCGCTCATGGCGATCTGCGCTACCGCTACGCGATGCGCATTTGTCAATGCTTCACGGATTACCGCCGCATAGGCCTCATCGCAATTTGCCCGCGCATACACAGCATCGCTAAATGCATGGAACGCTGGGTAACCGCTTGCCTGACTAATGACTTCGCCTAAACGCCGAATGCCCGGGCCAGACGGATGCACGACCGTAAAAGTTATGTCAATCGCTCCCGGGCGGCCCGCTTGCGACGGTCCTGAGCGGTAGGGGTCGTCACGTAACGCTTGGTGAATCGACGCGCCAGGAATGCCGGCAGCCACGAGCGCCCTCACTATCGGTGCTGCATCGGCTAATTGCATCGGCTGCGAGAAACGCATGGGGACGTCCCGGGCACTCAGTTCGGTGTGGAAGTACGCCACGTCGGGATCGGCCAAAACCTCTGCGCTACCTTCCACTGAAAGCGTTTGGCCGTCAAAGACGAATCCGTCCACCGGCGACGGCTCAGGACGCGGCGCCAATGCGGGCGGGACGACGTCGACGACAGCCGACGGAATCTTGACGGCGACTCGCGCTACATCCTCGCGTTTAAGCGAGACGTGCTCCGCCGGCGTACATGCAATCAGCAACATAGCGCTGAGGATGCTAGAGTGGTGATTCATCAGTTCGCTGCTTAATTGAGCGCATCGTGTTAGACTTGCTTATAGCACGTAGTCGTCCGCTTCGCGCGCTCAGTGTGACTGATGAAGAGCGCGCAGAATTACTGCGTGCGTTACGTCGGCCGAAGTCGGCGCAACAACTTGTGGAGCGGGCGAATATCGCTTTACAGTGTAGCAAAGCAGCTTTCAAACGACGTCGCCGGCATCAGGAGTTTTTGCGCTTTCTCCGCGGGATCGATACCGAGATACCCTTGACCTGGGTTTCCATCTCGTACTCGACAGCTATGCGACGCATAAGCAGCCGCAGGTCAAGCGTTGGTTTGCCCGTCATCCGCGCTTTATTTGCACTTTACGCCCACAAGCGCGAGCTGGCTCAACCAAGTTGAACGTTTCTTTGGAGAGATCACACGACGCCGGATTCGGCGCGGAAGGTGCTCGAGCGTACCTAATCCCGAACGCGATTCGAGAATATCTCGAGCAACACAACACGGTGGCCAAGCCGTTCATATGGACCGCAGCCGCCGACGTGATCTTTTCCGAGATCGTCGGGCATTCATTAACGAACTCATGAATCACCACGCTAGCGGAGCGCATAGATAACGTCGATAGACGCCGTAACGGAACCGAACATGTTCGGTAAATCTTCGTACGAGGCGGGAGCCGGTGCGATCGCGTCCGCCAGAGCGTTAACGGTTGGCGGCACCATCCCACATCGTATCGATGTCAGTGTTGGTCCGGCGACGATGCCGATCAAAGAACCGAGCCGCGTGCCCGTAGCCCGTGCGAATCGTTCAGCACTCGAACGTGCCAACTCGCCAGAACGCACCAAGGCTGCTTTTGACACCGCGTTGCAAGAAACAGCAAATTCAACGACGTGCAAACCACGAATGCTTACCTTGGCTTGCTCGGCACGCTCATGTAACCTCGCGATAAGCGCGCTTACTTCGCCGCGTGTCGCATGAACAACCCGTACGAATACCTGCGGCGTATATTCACTAGGCGACGCTCGCATGGTTACATCCTTCGCCGATGTGCCTAAATCGTTCATAAAAGTACGTAGAGCCTCCGGGGTCTGGAAATTTGTGCTGAAGCGTATAAGCCATGCGTCCGCCCTACGCAGGGCGACTGTCGATTTGGCGCCGAATGCTGCCGCCCGCATGCGCCTATCGACGCGCACGCGTAAGGGTAATCCAGTAGTCGTGCCGCCAAACGGATCAGCTACTTCGATGAAGTCTTGCGCAAGCGGAGCGTGCGTGCGCTGACTCATAAGAGCGACGCCATCGACGCCGACGGTGGCTTGCGCTCGCGCTTGCGATACTGCCGGGATAGGAGGATTGACTGCGCTGTCTGTAGCGAGCGGGATCGAAGCATGCAACGCGTGGCACCACAGCGGCTGTTGATCAGACAAGTCGGAGCCGTACGTGTCATTTGGAGGCACATTGCCTGCCTGCAAAACGTGCAAGCGCGTGCCGCGTAGCCCGAAATCAGTTAATATATCGGCCGCACTCGCCTTTGCGTTTACGATTGCCCGAAGTCTAGCCTCGCGCAATAACTGTGCGCAATTTGGCGGCTTATTCAATGTATCCAAATATTGCACGTTTGGATCGTAGGACGCCATTATCTCATAGACGTGCGCGACCGTGGCCGCGCGCGGGTCATGCATCCTCACCGAGAGAATGCCGACGGCGGCCTGAGGAGCACCGTTGTAGTCAAACGGTCGAATTCGGCGCGCAGTGATCTCCGCCGCAGGAACTCCGCCTTCTTCTAGACGCCATATCGCGTGCTCTATGGACAAGATTTGAACGTCATTGCGGGGGGCGTTGACTGTTCCGGTCGTAAAGACGTTGCTTAACGGGGCACCTAAAACAGCATACCGCACGAGCGCCTCCCTTGCCGGAGCGACTGCGACAGCGTCCGCGGCAACGGTCACGACTATACTGCGCGGCAAAAGTGTGACCCCGAGCGGCTGCGGCGGAACTGCCGCGAACCGTTGCGTCGCATGGGTCGCACTGCCGCCAACAAAGCAGCATGCTACGATCGACCCTGCAATGCCTATTCGGTGCATCATGCTGTGCTCATTGCTTCTCCATGCGCACTGAGTGCGCAACCCTCTCTGCATGGCTTTTGCGAGTTGTGCCGACCAACATTATCTCGCGAAAACGCATCGACGGTCCGCCGCATGCGAACGATAGGACTTCGTCGCGTACCCGTGGCGATCGCGCGATACTCGTGCAGATCCCATATACCGCCACGCGTCTCGCTCGCTATCAACGCCGCCGTGTGCGTTCACCAAAATCCGTCGCGTACGAGCGCTCGTCACCAAGCCGGTCACATCCGCTTCACGCGCAAGCTCATTCATGACGCGCACGCCGTCGTTGCGACTTGCAACGAGCAAAGCCCTCTCGCCGGCTGCAAGACCTCGAACCAAATATCGCACTTGTGTTGGTCTGGGCGCCATCCGGTCGGAGTTATCTCATACCCCTCCGGTCCACCATCGGCATCTTAGTAACGCGCTGCGTGGCCCTTTAAGAACTACGGCAAAACGGCAGAACTGATGACGCTGTGGCCCGTTACGCCGGCGGTGTAACCGTTGCGCTCATGCTGCTCGGCGACCACTTTGGCGTTACATAGGCGCGGTTAAGCGTTTACGTGACCTGTTATGCTAGCGACAGACCGGCGGACAGGCGCTCGGATTCGAGTTCTTCGAGATAGCGTTCGGCTTCGAGCGACGCGCGGCAACCCATGCCGGCAGCGGTAATCGCCTGTTTGTAACGGATATCGTTGACGTCGCCGGCAACGAATACGCCCGGGACGTTCGTATGCACGCCATCGGGCGATACGATGTATCCAATCGAATCGAGTTCGAGTTCGCGTTCGAAGATCGCGGTGTTGGGATCGTGACCGACGGCGACGAAGAGCGCATCCACTTCGAACTCACTGAGCGCGCCGGAAAGCGTATCGCGCAAGACGAGCCGCTCGACGCCTTCGCCGCCACGAACTTCGTCGACCGCCGTATTGAAACGGAAGTCGATTTTCGGGTGCGCCAAAGCGCGGTCGGCCATGATCTTACTCGCGCGAAGCGCGTCGCGGCGATGCAGAACCGTCACCTGCGAGGCGAAGCGCGTCAGGAAGAGCGCCTCTTCCATCGCGGAATCACCGCCGCCGGCGACGGCGATACGGCGTCCCTTGAAGAACGCACCGTCGCATGTCGCGCATGTCGAAACGCCGCGCCCGCGCAGGCGTTCCTCACCCGGAACGCCGAGCCAACGCGCACTTGCACCCGTCGCCACGATAATGGTCTCCGCTTCGTAGAACGTCTCGCCGGCCCAGACGCGGAACGGGCGCGCCGAAAAATCGACTTGCGTCGCATCGACATTTTCGATCTTCGCGCCGAAACGCTCCGCCTGAGCACGGAAGTGCTCCATCAGTTCGGGCCCGAGAATACCGTTCGGAAAGCCCGGAAAATTTTCGACTTCGGTCGTGAACATCAGTTGACCGCCGTACTGATAGCCCGCAAAAACGAGCGGTTGCAGGTTCGCTCGCGCTGAGTAAATTGCGGCGGTCAGGCCGGCAGGCCCGGAGCCGATGATGATGACGCGTTCCATTTCCTCGCCTTCGACCGTACCGGCAGGGTCCCCGGTTGCGGCGCTGTAAGGCGTGCCAAGCATGCTCGAAGACGAATTCAACGATATCTTGCGCAAAGCGATGCGCGGAACGGGCACGGTCGAGGCCCGGCTGGCAGCGGAAACGGGGCTTCCGCTCATAGACGTCGGCGCTTGGACGCGTGGGGAGCGCGCTCCGGACGATGCGCAAGCCCGGGCGCTTGCAGCCGCACTCGGACTCGACCCCGGCAAATTTGCGGACGCGGCCGCCGAACGTTGGCATCCAGCCGTCGCGCTGCCGCGCGACGTGCGACACCATCCGCACGACCCGCATCCGTCCAACGGCTATCTTTTTTTTCTCGAAGACGGTAAAACGGCGGCGCTTATCGATCCCGCCGGATTGCCGGCGCCGTTACTCGCCGCCATCGCCGAAGGGCCCTACGCGCTACGCTATATCCTCATCACGCACAAACATGCCGATCATTGCGACGCGACCGCGGACGTTGCGCGCGCTTTTCCGCAAGCCCAGATCGTGATGCATCACGCCGACGTGGCCGCGATCGGCGCTGAGGGGCGCGCGGCGCTTCCGATCCGCGACGGCGAAGAGCTACCGTTCGGCGAGGCGGCCGCCATCCGCATGCTGCATACGCCGGGCCATACGGACGGCTCATCGTGCTTTATGTTCCGTTCCACCTTGTTCACGGGCGACACGCTCTTCGCAGGCTCCGTCGGGGGCGCGTTCGGCGAACGCAGCACGTACCGCGACATTCTGGAGAGCGTCCGCTCGAAGATATTCGCGCTCGACGATGCGACGGTCTTGATGCCGGGTCACGGACCGCCCTCGACCGTCGCAGAAGAGCGGGCTCACAATCCGTTCTTCTGAGCTCAGGCGTTGAGAGCGCTCAAAAGCGCCTTCGAGTGGCTCCTGTGGAACTGTCGCTTCCTCACGTTGATCGCCGTCCTTGCGAGCCTCTACGGAGCGCTCGCAATGTTTTACGTCGCTGCGGTCGATGCGGTTGTGCTCGCAGGTTCGGTCCGCGAGTATGGAAGTGCGCACCTCACGGCTGCCGCGCGCTTCCAACTTCGCACCGGGATCGTAACGAGCGTGGCCGGCTTTATCGACGGCTTTTTATTTGCGCTCGTGCTGCTCATCTTTGCGATCGGTATCTACGAACTCTTCGTCAGCGATCTCAAGATCGTAGAATCGCAAGCAGCGGTGCGCCGGATCTTAGTCGTCAAGAACCTCGACGATCTCAAAGAGCGGCTCGCCAAGGTGATCTTGCTGATTCTCATCGTACGCTATTTCGAATACGCCTTGCACACGGATCCGGAGTCGGCTCTCGACGTGCTTTATCTCGGTATAGGGATAGCGCTCATCGCAATCGCGCTCTATCTTTCGAAGCCGAAACCGGACTGAGCGTCAGGTCTCACACGCGTAGTTTATAACCGGTCGCGGTCATGCGTAGCGCCGCCACGATCGCAACGACGGTCAGAAACGAAACGATCCCGAGCGAGATGGCCAGCGGCACGTCGCTGCGGCCGGTAAACGCGTACCGGAATGCATCGATCATATAAAACATCGGATTGAACAGCGACACTTGCCGCACGAGCGGCGGCAAAAACTGAGCCGACGTAAACACTCCGCCGACGAATACGAGCGGTGTAATGACGAATGTCGTGAACACTGCGATGTGATCGAACTTCTCCGCGAGCAATCCGAAAATGATTCCGATGGCGCCGAACAGCGCCGAAACGAGGATCGTCACTCCGAAAAACAGCGCCCAGTCATGCGGGTACGTGCGCACCATGACGAAGCCGACGACCAGGATCAAGAGCGCGATGACCAGCGCTCGCAAAACCGCCGCCACAACAAAGCCCGTCACGAGCTCGGCCGCCGAAAGCGGCGCGACGAGCAGTTCTTGAACCGACGCCATGAAGCGGCCTTGAAACAGCGAGCTCGACGACTCGCCGTAGGTCTGGTCGATGACCTGCAGCATGATGAGCCCCGGAATGAGAAACGCCGCGTACGGCACGCCCTGTACGTTTTGGACGCGGCTGCCGAGCCCGAGTCCGAAGACGAGCACGTACAAGATCGTCGTGATGATGGGCGGCCAAACGACCTGATTGATCACTTTGTACGTCCGCACGAGCTCGCGTTTGACGAGCGTCGCGAGTCCGACCGGATTGCGAAAGCCGAGCGAGTCCATCATCCGCGATTCACGAGTTCCAAAAAGACGTCTTGCAGGCTCGAGCGTTTAAAATCGACGTTTTCGATCGTATAACCGTGCGACTGCAACTCGGCTAGAGCCGTGGCAATCGCCGACGGCGCGATACCCTCGAAGTGGAAGGTTTGGGTCGCCGCCTCGAAGCGTGCACCGCGAGCAGCGAGCGGCGCGGGAATGCCGCTCACCGACGGCGCGACCGTAACGCTGAGGGTCGCGACGCCGTTACGCGCGAGGAGCCGCGCCGTCGATTCCATCGCGACGATGTGACCGCCCTCGATAATGGCGATGTTCTTGCAGAGCGATTCCGCTTCTTCGAGATAGTGCGTCGTCAAGATGATCGTCGTGCCCGCGGCGTTGAGGTCGCGCAGCAGCTGCCACAGTTCGATCCGCAACTCCACGTCGACACCCGCCGTCGGCTCGTCGAGGATGAGCAGTTGCGGCTCGTGAATCATCGCGCGGGCGAGAGTAAGGCGGCGCTTCATGCCGCCGGAAAGCTTCACGAACGTGTCGCCGGCCTTCGAAGTGAGTCCGAAGCTTTCGAGCAGCCGATCCGCTCGTTCGCGTACCGCGCGACCGCGCAAGCCGAAATAGCCCGCCTGGTAGATCAGGACGTCGCGGATCGATAGGTAGCGATCGAAATTATATTCCTGCGGCGCGAGTCCGATGAGCGCGCGAGCCTCGCGCCACATGCGGACGTTATCGTATCCGAAGACCTCGATCGTGCCCGACGTAATCGTCGCGAGCCCGACGATCGCATTGATCGTCGTCGTCTTCCCGGCGCCGTTGGGACCCAGAAAGCCGAAGAAGTCGCCGCGCTCGACGACGAGCGAGACGTCGTCGACGGCGACGAACGTGCCGTAGCGTTTCCCGAGCCCAGCGACCCGCAGAGCGGGCGCGTCGCTACGGGATCGCAACGTCGAGCTGCTTATAGCGATGGCGGCGTAGAACTCTGACTCGTTTGGCGGCTTCGGGCATGCCGCTCTTTTCGATGTCGCGTGCGACCCGATCCACGTCGAAGGCGACGCGGCGATGCTTGACTTCCCAACCGCCGGAACGCTCCGTGAGGAGCGCGTAATTGGCGCGTGCGTCGCCATCTTTGGGAAGCCCGGCGGAAGCGACGTCGATGAAGAGCCGGTCACGCCAGACGCGCACGTAGGGCAGATGGAGATGTCCGAATGCAATCGTGCGCTCGACGACCCCCGCCGTAACGCGTTCCAGTATCGCGTCGGAAGCGTCGGGCCAAATGTGCTCGTCGTCCGTTTTCGGATTCGCATGCACGACGAGCAGACCGCTCGCGCTTGCGCCGAAATTCAGCGCGAAAGGCAAGGCGCGTAACCATGCGAGCCGCGTTTCACCGAGGCGCTCGCGATACCAATCGAATTCCGCGGCCGCTTCGCTCGCGCCCGCGAACGTAAGGTCGGCGAGCATGCGATCGGTGTTCCCGCGCACGCAGAAGGCGCCGAGTTCGCCCAGCCGGTCGACGACCTCCGCCGGCTGCGGACCATCTATACAATAATCGCCGGCGGCGGCGATGACATCGGCTCCGCCCTGCTCGCGTAAGTCGGCGAGACAGGCCTCGAAACCACGCAAGTTGCCGTGAATATCGGAGAAAATCGCTACGCGCACGCAGAGCTCATTCCCGCTTGAGTGCGAGCGCGAGCAGCGACGGCGTTATCCCGAGCCGGCCGAACTCCCAAAGGTCGATCGATTCGACCGCAATCTTCGCCTTGCGCAGAAGCGGCGTCGCCTGCCGGAAGCGGAGGTTCGCGAGTACCCTGCGCGGAGCGAGCGTCAGGACACCCGCGCCGTAATCCTCACCGCGCGGCGCTTCGATCAACTTCAAGCCGGCGAACACGCTGCCGTCGAGCACGCCCGGCGCGTAGACGAGCGTTTCCGCATCGACGAGCGACGCAACGGAGCGCAAACGCAGCACGTCCGCGTTCATTGCGACCTCCACGACCTTGAGATTTGCAGCGCGCGCATACGCGGCGAGTTGTTCCCGGCCGAGGCTATTACCGTGCACGGATACCGGGATGCCGACTTCCGCGCGCCGTTGACGCGGCACCCCGATGAAGACGTTGTCGCCGGCGCGTAACACGTCGCCGCCGTCGAGCAGACCGGGCGATTCGATACGGCCGACGACCGCCACCCCCGCGCGCCCGAGCGCCGCTTCGACCGCCATGACTTCCGTCCGCCGGCGGAGATCGCTCGGACGCATCATAAAAGCGCCCCCCGGGAAGATCACGGCGAGATCGGCGCAGAGCGAGCCGAGCCGCCCGGGTTCGCTCTCCGGCACGGCTACTTTGACGCCCGCCGCAGCGAGGCGGCTCGTGAACACGGCGAACTGCTCGCCCGCGCGCTGCGCGATTGCATGCGACTCGCCGTGCATCGGCGCAACGGTTGCGATGCCTTGCGTCGGCGGGACGACGAACGCCGCACGGAGCGCGTCTGCGTCGCCGCGCACGAAAGGCGCCTTCAATTCGGGAAGTGCGGCGGTCACGTAGCGCCTTTCTCGTTCGAGCGCGGCATAACCTCAGGTCGACTGCGCGACGGCGAGCGCGCGTACGTAGAGCGCTCGTTGCTCGCGCAGGTATTCGGCCGGTGCGAGCGCGGCCTCGCCTCGCGCGAGACGGTCCGCTCGCCGTGAAAGGTCGATCAGCGCGGCGGTCCGATCGGAGTCCGCGTCCGGCGCCGATTGATCGGTCTGCATCAGCAAGCGCGCGATGCGGCTTCCTTCGCGGCTGGCAACCTGAGCGGCCGCATCGACGTGCACGTAGGGCGTCACGTCGGGGACGGGCGTGAAGAAATCGCTCATGTCGCTGGCGAGCGCGTCGCCGAGCGAAAGCGCCGGTAACCCGAGCAGCTCTTCTTCCGTCTTGAGCGTACTGACGGTCGAGAGATGGGCGCCACCGATATAATGACGCTTCGCGTAGGGCGAAACGACGACGGCGTACGAGCGATGTTCGTTGATATGGTCGCGCGTCGATTGCGCATCGTCGGGCATGATCACGATCGCGGTCGAACTCCATTGCGGAATGTGAGTGAGGTAGTCGACGATCTGCCCGAGCGCGCGGTCGCCGTCGGCAACTTCTTCAGGTAAGGCGGGAATATCGGGTCCCGCTCCACCATGATCGGCCGGTAGCCAGATGTAGGTGAAGGCCGGCATCTGATCCGCCCTGACGAGTGGGTCGAAATCGCGCTGAAACTCTTGAGCGCGCCGGACGTCCCGGATGCGCAGATTCCAGCCGGGATAATTCAGGTCGATGTGGCCCGCGAGGACGCCCAGCGCCGGAACGTCGAGCGCGTAGAGGCCGCCGAGACCGCGGGTCGGCGCCGCTGCGTCGCTCGCACCGGCGAATGCCGGATCGTCCGTCTGCGCGCTTCTGGCTTCGCCTTCGTCATAACCCGATACGCGCACGAGATCGCCGTAGTCGCGATACGTCAACCCGCGCGCTGCGAGCGAATTGAAGACGTAGCCGGCGCGTGGATAATCTTCGGGATCCTCGTTCTTGTTGACGAGCGGCCGGCGGCCTTTCTTTACGAGTAACGTTTTTTCGGTGAACACGCTCGCGATGCCGGCAGCGGCGAACTGATGACCGGCGTCGGACTCCTCGGCGTCGGCGTAAAAATTTCCGGCGAGCGCGAACGTTCGCGCGAGCGCGTGGAGATTCGGCGTCACGCTCGCGTCGAAAGCGACGTAGCCGGGGTCGCCCGGCCCGTAAGGGACCCCCGCGGCATCGGTCAGATCGCCGAGCATCGCATCGTAGGTCTTATTTTCCTCGAGCAGCACGACGACGTGTTTGATGACGGTGCTCGGCATTCCGAGACGTTCCTGCGGGACGACACGACTCGGTCGCGCGGGCGCGAGCGTGCGCAGATACGAGAGCGCGAGCGGCGTCGTCCGGCGCAGGTCGACCGCTTTGAGATCGATGCGTTCGAGCGTCGACCAGATCGTGTTACTATCGAGGGCGACCGTTTCGACATGCCCGCGCGCATCGACCGGACCGGCACCGCCGCCCGCGAAGTCGCGGTCCTCACCGAAACCTTTGGCGTTCGCGACGTACAGAAAGCGCCCGTCGCGCGAAAGCGCGAGCGCGCTCGGGAACCAGCCCGTGGGAATGAGGCCGATCCGGTGCGGATGCAGGGGGCTCGTCGTGTCGAGCACGGCGACCGCATCGATACCGGCGAGCGCAACATACAGACGGCGCTCGTCGCGGCTGAGCGCGAGCGCGTCGGGCTGCGTGCCGTAGGGACCGCGATCGTAGAGCCGCAGCTCCGTGCCGCCTGCTACGCGCGGCTGCGGGCCGAGCGCGACGGTCACGATGCGATCGACGTTGCTCATCGCGACGAACGCGTACGGTTTGGCATGCATCGTAACGATCGCCGCCGGATGCGCGCCGCCCACTTGGCGAATGCCGTCCGGCGGCCGGTCCATCGGAACCGCGGCCGCGGGCACGTTCGCGAGCGTGCCGTCGGGTGCTCGCGCGAGCAGCGAAAGCGACGACGAGCGATCGATCGCCGAAGCCGGCGCCGTGAAGGGAGGTGCGGCAATGGGCGAGGGCAATTCGCCGTATTCCATCAAGCCTTCGTTTGCGACGAGCAGACCGTTCGGCGTCAAGACCGCAGCGAGTGGAAAGTAGCCTGCAGACGCAGGCGCGCCGACGACGGTGCGGGTTGCCGTATCGATCGTTGCGACGTCGTTGCCGAGGTTATTGACGACGTAGACGCGGGCGCCGCTCGCATCGGCGACCAGCGTGCTTGGAAACGCATGGCCCGCGTTCGCCAGCCGCGCGTCGCTCGGTCCCGGAATCGCGATCGTATGCACGGCGTCGGGCGTGAGCTGCCCCGCCGCATCGATATCCAACGCATAGACGGCATTCGACGGACCACCAGCCGCGAGCACGAGGGTGCTCGCAGGCCGCAGCGGGTCGCGCACGGCAGCGAGGCCCACGAAGAACGTTTCGCCCGGCGCACGATAGCGGCTCACGACGCGCATCGTGGCCGTGCTGACGACGGCGAGCGAATAACCGCCGGCCGTTACGCCGTCGAACGCGCTCGTCGCAGGGCCGTCGCGCTCGTCGTCGTTGGAAACGATCGCGTAACGCCCCTCGGGCGTCAGCGTTACGCCGAGCGCGTTCATTCCGACCACGACGTCGACACCCGTCGGATGCAAGATCCGTCCCGACGGCAAGATTCGGCTGAACGGTTCGCCCGGCGAAACGGGTCCCGCCGCCCGCGTACCCGCCGGCGCATCGAACACGACCGAGGGCGCGGCTTGGGCGCGCGAGGCGCTTGCAGAGAGTGAGGCGAGCAGGGTGAAAGCGGCGATGGCGAGCGCGCGCGAAGGGGGCATCGGGACTCCTCGAACCGGGGCCGCACTCGCTTACTGGCTGCGGCCACTCCGTCCTCTGCGCGACTTGCATGATCCGACGAAGACGTTCCTAACGTTCGCCCCGGCTACACTTCGCAGAAAGCGTTGTCAGCGGCTCGGGGAAGTGCCGCAATGTGAACTCTGCAATCGAAGAACTCCTGCGCAACGCCGTCACGCACGAAGTGGATTTTGAAGGGCCGCGCGCCGTCATCCCGAGCCGGCACGTCGCAGTCGTAACGTGCATGGATTCGCGGATCGATACGTTTCGAATCTTCGGACTCGACTCGGGTGAAGCTCACATCCTCCGCAACGCGGGCGGTCTCGTTACCGAAGATACGTTACGCTCGCTCGTGCTGTCGCAACGGCTCCTGCAAACGCGAGAAGTGATCCTCATGCATCACACCAACTGCGGGCTGCACGGCGTGAACGAGCCCGCCTTACGCGCCGAGATTGCCGCCGACGCCGGGCAGCCGCCGCCGTATCCGTTCGGGGCCTTTAACGATCTCGATAACGCGGTACGCGTGGCAATCACGCGCGTTCGCGGACATCGGTTTCTCCCGCATCGCGACAGCGTGCGTGGCTTCGTCTACGAAGTTGAGAGCGGACATCTGCGAGAGATTATCGTATAACCCGCGGTCGCCGGTACGTTGAACGCCCGTTGATCCGCGCGATCGTGCCTTAAATCATATGTTAAACGATTTTTAATTTTTTTCTCATAACGTGTTAGCCGGATTACTCTTTGCTGCCCTATCGCTGAGGATCGAATTTGAAACCAGAAATACGCGACCGCTTCGCACGTGCGGCGCTCTCCGGGTTCGCTCTGTCAGCCCCCGGTCGATCCCAAACTCGTGCCGCAATGCTTCAATGGCACCGAAGTCGAGCGTGTATCGCTCGCTGCATACGGGCGACTGGTGGGAGCGGCAATCCCGCGCCGCTCACCTCAGCTGGAACGCCGCCGACCAAAACGATTCCGCCCTCTACAACGGCCTGCTCTGGAACGGTATCCTCGGCACCGTACCCTACCCGAGCAACGCCTCCGGCGTCAATTAGTGTCCTGAAAAGAGGGGCGCCGGATCGCGGCGCTCCTCTATTTACGTCGAAGGCCGTCCATCAGCTGTAGAGCCGTGCATCATCGGCTTCGAGAAGGTCGAATAGAAGCGGATGCGCCGCGCGTAATTCGGACGGATAGGTGCGTTCGAACGCCTCGCGCATCGATTCGGGCGTGCGGGATGTATCGAAGCGCTCCAATTTTCGTTGCACTTCATCCGGTCGAGGTGACCCGTACGCTCGAGTAGCCAGTTTTCCACCTCGTGCTCCGAAGCCGTGCGCGCGACGACGTGCTGCAGTTCTATCAGGTCGACGCCCGTGTAGTACGCCCACACTTCGCTGAAGCCCGTGAACGGGAAGTAGCCGCTTAGCTCGCCGCCCGGAAGCGAGGCACGCAACTTGTCGATGAGGCGCGCAGTGAAGACAATACCGGCAACCTGTATGCGAGGACCGCGAGGGGGACCAGCGATTAAGCTTAACTGCTCCACGCGGTGGTTCGTACAGGACGCGTTTGGGCATAACCTCTGTCTGCCGCAAGCTGTAATCGCGTCTCGAAAGATGAGTCATGCAAACAAAAGATCTGATGGCGCGGATTCGTAACGGCGATATCGGCGAAACACCGCTTGCCAACTTGGCTGACGGCGACGAAAACGCTTCGCTTTTTCGATCGTGGACGCGCGCGACGCTAACCGCATTACGAGCGCGGTCAGAGAAGTGTATCGAATCCCTGACAACGGGCGTCGAGGTCGCCGAAGTATATTCGGTTCCCAACACTCTGGGCGTAGAGCCTGCTAACCTTTTGGTCGTCCATCGCGATGGGAACCTGATCGACATCGCCGCGGCACATCATGTCGCTCTACGACCGCTCGATTTCGAGTTTCCAAGCAACGCGCTGCTTCGCGCGCTGAGCATCATACCCGGCAGCCCGCTTCGGAAGATGAAACAAAATATTTCTGCAATGCGAACAGCCCTGCCGATGCAACAATTGGTGTGGTCGGCTACTTCTCTGGCGCTGGAAGCGGTTTGGCCGGAGCGGCTAGCGATGCGAGGATTCAGCGGAGGCGGCCAAGCCGACGGAAGCGCCAGATTCGCAAGCTATAAGGCGACCCGAGCCGAATGGGGCGCGCTCGACAGTGCGCGTCGACAACGCATCTCTTTGACGCTCGCCGATATCACACGTCGACTCTCGGGCCTGACGCAGCTGGATGCGTCAATAGCAGAGATTGTCGTCGGCGTCCAAGAGGCTCAGCCGGAAATTGAAGCAAACGGGCGACGAGTGATTCACAATCTCGAAGTTCACCGCATGCCATGGCTCATGTCAACAACCGTTGCACCAACCGTTTGGCGCCGTAAGTAACGAGCGACGTCTCTGCTTCGGGGGTCATTGGGGCGTAGATGACGTCCGACGCGAGAGCGTTTTGCATTGCGCCCGTTATAGGTCTCGCGAAATATCTCTTGCTCCGCGGTAACAAAGCTTACGTGAGCCGCGCAGTATGTGATAACCGCTAGGAGCTTGCCGAATTCTTCCACATTCGCGCGGCAGCGCCTTGGTGATTTGTGATTGACCATACGACGCGAAGATTCCGAGGGAAGATACCTTGTGGCCTCGTTGCATTTCGGGGAATACCGTTTCCATGCTGAAGGGGCCCGATTGATGGCGCGCCTGTACGGTCGCGAATACTCGCGCGGTGAAATCGAGAGGCGGATCGGGAGGCTGGCTGCGCTCGGCGGCATTACACCCGTTGTGCTGCAGGCAGGCCAGAGAAACGGCGTGCGCGCTTTCGACGTGGCGACGGGTAGCGGACTGAGGTTCACAGCACTTGCGGATCGGGCGCTGGACGTTTCGTTTGCACGCTACGCCGGTGTTCCGCTCTGTTGGCAGTCCTGCAACGACGTCGCGTCGCCGGCGTATTACGAGCCGGAGGGCGAGGGGTTCTTGCGTACGTTCCTCGGCGGCTTGTTCACGACGTGCGGCCTGGGCAACTTCGGTCCGGCAGGGCGCGATCAATGGGGAAGCTTCGGGCTGCACGGCCGCATCAATGCAACGCCCGCAGAGAACGTAGCGTACGATACGACGTGGTACGGCGACGAGTGCCGCTTCGACATTCGCGGAACGTTTCGCGAAACGCGCGTCTTCGGCGACAACTTCCGCCTCGAGCGACGTCTGAGCACGAATCTCGGGGGCCGCAGCATCGAGCTGCACGACGAGGTGACCAACGACGCCGGTTCTCGCCGGCCGCACATGATTCTCTACCACTGCAACGGCGGCTTCCCGATCCTGGGTGAGGCGGCGGAACTGCACGTCGCGCGGTCGTCGATGCGGCCGCGTGACGCGCAGGCCGAAGCGGGCCTGAGCGAATGGAACCGCGGCGGGCCACCCGATCCGGAATTTAAGGAGCAGGTCTTCATCCACACCGCCATCGCTTGTGACGACGGCTTGGCGGCGGCGGTCCTCGCCAACCCGACGTTGCGCGACGGACGTGGCCTCGCGCTCGCGGTCCGCTTCGATCCTGCGCAGTTGCCCGCGCTGTTCACGTGGCGCATGCTCGGCTATGGCACCTACGTGATGGGAATGGAGCCGGCCAACTGTCCGACGGTCGAGGGCCGGATCGAAGCGGAAAAGCGCGGGACGTTGCCGTTTCTGGAGCCGGGCGAAACGCGCTCGTACGATCTACGCTTCGAAATACTCGAATCGCACGACGAGGTCGCGGCGTTGCTCCGGCGCATTCCCGGATAGGGAGCGTTTGCACGTTGCCAAGCATTCTGATTCTCGGTACCGCCGATGACGATAACGAAGCCGTTCTTAACGTCCTGATCGGCATCGCGGGCGAACTTACGACTGAACCGGGACGCGTTGCCATCGCGTGGGTGAGCGCGCAACGTGTGGTGCGAATTCTTGGGCCACGAATGAGGCGCAGCTCAACGACGACCTCGCCGGCTGTGCGTTCGAACGATCTCGCTTAAATATGTGCTGTAAGCTCCATTACCATGAAGCGACCGATATTATCGTAGAATCGAGGTAAGCCCGGTGCGTAGCGCGCCTCTTGTTATCATCGGGCGAACCTTATACATCACGCGATTTCTAAAGCACTTTGCCCCCTATTCGCATCGCGGTACCTAACTTCAGCACTACCGCGTTACTGTACTACTACCGATCGGGAGCATCGATAATTCCGGCCACTGTCTCTTACACAACGATACCGAGGGTATGATCGCAACACTCGATGTGCAGTAACGGTCCAGACTTCAAAATCCTCAATCCCGCCCGACCACGAGCCTCGGTAGTTGTTCTCTGGCCTGCGGCGAAACAATATCGAGTAGCGAGCCGGTAGGCGCCCTTACATCGGAGCTACGCGAAGCTGTGCTAGGCTGACACATAATTTCGGAAGCGCACGTCAGTGCGAATGGAGTTTTCGATGGAAACCCGCACCCATTCCCGAACCGCAACGCTCGACGCTTCAATCTTTTCCCAACCGACGGCGCAGCGAGCGATGCACATTGGAAGCGTCGTTACTCGCTTCGGGCTCGTGTTCATCCTCGTCGTCATCGGCAGCCTGAAATTTACGGCTGCCGAAGCAGCGGCGATTCAGCCGCTCGTGACGCATAGCTCGTTGTTCGCATGGATGAACGGAGTCCTGGGAGTTGCGGGAACGTCAAACTTCTTTGGGATCTTCGAGATTGCAACGGGCTTACTGATTGCGGCCCGGCTCTTCTCCCCCCGCCTCTCGGCGCTGGGAAGTGCGATGGCCATCGTAATCTTCCTCGGTACCGTTAGTTTCATTTTTACGACACCGGGGTTCTCTCCGGGAACCATGATCGATCAATTCCTTTTCAAAGACATCACGCTGCTCGGCGCCTCGATCTGGACGTTTGGAGAAGCTTTGTCCGCGATTCATCCGAATGCGTCGCGCGCCACGGACGCCGATGCGACCGCGGTCGCTTCGTGAACCACAACGCGAGGCTGCGCGCGTGAGCGCAACGCAGGGAACCCTGGACACGCCCCGACTGCTCGCCGGCCGAGTCGCGATCGTTACCGGATCCGATTCCGGGATCGGCGCGGCCGTCGCACGCGCTTTTGCCGCTGCGGGAGCTGATGTTGCCGCTAGCTATCTGCACGATGCGGCCGGGGCCGAAGGCACGAAAACCGCCGTCGAAACAGCCGGGCAACGAGCCTTCGTGCGACGTCTTGACGTGTGCACCGAAGAAGACGTCGAACGCTACTTCGAAGAGGCCTCACGCGCGCTCGGCACCGCGACGTTGCTCGTCAACGCGGCCGGCGTCGATGCAGGCGGCGTCCCGGTACGGGACATGACTCTTGCGGCTTGGCAAACCGCAATCGACTCGAATCTCACCGGACCTTTCCTGTGCGCGCGCACATTCTTGCGCCGGCTGCCGGCGTTCGACGGCAATCGCTCCGGCGTGCGCGCGAAAATCATCAACATCACGTCCGTCCATGAAGAGCTTCCGCGTGCGGGCGCCGGCGAATATTGCGCGAGCAAAGGCGGACTTCGCAATCTGACACGCTGCCTCGCCCTCGAACTTGCACCGGAATGCGTCACCGCGGTGAGCGTCGCTCCGGGGATGATTCTCACTCCGATGAACCAGCGCGATATCGACGATCCAGAACAACTCCGGAAGGACGAAGATACGATTCCGCTGCGGCGCGCCGGCCGCGCGGACGAGGTCGCCGGACTTGTCCTTTGGCTTGCCTCGCCGGCGGCCGACTACGCGACCGGAACCAGCTTCACGCTCGATGGAGGTCTGATGCAAAACACGGGTCAAGGCGCGTGAGGCCCGAACTCGTCGACGTAACCCCGCTTCAGTTCACGGGCGGTCCTGCGACTGAGGGCGAGTACATTCTCAGCCCGTTCGTTTATGACGACGGGCGCCACATCTTCGTGCGCGCAGTGCCGCGCCTCGACGACGACCCGGAACGTAAAATATCGCGCGCTTTCCACGGAACCTCGACCGACGGCATAACGTTCGAACTGGATGCAGCGCCTTCGCTCGTGCCCGGGCCCGATGCCGTCGATCTTGGCGGTGTCGAGGATCCGACCGTCGTCGAAGATGCGGGACTGCTCCACGTCTTCTATTCCGGATGGGACGGCGTCGCAAAGCGCAGCACGATGCTGCGTGCCGCCGGGCCGCCGGGCGGAGCCCTCACCAAGTTCGGCGCGGTATTGCCGGCGGACGCACTTCCAGCGAAGGAAGCAACGCTCGTACGGCGCGACAACGCGTGGACGATGTTCTACGAAGTCGAACGCGACGATGCATCGCTCAACGCAACGGCAACGGCTCCGTCCCTCAGTGGTCCCTGGACCATCGGTGACGACGTGCTGCGGCCTCGCTCCGATCGTTTCGACGCCTGGCATTTGAGCCCGGTAGCGTTCTTGCGTGCACCCGACGGGGCGCGCGTCCTGCTCTATAACGGCTCGACGCGCGACGGACGTTGGCAGATCGGATGGTGCGAACTCGACGAGGCTTGCGGAAATGTTATTGCACGCCCCGATGAACCATTGATAAGCGCGTCGCGCAACGCACCAGACCAGCGAGAACTCGCCTTCGCGGGCTCGGCGTTTAAGGTCGATGACGATCTGCACGTGTACTACTCGATCGGCGATACCGACCCGGCCCTTGCACGAGTGCGCTGGCGTCGCTGACGTGCGAGATCCACGATCGTCAACACCGCACGCTGATCGCGTTTAGGAACCTCGAGCGAGATGATGATGCCCTAGCGTGCGTCCGTGCAAATCAAGAACAACTGAGAGCGCAGTTACAAGCACATTACGATTACATTGGGTGCGGTTCAGGTTCTTCAGGCTCAGTGGTTGTGCGTCGACTCGCGGAACGTGGAGACGCGACGGTGCTGCTTCCGGAAGCATGAGGCAGCGACGACGTGCGTTCCGTCGCGATTGTGCGCAACGCGGTCGGATGCCTCCGGCCGCCTACCGCGAGATAACTGCCATGACGTGCCCGTCGGGGTCGCGCACCAAGAAGCCGTAGCGGAAACGCAGCGGCGTTGCCCCCACATCGACCTGACCTTTCGAGACGATTGGGTCGCGATCTCGGACGGCCACCGCGTACGCCACGCCCGCATCCCGCGTGATGAGTTGCGTCTGCCAATGCACCAAGTCGTCGGCGCGTTCGCCAGCGGGATACGGGCGGCCGGTGCGAGGCGATAGGTACTGCAGCAATTCGATCCCGGGTCCGCTCGCGGCACGCAACGTCGTGATATGGAGCCGAGCACCCTCGACATTGTTGAGATGTTCCTGTTCTGTTCCAAAATTATCACTGGTACCGGCGATCGTGAATCCGAGCTCGGCGACGTAAAAGCGGAGGCTCGTTCGCGTGTCCGCCACGACGATTGCGGAGTGGTCGATGCCGAGAAACAGGGCGTCGCCTCGCGGCGTATGCCATTTCGGGTCTCCCTTACCGGGCGGAAACTGGAGCGCTTCGATGATGTGGTTGTCGGGATCGCGGAAGTAGAATGCCGTAATCCCTGCCGCGGCTGGAATCGTTTGCGGCAAACGCTCCGGCTCCGTCGAGGCGTAGCCGACGTGCGCCGCGCGCAATCTCGCGTAAGCGTGGCTCATATCGCTTACGACGATCGCGATGTGCTGAAACCAGCGGTCGTTGCTGGCGGAATCAATGGGGATCGGCCGTCCGCCGGGCGTGAGATAGGCGGTAAGCGCGATGATCTCGTTGCCTAGCTGCAAGCGCACAACCCGAGCGTGAGCACCGAAAACGCCTTCCAAACGCTCGAACGCGCTGCCGGTGATCTCGTCATCGGAAATCTTGGTGAAGTCGAGAACTTTCGAATAGAACGCAACCGAGCGATCCATGTCGCTTACGGTCATACCGACGTCTCCAACGCCTACGATTGTTGCGTCAGCGGCCGACACCGTCCGCGCGTTGCTCGCGATGATGAGAATCGCGGTGAGCACGAGTACAAATCTGCGTGACGACATTATCGGTCAAACGTAACATATGCTGCACGAATGCAGTGTAAGCGCCATTGCCGACGCCGACTCACGGCATTGCTATACTGATGCCGTTCGATGGGCTCGCAATCGCTTCACTGGCGGCACTACTTTATCGAGGCATGGGGCCTCGGCACGTTCATGATCGTCGCCGGAACGGCCGCGGTGTTGCTCGTTCGTGCGCCGGAACCGCTTCGCGGCGCGATGGCCGCGCATCCCATCCTCGGGCGGTTGGCGTTCGGAAGCATCATGGGGCTGACGGTAATTGCGATCACGTACTCTCGCTGGGGCGCACGCTCGGGCGCGCATCTAAATCCCGCACTGACGCTTGCGTTCGCCGCGCTTGGAAAAATCGCGCCGCGCGACACCTTCTTTTACGCGCTCGCGCAGTTCGCAGGCGGCGCGCTCGGGTTTGCCGCAATCGCCGCGCTTCTCGGACGCGCGCTCGTCGCGCCGCCAGTCCATGGTATCGTCACCCGTCCGGGTACGCAGGGTCCGCTCGTCGCCTTCGCCGCCGAAAGCGCGATCGCGTTCATTTTAATGATCGTCGTGTTAACGTTCTCGAACGCGCCGCCGCCGATCTCGGGTTTTACCGGCGTTGCCGCGGGGATTTGCGTAGTAGCGTTCATCGCCTTCGAGACTCCGCTCTCGGGAATGAGCCTCAACCCCGCGAGAACGACAGCATCGGCGTTCGTCGTGCACGACTGGACGTCGGTTTGGGTTTATTTCACTGCACCTATTGTGGGAACGCTCGTCGCTGCAGCGCTTTACGTAAGCCTCCGCGGACGTGGCGCGGTGAGGTGTGCGCGACTGAACCATACGGGTCCCTTCCGCTGCATATTTCGCTGCGGATACGCCTTCCCTACGGTGCCGATGCCGCCGTCACAGCGAACCGCTCTGTGAGGCGGTCAGCGACACGCAGCGCGTTGGCGATGATCGTCAGCGCCGGATTGACGGCGGTACTCGAAACGAAGAAACTGCCGTCGACGACGTACAAGTTGTCCAGTTCGTGCGCCTTGCAATCGACGTCCAGCGCCGACGTCGCGGGGTCTAGACCGAAGCGGACCGTGCCGTTCTGGTGCGCCACGCCGGCCAGGGGTATCTTCTTGCCGAGGTAGGCCGAGTTGGGAAGGAAGTGCGGCTCACAGCCAAGATGCTCGAGCAGATTCTTGACCTTGGCGAGCAACCGATGGTGGCCTTCGACGTTGTTCTCGCTGTAGCTGAGCCGGATCGTGCCGTCGCGTTCCAGCGTCACTCGATTCTCTGGTAGCGGCAGATCTTCCGACGTGAACCAGAAATCGAGCGCGTGGTGCGCCACGTAATCGAGCGCGAAGCGCGGCGCGAGTTTCGCGTCGCTGCGGAACATCTCCGCGTCGGACTTGCCCAGCATTTGTATATGCCCGAGCGGATAGTCGAAATCATCGGAACGATAATAAAAATCGTTGCAGCCGAGCGTCTTCTGGAAGACGGTCTCGTTCTTGCGCTTCGACCACGCAACCATCGCGGAATTGTTGTGCGCCATGTAATGACGACCTACGACGTCGGATGAGTTCGCAAGGCCTTTGGGATGACGGTCGTTTGCGGAGCGCAAGAGCACCGCAGCGGAGTTCACCGCGCCGGCCGAAAGAACGACGACGCTCCCTGTATAGCGGTCCTCGACTCCCGCGCGCTCGACGACGACGCCCGTGACCTCGCGGCCGGTCGCGCTCGTCTCTAGCCGCTTTACGTATGCGCCGGTCACGAGCGTAACGTTCGGGTATTCGAGTGCCGGGCGCATGCACGTCAGGTGCGCGTCACTTTTTGCATCGACCAAGCATGGAAATCCGTCGCAGGTGCTGCACCGTATGCAGGCACTCGTTTCCCAGTGCGTGTCGTCGCGATGAACGCCGAGCGGCAACGGAAACGGGTGTAGGCCGGCGCGTTCCATATCGGCCGCGAGTTCTGCTATTCGCGGTTCGTGCGGCACTGGCGGAAACGCGTACGGCGCACTAGCCGGAGGCTCCGTCGGGTCGACGCCGTGCACTCCGCGCACCGCGTACAGGTGCTCCGCGCGCGTGTAGTACGGTTCGAGATCTTCGTAACGGATCGGCCAGGCGGGCGAAAGTCCGCCATGATGAACCACTTCACCGAAGTCGGACTCGCGAAATCGCAGAAGAGCCGCGCCGTAGAATTTCGTATTGCCGCCGACGAAGTAGTGAATGCCGGGCTGAAACTCTTTCCCGTCCTTGTCGACCCAGCGCTCGTCAGCCGTATAGTCGGCGTCGGTGAAAACGGCCTTCACGTCCCAATTCTTCTTCTCGCGCCGCAAGAAGTCGCCACGCTCCAGGACGACGATCTTCAACCCGGTCGCAGCCAGCGCGTGAGCGACCGTGGCGCCGCCCGCGCCGCTCCCGATGATAATAACGTCGCAATTCATTGCAATATGACTGTAACAGCGCGAGGAACATCACGGATGTAATGTCCATTACGTCGACTCGCAAGTTGGAAGCGGTAAAATTCGGAAAGCCGATTGTATGTAAGCGATCCCACGCGTCGCTCGTAACGCGCATGGTACTATGCGTGTGAGCGACCCGAGATAGGAGCGCGTATGAACCTTCCCCGAGATCGCGACGGCTGCGGCGACCCGACATATCTTACAGCCGTGCACGAAGGCCGGCGAGTGGCGCATCGGGGGGGCATCTTCGACCATGTACGACCGTTATCGACCCGTGCGAGGAGCCGGTGATCCTTTCACGCGGAACCGCGCCGAACGTGCCCATATCGACTTTGCGGCGTCTGCCGTTGGAGAGAACGCTCATATTTATGTATATTACTCGCCTGCATGCAAGGGTATCGTCCGCGCCGTTGTTCGAGCCGCTAGGTAACGCGGACGCATGAAAAGCAACAAGACGAACCGCGTAGCGCGAAAGTCGTCAACAAGCCAAGAAGTGCTACGCGACAAGGTAGCTATCGTGACCGGAGCAGCCACCGGCATCGGCCGCGCGATCGCACACGCATTTGCGCGCGAAGGCGCGGCGGTCGTTGCGGACTACGTCGGAAATTCCGACATCGTTGAGAGCGTGTGTGAAGAGATACGTTCGTTCGGTGGAAACGCGATGTCCGTGCCGGCGGATGTCAGCGATCCTAAAGAAGTCCAGAAACTCGTCATGACGGCCTGCAAAGCCTATGGCAAGCTCGATATTCTGGTCAACAACGCAGGCATCGAACAGAAGATGCCGTTCTTGGAAATGCCGCTCGACCTTTATGAAAAGATCATGCACGTCAACCTTAGAGGCGTGTGGCTCTGCAGTCAGTTCGCGGGCCGAAAAATGGTCGAACAAAAGAACGGCGGCCGGATCATCAACATCTCATCGATTCACGAAGACATTACGATGCCCACCAACGCGGCGTACTGCGCGACGAAGGGCGGCGTGCGCATGCTGATGCGAACGATCGCCGTCGAACTCGCCGCGTATAACATCACGGTCAATAACGTCGCGCCGGGCGCAATCGATACGCCGATGGACGCCGAATTGAAGGCCGATCCCCAACAATATGGGTCGTTGCTTACGCAGATTCCAATGCGTCGGATGGGAAAACCCGAAGAGGTCGCAGCGGTCTGCCTTTTTCTCGCAAGCGACGCAGCCTCGTACGTCAGCGGCGCAACATATTACGTTGATGGCGCGATGAGTCTGCAATCCGGCAGCTTGTAGCGCGATGGCTGATTACACCTTTGGGCTCAGCGAATTTACGACGTGGCCTTGGTCGTTCGAGGAAGACGTACGGCTCTGTGTGGAGCTAGGCATACCCAGCATCGAAGTGACCGAATTCAAGCTCGACCGCGCCGGCTTCGCGGAGCAGCTGCGATCGATTGCGGAGAACGAGTTGCGCGTCAGTTCCGTGCAGATGACTATTCATTCGTTATTCAAGGACAGTCTCGTCGGAGAACCGTCCGACGAGACTCATCGCCTCCAGCATATGCGCGCGTCCATCGAACGGATCTCGCCGCACGTTCCAGAAGGAACGCCGTTCGTCGTCATTACGGGCGCTGCCCCGGATGGTAACGTCGAACGCACGCGTGAAAGTTGTAAGCGGGCGTTCGCGGATCTGGCCGAGCTCGCTGGAAGTTTCGGAATGCGACTCGCCTTAGAAGCGCTCAATCCGGTGTTGATGAATACGGACACGGCGATATGGTCGCTCGGAGATGCGCAACGCCTCGTAGAAGACGTCGGACGTGACAACTTCGGTCTCTGCGTCGACTTCTGGAATATCTGGCAGACGCCGAACGTCGAAAGTGTCATCGAAAGCGCGGGTGAGCGCATCTTCGTCGTTCAAACAAGCGACTATGCGCCTCCGCGCGCCAGTGCCGATCGACGCAATATCGGCGAGGGAGAGATTCCGATGAGCGCTCTCGTATCCGCCTTACGCCGCGCGCGCTTTGAGGGACCGTACGTCCTCGAGATCTTTTCCAGCCAGTCGCTGCCCGATTCGATCTGGTCCTCGGATCTCCGGAGCACCGTCGCTAAAAACATGCGAGCTTTTGAGAGCGTCTGGCAGGCGAGCAGCCCGACGCTCCAGCCGTTCGATAATGCGTGAGCCGGCAATTCGCTCAGTAACCTAAGAGCTTCCCGGACCCGAACCGTCTTTAAGCGAGGGCGCGAGCTAAGCGCGCCACGGCTTCGTGAGCCGTCGCCTCGTCAAGATCGCCGAAGCCGAGACGCAGCGCTGCGGGTCCCGTGCGCGTCGGATACCATGGATCTGCCGGCATCGCGAGCACGCCCGCGCGAGCGCAGGCGTCGAACGCGCCGAGCGTAGAGAAGCGCGCGGGCAACGGCAACCAGAGCGTAACGCCTGCAGCCGGAGGCACGACGCGCGCCCAGGGTAGCGCAGACTGCAGGGCGTCGACGAACTCATCGCGCCGCGAACGATAGAGCGTGCGTGCTGCGCGCAGGTGCTTCGCATATGCGGGCGAGTTCAAAAACCGCCACAGCGCGCGCTGCGATAAGGTCGACGTGAACGAATCGGCCCGGGCCTTTGCAAATTCGAGCGGAGCGCGCAAGCCGCCGCGCGCGTAGACATAGCCGACGCGTAAGGCCGGAAAGATTGTTTTCGAAAGGCTCTCGATGAGCACGACGCGTCCGTCCGTATCATGACTGGCGAGCGGCGCCGGTGCAGCGCCGTCGTACGTAAAGACCCAGCCGGTCTGATCTTCCAAAATAACGACGTCGTAGCGGCGTGCGAGCTCGACGATCGCCTTCGCGCGCCGTTCACCGAGCACGGCGCCGGTCGGATTCTGCGCGAACGGATTGACGTATAAGAGTCGCGGCCGATACTCGGCGAAGACGCGCTCGACGTCGTCGACGCGGATGCCGCCCTCGCCCGAGACGAGTTCCACATACGTCGCCCCGCGCGCATCGAAGATACCGAGCGTGGGTGCGTAGGAAGGCGATTCCGCAGCGACGACCGCGCGCGGCTCGAGCAGTGTCGTCGCGACGATGTCGGCCGCTTGTTGCGCGCCCGAACACACGACGATGTCGTCCGCCGACGCCGCGACGCCGCGGGCGCGCAACGCCTGTGCAAAGGTTTCCCGCAGTTCCCGATCGCCGTTACCCGATGCGTATTGCATCGTCTCGGGCGGATCGTCCGCGAGCGTACGTTGGAAGCATTTAGCGAACTCAGCCAGCGGAAAAGTCTCCGGGGCCGGGTGGCCGGTCGCGAGGGAAATCGTACCCGGCCCGACTGCGCGCGCGAGCCGTTCCAAGACGCCCTCCATGCGGGCGCGCGAGACTCGGCCGACCTCGGGCTCCCAGCGACGTTCAACGGGTTGCGCCGGGGGCGGCACTGCCGCGACGAACGTGCCGCGTCCGCTGCGTGCGATCGCTCGGCCGCGCCGGGCGAGCAGATCGTAGGCTTGCGAGACGGTGACGACGCCGACGTGCAACCGCGCGGCAAGTTCGCGTACACCCGGCAACCGATCACCTGCGTTCAGTTCGCCGCGTTCGATGCGCGTTGCGACGTCGTCTGCGATCTGTACATAGAGCGGACGGCGGTCATTCGGATCGACGTGCATCGCCGCGAGCGTCGCCGCCCGGTTCACGGGACGTCGAGGCGGTAGCCGATACCCCGAACGGACGAAATCTGCAGCGCCGCTTGTATTTCGCTCAACTTCTTGCGCAATGCTGCAATGTGCACGTCGACGACGCGCGTCGGCACCCCGGACACGTCGTTCCAAACGCGCTCGAGAATCTGCGCGCGAGTTAACAGTTTCCCGTCGGCTTCACCGAGGAACCAGAGTAAACGAAACTCGAGCGCCGTCAGACTGACGGACTTGTTATTCTTTTCAAGCGTGTGCAGGTCGCGCACGAGCGCGGCGTCACCGAGTTGCAAACGGCCGTCGTTATCCCGCAGGCGCGAGCGCTCGCGGCGCCGTAAAAACGACCCGATTCGAGCGACGAGTTCGTTACCGGAAAATGGTTTACTGATGAAGTCATCGGCGCCGAGCCCGAGTCCCTGTAACTTCGTATCCTCGTTCGAATGACCGCTTACGAGCAAGATGTACGCGTCGGCGGTCTCGGCGATCGTCGTGCAGACGTCGAGACCCGACATGTCCGGCAACCCGATATCCAGCAGCACGACGTCCGGCTTGAAGGCCGTAACCTGCGACAGACCCTCGCGTCCGGTATACGCGACACGCGTTTGATAGCCGCCCCGTTCGAGAAACTGCTGCTCGAAGGACGAGATATCCGGATCGTCTTCGACGATGAGAACCCGTGCGCGTGACTCTTGCATACTGTTGGCCGGCGCCGACCTTACGCGGTCGTCGGCAGCTCTTCTCCTTCGGCAACGAGAAGTTGGCGGCGCGCGACGCCTTCTTCCACCGCCGCAGCCGCGACGGCTCGCGCGACCGCGTCGACGACGCGCGTATCGAAAACGCTGGGAACGACGTATTCGTTCCCACGTTCGGCGTCGGTGATGATCGCCGCAATGGCGCGCGCCGCCGCGAGCTTCATGCCGTCGCTTATCGATGACGCGCGACAGTCGAGCGCGCCGCGAAAGATGCCCGGAAAAGCCAGCAGATTGTTCACTTGATTGGGAAAGTCGCTGCGCCCCGTCGCCATGACCGCGACATAGGGCGCCGCTTGATCGGGCATGATTTCCGGGGTCGGGTTTGCCATCGCAAACACGATCGGATCGCGCGCCATCGAGGCGAGCGCCTCGGGCCGCAGTATACCGGGGGCTGACACCCCGATAAAGACGTCGGCGCCGCGCAACACTTCGGCGAGCGACCCGCGACGATTAGCCGGATTCGTGTGCTCGGCGAGCCACGTCCAATGCGAATTATCGTAGTGTTCCGTACGATTGAGCGCCCCCGCGCGGTCGACCGGAACGACGTCGCGCACGCCCGCGAGCAACAGCATCTTCATCGTGGCCGTGCCTGCGGCTCCGCTACCGGCCACGACGACCGTCAGGTCTTCGAGCGCTTTGCCGACGACGCGGGCAGCGTTCATGAGCGCCGCCAGAATCACGACCGCCGTGCCGTGCTGATCGTCGTGCATGACCGGAATCTGCAAGCGCTCCTGCAAACGGCGTTCGATTTCGAAGCAGCGTGGAGCGGAAATGTCTTCTAAATTGATGCCGCCGAAAATCGGCGCGATACGCACGACGGTTTCGACGATCTCATCGACGTCCTTCGTAGCGAGGCAAATCGGAAAAGCGTCGATATCCGCAAACTGCTTGAAGAGCATGCACTTGCCCTCCATGACGGGAGCCGCCGCATACGGCCCGATATCGCCGAGCCCGAGCACGGCCGTACCGTCCGTAACGACCGCCACCGAATTGCGCTTGATCGTGAGCGCGAACGCTTTTTGCGGATCGTTCGCGATTGCGAGCGAGACGCGAGCCACGCCGGGCGTATACACCTTCGAGAGATCGCTGCGCGTCTTGACCGCGATTTTCGGAACGATCGAGATCTTACCGCCGAGATGCGCCAGAAACGTCGCGTCCGAAACACTGACGAGCCGCACGCCGTCGAGGCGCTCGATCTGCGCGCGCACGGCGTTCGCTACCGAATCCGAGGCGACCGTAACCGTAAAATCGCGCGTAACGTGCGTCTTGCCGACCGAGTGCATATCGACCGCGCCGATGATACCGCCCGCATCTCCGATCGCCGCTGCGAGCGCGCTGAAAGCGCCCGCCGTCGAGGGGAGTTCCAGACGCATGATAAGAGCGTAACCGATAGACGGTGCAGCCATGATGCATAGTTGTGCATCCCGAGACATGCCCCTCGCTCCAGGGATCCGAGGGCACGTAGCAGGAGCACCCTCCCGCGCCAAGAGCCACTGCATCAGCGGGACTCGAGGCAGCGCCGATTTCGTGTTGGACGCGGAATCCGCGCTTCCTACCGCCCGGAGATCGTCATTTCGGCGATCCTAAACGACGGTGAGATGATGCTCTGATCGAAGACGAGGTCGTTCGCGACCGCATCGACGCCGGCGAGCATGCCCGGCAGATCGCCCGCTATCGTGAACTCATCGACGGGATACGCGAGCGCGCCGTTTACGATAGCAAAGCCGCGCGCGCCGCGGCTATAGGTGCCCGTCACGGATTCCGTGGAGAAGCCGATCGTGTCGACTACGAGCACGCCGCGAGGTGTGTCTGCGATCAATTCGTCGAGCGTTTGCGTTCCCGGTTCCAAAAAGAAGTTGGTCGGCCCGATGCCGCCGCCCGCCGCGTTGCCGGTGCTGGCGGCACCCAAGCGACGACCGTAATACGTGTCGTATAAAAACGTTTGCAAGACACCGCGCTCGAAGACGACGTTGCGACGCGTCGGAACGCCTTCGCTATCGAAGGGCGACGAGCCGAGGCCGCGTGGCAGTCGCCCATCGTCGACGATCGTAACGAGCTCGCTCCCGACGCGCGCGCCGATTTTCTGCGCGAGAAATGAATTGCCGACCGCCACGTTCGCAGCGCTGAGTGCGGAGAAGATATCCGACAGGACGAGCGCGGCAACGTCGCGTTCGAAAATAACGGGGCAGCGCATCGTCGACGGCCGGCGCGCACCGATCATGTCGGTCGCGCGCCGCGCCGCCTTCGTCGCTACCGCCCGGGCGCTCTCGAGCCCCGCGTAGGAACGGGCGGCCGAACCGTACGAGCCGGTACGTTTATCGGCACCGTCAGCGGCGATCGGCGAAGCCGAGAGCGAAGCCTGCGTCGCCCGGTATGCGCCCGCGAAACCCTTCGAGTTTGCGAGCGCGATCGTCGACGTCGCATCGGCCACGCGCGAACCGCTCGAGTTCACGACGCTCGGGTGTGCGGCGCGAATGTCGCGTTCGAGCGCGAGCGCATCCTCGAGCTTGAGTTCTGCCGCCCGCGTACCAACGTCCGCCGCATAGGTGTCGAGTCCCGCATCGGAGATCCGTTGCGAGGCTCCCTCAGGCAGACCGCCGTGCGGATCCGCACCGACGAAACGGGCCGCATCGACCGCAGCGTGCACCATGGCGCGCAAGCCGTCGGGCGAGAAGTCGCTCGTACCGAGCGACGCTTTCGCACCGTGCACGAAAGCGCGTAGCGCCAGGCTGCGCCCGACGGACTGTTCGAGCTTGACGATCTCGAGCCCGCGCGCTTCGGTACTAAAGCGTTTCGTTACGCTGTAGGTGACCTCGGCTTCGGTCGCGCCCGCTCCCAGCGCGAGCCCGACGACGTGCCCGGCAAGTTCCAGTTCAGCGTCCAACGGCCGAGCCTCCGACGGTGACGCTCGAGAGTTTTACGGTCGGCATGCCGACGCCGACCGGAACGTACTGACCGCCTTTACCGCACGTGTAGTAGCGCCCCGCAAGCCGCCCGTCGTTGCCGACCATCGTGACGCGATTCATCGCTTCGGGGCCGTTGCCGATTAAGCTCGCTCCGCGCAGCGGCGCCGTTAGTTTGCCGTCCTCGATGAGATAGCCTTCGGCGAGCATGAACACGAAGTCGCCTTTGCTGATCTCGACTTGTCCGCCCGCGAAGGACGTAGCGAAGATGCCGCGTTTCACGGAGCCCACGATTTCGTCGTACGTCGACTCTCCGTTCGGCATGTACGTATTGCACATGCGCGGTTGCGGCATGACACGAAACGATTGGCGCCGCCCGCTCCCCGTCGACGTCATACCCATCAAGCCTGCGTTGAGCGTATCGTGCATGTAACCGCGCAACACGCCCTTCTCCACGAGCACCTTATGCTGCCCGGGCGTGCCCTCGTCGTCGATTGCGACGCTGCCGCGTTCGCCCGGCAAATCGCCGTCGTCGTAAATCGTGACCAGTTCGTTTGCGACGCGTTCGCCGATGCGGCCACTGTAGAGCGAGGTGCCTTGGCGATTGAAATCGCCTTCGAGCCCGTGCCCGACGGCTTCGTGCAGCAGCACGCCGCCGCTGCCTGCGCCGACGACGACTTCCATCTCGCCCGCAGGCGTTTCGATCGCCTCGCTATTGACGGCTGCGATCCGCGCCGCTTCGCGCGCGATATCTTCGGGAGGATGAGTCACGAAATAGTCGATGCTCGTGCGTCCGCCGTCACCGTAGAAGCCGTTACCCTGCGCTTTGCCGCTAGCGACGCACTGAACGCCCAGCATCACGAGCGGCCGCCGGTCGCGCACGAAACGCCCTTCGCTCGTCGCAATCGCAACGTCTTGCACTTCGTCCGAGACGACGACGTTGACGGTGCGAATGCGCGCATCCGCCGCGCGCGCTGCGCTGTCGGCGCGAACGAGAAAGTCGACGTAGGTCGCCGACTCGGCGCGCAGTTCGCGAGCTTCCACGGGCCGGTACACCGAAGGCGCCGGCTGCGGTTCACCTGCGATGCGCACGCTCGTCACGCGCGCCGTACGATCCTTTGCGATGAGCGACGCGACGCGCGCCGTTTCGAGCAGCGCTTCGAGCGAAAGGTCGTCCGAGTAGGCGTAGCCGGCGCGTTCTCCGACCACGACGCGAATGCCGACACCGCTCGACACCACGATCCCGGCCTCGTGAACGCGCCCCTCCTGAAAACGGAACGAACGCGCGACCCGGCGCTCGTAGAACGCATCCGCGTAATCGCCAGCGCCGAGTGCTCTCGTCAAGATTCGCTCGAACGTCTCGGCATCAGGATGCATCATTCTCCAGCCTTCCCCCGCAGGAGCGCGAGGCCTACTTCGATTCAGTTGCGCAGTTAAAAGTCGGCGAGCGCGTCGAGCGCGCGATCGTCTTCATCGTAAACGACGTCCGCGTTGGCGCGCGGGTCGTTCACGATGAACGCAAAGGTCACGCGCCCGTGATGCTTGGTCTGCAGCACGCCCGCGAGGCCGTTCACGTTTTCGATGTGACCGCTCTTGGCGCGCGTTCGCCCGAGCGCGGCGTGCAGAACGTGATGTTTGACCGTGCCTTCTAGTCCCACGCGCGGCAAGCTGCGAACGTACACATCGCCGCTCGGCCCGCGCGCTTCGAGCGCGAGCAATTTCGCGAGCGTGAGCGGTTCAACGCGGTCGCCCGGTGCGAGTCCGCTCCCATCGTAGAGCGTCATGCCGTCGTGCGGCACCCCGAGGTGATCGAGCTCGTGTTTTTCAAAGGCGATACCTGCGGCGTCGGAACCGGGATGACCGCTTTCTTCCCCGACGATGCGCAGCAGCGTCTCAGCCGTGTGATTGTTCGAGTTCACGAGCATCTCGCGCACGATATCTGCCAGCGGCGGCGAGCGATGCGCCCACAACGTCGCGGCGACGAGCGGAGCAGCCCCCGCCCGGTAGCCCCCCGCGAGCGCGATGCGCCGCTGTTCGAGCATCGCCGCGACGACCCCGCCGACGTAACCCGGCATCCCGAGGACCGGTTTAAAATACGTTTGCGTTTCGCCTTGCGCGATCTGTCCGTCGAGCAGATACACATTGCGCGGCAGAGGAGCCTTGGCAGGGTCGCTCGCGAGCGGGGGGAGTTCGAGTTTGCGGTCGACGGTGACGTAAGAGTTGTAGCCGTTCGGGACCGTCCGAATACGGCCGCTGAAAGAAATAGACGCATTTGCGGGGACCGGCTTGATCGCAGCCGCGCCCCCGCCGGAATCGGGGGTTACGTCGAATTCGACGACGTCCTCATCGAGCGACATCGCGCTCGTGCCCGCCGCGTAATCGTAGGTTAAGTCGTCGGGCTCCCAGCGCGGGTTCTGCTCCGGCCCGGAGAATGCGCTATCGTCGATTTCGAGCGAACCGTCGATTCGGCGGACGCCGCTGCGCGAGAGAACTCCGACGCCGTTACGAAGATCTTGCGAGACGAGCGTCGGGTCGCCACCGCCGACGAGCCAGACGTTGCCGCGCAAATCGCCTCCCGTTTCCGGCTGCGCGTCGGCCATGAAGCGCGTGTCGAAACGATGCCCCGCTCCGAGCGTGTCGAACGCGGTCGCCGCGATCACGAGTTTTAACGTCGACGCGGGCGCGACCGGGACGTTGCCGCGCCGCGAAAACAGCGTCGCACCGTCGCCGCCGACGACGACGAGCCCGGCCGCCGTTTGCATCACGTCGGCCGTGAAGATCGACGACAGCGTCTGCTTCACGTTGCGCAACTGGGCGGGGGTCCACGTCGGAGCGGGCGACGGCGCGGCGGTCGGCGCGAACGTTAAAGCTGCCCGAGGAGCGCTCGGAGGGCGAGGTGCGCCGCACGACACGAAACCGAGCGCGCACGCCGCAGCGACGAGCCACGACGAGAGCCTGCGGAGGGTCAGATCCCCGCTCCCTCCTCGTACGAGAGGTCCGCCGCTCCCGTGCGCGGGCCGAGCGCAATGGTTTCCAGGAGCGCGATCCACTCGGCGTCGGCGACGCGTTCGCGAATGCGCCGCGCGGGCCGCGTCGCGCGCAAGCAATCCTCACGCAAAATCGTCATGCCGAAGCGGCGCGCGCGGCGCATCCGTTCGAATGCCGGCGCACCGTATTCGATAAGGCCGACCGTGCGTTCGAGCTCGAAGCGAAAAATCGTGCCGGCAGGCGCGACGAAAGAGAAGTGCGTGCAGTACGGCAGATAGCGCTCCCATTTCGAATCGGCGAGAAAATCGCCGCGCGACGATTTGATCTCGTAGATGCGCACCTGCCGGGTGTATTTGGTGACACCGACGACGTCGAAGCGCAGGCCCGAGTTCGCGGGCGAGAACTCGTTCCCGACGTAGGCGTACCCGAGATCTCCCATGCGCGCCGTTGCGAGCGCGCGTAATTCCGCCGTCGCCAGACGCCGGCCGGCCGCCGCGGTGAGCGGGATATAGTCAAGCATCTCCGTGCTTCAGCCGCAGGCGGCGGGCCGCCTCGCGTTCGGGCTCGCGCTCCCAACGCAAGATCTGCAAACCCTCCGGTACGAGCCCGTTGCACCAGGTAAAATAATAGCGTCGCGGCGTCGTGCCGCCGTAGGCATAACCGTGCACGCCCCCATCGACGACGTGCGCGCAAGCGCGTTGCAGATGCAGCGCGATATCGGGCCGCGTCGAGAGCGGCTCCTTGTCCACGAACAGCGCACGCTGCGGGCTGCGCCCATCGGGATACCAGTTGCGCGATTCGCGACCTTGCCAATCGTAACCGATCACTATGGGTGCGACGCCGGCATCGAAGTCCATGACCGAAGACAGTCCGTAGCCATCCGTCATCACCACGGCATCCCGCTGATCCGCGAGTCGCGCCGCATCGTGCGCGACCATCGCGTAGGTCATGATCTCGAACGGTCCGCCGTTGCGCAGCTGCGCGCCCGTTTCTCGGTTGACGACGTGATAGATCGGGATCGGCGCGAAGCAGAATACGAGGATCGCCGGCACGAGAATCGCACCCGGCACGACGCAAATCGTCGTCCACACGATTTTGAGGCGGTGCGAGAGTTGCGTGTAGGCGACGCCGAGCATTGCCGCGAGCGATACGAGGGTGCCGAAGATCCAGTGAATCTCGACACGTTCGACAAACGAAAGCAACGTCACGACGAGGAGCTGCGGAATCGCGGCCCAAGCGAGGAACGCATTGCGAGGACGCACCGCAAGCAGCAGCACCGCGAGAAAAATACCCGGCGAGTACGCTGCAGCTTGCGTCAGCAACAGATCGCGTACGCGAATCAGAGAAAAGCGATGCACTTCCTCGTGCCGGTAGACGATCGCGAAGGTCAGCGTCACCCAATCGTGACTTGCATTCCATAAAATGAACGGCAGGCAAAGCACGAACGCGACTGCGAGTGCGAGCGGCATACCACGTCGCCAAACGTGACGCACGGAGGGCATCGACGCATAAGCGACGATTCCGAACAGCAGCGCAAAGCCGAGCACGCGCGAGAGCAGGACGCCCGCGAGCGCGACGCCGAGCAAAGCCCAACTCGTTAGATCGTCGCGGCGGAACGCGCGAGCGCCGAACCAAAGCGCGAGCGCCCAAAACATCAGATACGGTCCGTCCGGCGAAGCTGAGCCGAACGCGAGGGACGCGAGCGGCGTTAGTGCGAGCGCGAGCGCCGCGACGGCGCCGGCTCGCCGGTCGCGCGTTATTTCGATCGCGCAGCCGGCCACGCCGAGCGACGCGACGAGTCCGCAGAGCACGAAGCCTAAACGAACGAAGCCGGGACTGTGAGCGAACGGAGCGAACGCGGCGATCGTCCACGCAACGAGCGGCGGATGATCGACGTAGCCGAACGCCAAATGGCGGCTCCACTCCCAATAATAAGCTTCGTCGCCGGTTAATGGAACGGTAAAAGCGACCACGCCCCGCGCGAGCACGACGAGCCCGACGATGATCCACACGATCGTGGTTGCGTTGGCCGCCGCCACTCCTTTCGAAGTGATGACGCCGCTGCGCAGCGCGTTCATTCGTGCGGCTCCACGAGGCCGCCGTTGACCCCAAGTGTCATACCATTGATAAAACTCGCGTCGTCGGAAATCAGAAAACGTACCGCATGGGCAACGTCCTCCCAAGATCCCGCATGGCCGGTCGGGTTGTTGGCCGCGACCTGACGCGCCCCTGCGCGATCGACCTCTTTGTCGCGAATGTCGCCTGGTTCGATCACGTTCACCGTGATACCCCGGCTCGCTTCTTCGAGAGCGAGCGTACGAGCGAAGGCAACGACGCCCGCTTTTGCCGCGCCGTACAAACTCATTCCTTTTGAGGGCAGCGTATCATGCGAACCGTTCATGCCGAAGAAAATGAGCCGGCCGAAGTTTCGCTCGCGCATGCTCGGCAGAATAGCAAACGAGCCCTCGACGGCGCTCCGCAAATTACCGTCGAGCATCGTGTCGTAATCGTGCATCGTTAAGCCCGCGAAACGCTTTACGACGATCGGACCGACCGCATGTATGTAAACGTCGAGCGGACCGAGGGCGGATTGCGCCGAGCGCAGCGCGCGTTCCGTTTCGCCGGCCCGCTCGTGATCGGCCGCGAACGCGAAGGCGCCGTCGTGCCCCAGTGCGCGTAGCGCGTGCAGCGTACCGTCGGGCGGCGTGCCGCCCGGGCGATACGTGAAAGCGACGCGGAAACCCGCGCCGGCGAGATCGAGCGCGATCCCGCGGGCGAGCCCCCGCGCCGCTCCGGTTACGAAAGCGCTTCGGCGGAGGGCCACCCAGCCTTTATTGGGCGTGCAAGCGCAGTTTCTTCTGAGCACTCTCTTTCGTTTGCGGATCGGTCGCGGTGACGGTCAGTCCGATCGCGGCACCGCTGACCGTTTGCAGATCGACGCCCTGCGTGAAATTGCCCGCGGCGTCGGCGACGGTATCGCCCGTGTAATTACCGGCGCCGAATGAGAAAGCACCGCCCAGACTCGCCGTCGCGCCGGCGACGATACGCACGCGCGCGTTGGGCACGCTCTTGCCGGTCACGGTGAAATTCGAACCGACGCTGGCGCCATCGCCGGGCGACGTTAGTTCGACCGTGTCTTTGGGTGCGACGCTGCCCGAAGCGAAGCTGTATGCCTGCGAAAAGGCCTGCCCCGACGCGAGCTTGCCGGTCAGCGAGACCGTGTGCTTCATCGTCTGCAGCGGCGAAGGCGGCGCGTAGACGAAGCCCGTGCTCGACCGGGTCGCGGCGTTCGTAACGTCCAAGCCGTCGAGCGCGATCCGAACGCTGTTCGGGTCGACGGGTTGCGCGAAGGTGGACGAAATCGTGGGTTGCGTCGACGCGACGTAGGCATTTCGAGCCGGCTGCGGCGCCTGTATGATGTTCGCCATGGGCGCCGCGGGTGCAGCCGCGGGCGCGGCCGCTGCCGCCTGCCCGCTCGTCGTCAGCGCGACGAGTTGGTTAGCGGCGTCGTAGTTCACGCCCGCTCCCAGCGCTTCGGAAACGAAGCGCAGGGGCACGTAGGTCGTTGCGCCGACGATGAACGGCGGCGTGTCGATCGGGTGGGCGCTTCCGTTGACGCTCGCTTGGGTGGAGCCGATCTTGAGCGAAATGGCACGCCCGTTTCCATTGGCGTTGATAACGCCGCCGGCGTAGACGACGCTCGCCCCGAGCCGCTCGAAGACACCGCGCAAGGGCACGAAAACGCGCCCGGCGCGCTCGATTGGCGCGGGTGAAAGGGTGACCGGCTGGCCGTTCACGGTCACCGAGACCGCGAGGACCGGTAGCGCCGTCGCCAGCACGGCGACGGTGACAAGCGCAGCGCCGAGCGGACGCTTCAAAGACAAGAGTCGCATGAATACCTCCTACAACCGCAAACGGCCGTACGGAGCATATCGTTCCCCTAAAACTGGGGGTAAACCCTTAACTAATGCAAAGCATTAGCTGGTACGGGCCCCGAGACCAACCGGCGCGCGTTCGAATTCGGGCAAAGCGATTTCGTCGCCCGCGCTCGGAGCATGCCTGCGCCCGCGACGCTCCGCATAGCCCATAATGAAGACGTACATGACCGGCACCAGAGCCAGGGTCAGGATGAGCGAGCTTAAGAGGCCGCCGATCAGCACCGTGCCCATCGACGCTCGTTCTTGAGCGCCCTCGGTAAGCCCGAGCGAAAGCGGCAGCATGCCGAAGATCATCGCGCACGTCGTCATCAGAATCGGACGGAAGCGGGTCGCCGCCGCCGCCGACATCGCATCGCGCACCGCGAGGCCGTGCTTCTTACGTTGCTGATTGGCGTAGTCGACGAGCAAGATGCCGTTTTTGGCGACCAGACCGAAAAGCATGACGATCGCGATCAAAGAAAACAGGTTGAGCGTCTGATGGCGCAGCGCGAGCCCGACGAGAGCCCCCACGAGGGCAACCGGCACCGAGAACATCACGACGAACGGCTCGACGAACGAGCCATACAGAACGACCATGAGCATATAGACGAGTATGAACGATGTGACCAAAGCGAAGCCCATACTCGAGAAGGTCTGATTGTAGAGGTCGGCGTCGCCGTCGGCGACGGCATGCACGCCTTCCGGTAGGAAGCCCGGTGAATCGAGTTTGGCTTGCACGGGCGCCAAGATTTTCCCGAGGGCGACGCCTGCGTTCGGATCGATATCCGCCGAGACGCTCTCGACCCGTTCGCGCGCCTGCCGGTCGATTTTCGTCGGCGCCTTCGTCAATGCGAAATCGGCCACCGAGGAAAGCGGGATCATCGTGCCGTTGGCAGCTCGCACCTGCAGCTGGCGAATCGTAGCCAGATCGTTCCGCCGCCGGGGCGGGAGCTCGAGCCGAACATCCGTCAACCCGTTTTCCAGCCGAACCCGCGTCGAGACGACGCCGCCGATCGCGATGCGCGCGGCGCTGGCAGCGTCCGCCGGTGCGACGCCGAGCACGTTCGCGCGGTGCGGATCGATCGTGATGTTGAGCCGCGGGCCTTCGCTTTGCGCACCGGTTTGCACGTTGACGGTACCGGGTTGACTTGCGACGAGCGCCGCCAGCCGCGTCGCCGCCGTGTCGAGTTCGGCATCGGGGCCGGTCAACGTAAACTGAATCGGCGTACCGCCGCTGCCACCGCCACCCTCGGTTGCGATCTCGTATTCGGCGCCGGGCACGAGATAGCCGAGTTTGCGCGCATCCCCGAGAACGCGCGCCGTTTCGCGCCGCCGCTTCTTATCGATGACCACGTTGAACGAGGCCAGATGACCGCCCGTGAGCTGTTGATCGCCGTTCTGCTTCTCACCGGCCGTCGTCAGCACCGATGTGACGCCGTCGATCTTCAAGAGCCCTGCCGCGAGGCGGGTCAACGCCCGGTCCGTGGTCGCTAGCGGCTGCCCGACGGCGTACTGCAACGAGCCGCTCAGCACGCCCGTATTTCCGGCTGGAACGAATTCGGACCCGATCAAGCCGAGCGGTACGAGCGAGACCGCGCCTACGATGAGCGCGAGACAGACGAGCGGCACTAGAATCCGGTGCCGAAGCGCCCACGGTAGCGCACGCCGCGCGTACCACCGTTCCAGCGCCGTAAAGCCGTCCTGGAACCACTTCGCCCAGCGCGGAACGCCCGTACTGCGCCGCTTCACCGACCACTTGCCCGCGAGCAGCGGCGTGAGTGTGAACGAGACGAAGAGCGAGAACAGCGTCGCAACCACGATGACCAGTCCGAACTCTTTCATGTATTTGCCGACGATGCCGGATAGAAATGCGATCGGTAGGAAGACGACGACGTCCACGAGCGTAATCGCGATCGCGGCATTACCGATCTCGCTACGGCCGTTGATCGCCGCATCGACGGCGGAGTCGCCGAGATCGCGATGCCGCGTGATGTTTTCCAGCACGACGATAGAGTCGTCGACGAGAATGCCGATCGTCAGACCGAGTCCCATGAGCGAGATGACGTCGAGCGTGAAGCCGCACAGCTTCATGACGATGAACGTTGCCAGCAGCGATGACGGAATTGCGATCATCACGACGACGGCGTTGCGCCACGCGTGCAGGAAGAGCAGCATCACGACGGCCGTCAACAGGATCCCTTCGATGAGGCTCTGCAGCACCCCGTCGACCGAGGCTTTCGTATAATCGGCCGACGCATTGATTTCTGAAAACTCGACGTTCGGAAATTCGTGCGCGAGTTTCTTCATCTCGGCTCGCGTCGCAGCCGTCGTCTTCACGGTATCCGCATCGATCTGCCGCTGCACGTCGAGCAGGATCGACGAAGCGCCGTTGTAGCGCGACGGTAAGCGCTGCTCGACGTGTCCGTCGTCCACCGCAGCGATATCGCCGACTTTCAGGCTCGCCTGAGCGAGATTGAGTTGCGAACCGTTGAGAACTTGCAGCGGAATCTGCCCGATGTCGCGCGGTTGCGCGATATCGGCGTGAACGGAAACCGTCGTCTCCTGGGTCGCAGAATCGATCCTGCCACCCGGCAGATTGGCATTGTTGTAGGCGAGTGCGTTGTTGATGTCGAGCAACGTCGCATGCGAACCCAGCAACCGCGACTGGTCGGGGTAGACGTGGATTTCGCGCGCGGTGCTGCCCGCCGGCTGCACGTCGAGCACGCCCGAAATCGCTTTGAGATCGGGGACGATGCGCTGCGCGATGAGGTCTGAAAGTTGCGCCGGAGAGAGCGAACGCGAACTCAGTGCCTCTTCGAGAATCGGGTCGCTCGCGGAACTAAATTTGTCGACCGTCGGCGGATCGAGATCGGTCGGCATATACACGCGGGCCGTATTCACCCGCCGCTGCACGTCGATCGTTTCGAAGTTCAGATCCGTGTCGAGCCGGAACCGCGCTAGAACCGTCGCCGATCCTTCCTGAGCGGTCGCGCTTAGCAGGTCGAGATTCTCCATGCCGTCGAGCTGATCTTCGATCGGCTTGATGACGAGTTTCTCCATCTCGGCGGGCGAGGCGCCCGGATAGGATGCCGTCACGAAGACGAACGGAAACGACACGTTGGGCATCAGATTGACGCCCAGACCGAGATACGAAACGAGTCCGTAGATCGCGAGACCAATGAAGACCATGGCCGTGATGACGGGGCGAGCGATCGCGAAGCGAGTCAACCACACGCTAATAGGCTCCTAAATACAGCACGTTCGAGCCGATGTACGGCGGTTTCGGCGCTCATGTTTCAGGGGGCCTCGCGCTTCCCATCACAAACAAAGGCCTTGCGCTCGGCAAGGCCTTTTCGTTTTATGCGGGAGACTGGACTCGAACCAGCACGGGATTGCTCCCGCTAGCACCTCAAGCTAGTGCGTCTACCAAATTCCGCCACTCTCGCATGCAGATCGGCCGAAGAAGACCGGCCTCTCATTTCGTCCCGCGACGTCGTACTACTTCCTGGCCCTCCGGTGCGGCACGGCTCTCGCAAGTTGGCCGCGCTATTGTCGAAAATCCTTTTCGGAAATAATTTGGGCCCAGCGCGAGGTAGCAGATAGGCTAGGGTACGAAGTCGGCACTCTGCAGTTTATATTCGCGCCGACGCCGATGTGACGGTTATTTGTACCAAACCTCGCGAGCGCAAGCGGCCTGAATTCATCTCAGAGACGAGGGGCACATCGATGAGCGAGCGCGTTCTAAACGTACCGTCGGCGCCGGGGCCGAGCGCGGAAGAGGAGCAGGCCAATCCGGGCACCGTCGTATTGCTCGCGTCGGTTGCGGCGCTGGGCGGTTTTCTGTTCGGCTACGACAGCGCCGTCATCAATGGAGCCGTGGCCGCCATCGGCACGCAGTTCAACGCGAGCTCCGGTGCCCTCGGACTGACCGTCTCGTCCGCCCTCTTGGGAGCCGCCGCGGGCGCGCTAGGAGCCGGCAAGGTCGCCGACAAGTACGGGCGGCTCTTTGCGATGCGGCTGGCCGCCGTGCTCTTCGTTATCAGCGCCCTCGGCTCGGGCATAGCGAACTCGCTCGTCGTCTTGTCGATTTTCCGGGTTATCGGCGGCGTCGCGGTCGGTATCGCTTCCGTTATCGCGCCGGCGTACATCGCGGAGATCGCCCCGGCAGCGATTCGCGGCCGGCTCGGCTCGCTGCAGCAACTCGCGATCGTTTCCGGCATCTTCTTGTCGCTGCTGGTCGACTACGCGCTCGCTTCGGCCGCGGGAAGCTCGCATGCCGTCTGGGCACTGGGGCTCGAAGCATGGCGCTGGATGTTTATCGCCATGATCGTTCCGGCCGTCGTCTACGGCGTGCTGTCGTTGACGATCCCGGAATCACCACGCCACTTGATGGCCAAAGGCCGCATTGCCGAGGCGCGCGCGGTGCTGAAGCGCGTCCTCGGCGAACACGGTCTCACGGCAAAAATCACGCAGATCCGGGATTCGCTCGCGGGCGATAAAGAACCGTCGTGGTCCGACCTGCGCGGACCTGCGGCGGGTTTGCTGCCGATCGTCTGGATTGGGATCGGCTTATCCGTCTTCCAGCAATTCGTCGGCATCAACGTCATCTTCTATTATTCGAGCGTACTGTGGGAAGCCGTCGGCTTCAGTGAAAAAAATTCGCTCATCATCACCGTCATCACGAGTATCGTCAATATCGCCACGACGCTCGTCGCCATCTCGCTCATCGACCGCTGGGGGCGCCGGCCGCTGCTCCTGATCGGGTCGCTCGGAATGGCGGTTACGCTCGGCATTCTCGCGTTCGTATTCGCCAACGCCACCCTCAACGCACAGGGCCAGCCGCAGCTGACGGGTTCGGCCGGACCGATCGCGCTGCTGGCAGCGAACCTCTACGTGTTCGCGTTCGGCATGTCATGGGGACCCGTCGTTTGGGTCTTGCTCGGCGAAAAATTTCCGAACCACATTCGCGCGGCCGCGCTTTCGGTCGCGGCCGGCGCGCAATGGATCGCGAATTGGGCCATCTCAACGTCTTTCCCGACGCTCAAGAACTACGGCCTCGGTTTTGCCTACGGCCTGTACACGTTTTTTGCGCTGCTGTCGTTCTACTTCGTCTGGCGCTACGTCAAAGAGAGCAAAGGGCGCGAACTCGAGGAGATGAACGGCTGATCGGACCGGCCGCTTGCGCAGCGTCAGGCGCTCAACATCTCCAGGAACTCGCGCACGCCGGAGGGACCTTCGACGACCTGATCCGCCTCTTCGAGCAGCCGTACCGGCGCCTCCGCCGAGCGCACGGCGACACGCAAAAACTCGCGGCCCTCGGCCGCGAGCCCGGCAGCAGCCGCGAACGCGGGTAGGTCGCCGAGGTCGTCGCCCACCACGACGACGCAGCGCGCGCCCGACTGCCGCACGATGCGGCGTACGGCGTCGCCCTTATCGTCATGCACGGCTGGACGCAGCTCCCAAACGCGGCGGCCGGGAATGACCTCGAGCCCGCGGCGCTCGGCGATTTGCCGTACTTCCGCATCGATCGCAGGCTCCCAACGAGCGGCATCCGCGATCCGCCGCGTGTGCACGGCGACGGCGTACTCTTTATCCTCGAGGTGTGCGCCGCTATCTCGCACGGCAGGAGCGATGCGCAGATCCGCGGTCGCCAAAACGACGGCCGAACGAGCGGTTTCCAGCCGCGGATCGACCCACACGCGGCCATTCGCTATTTCCTGGAGACCGTACAGCCCCAAGTAGCGGACACCGTCGGCCGCGGCCCGCTCGGCCAGAAAGGCGGCGGGCCGCCCAGAGACGAGCGCGACGGCGGCGAACCGCCGTGCAAGCGGCGCGAGCAGCTCGACGACGCCGGGCAGCGGTCGTGACGCTTCCGGGTTATCGACGATCGGCGCGAGCGTCCCGTCGAAGTCGAGGCACAGCGCGACGTCGCCCGCGCGTTCCGTTAGGTGGGCTGCCTCCTCCGCGAGCGACCGGTTAGCGGTCACGGGTGCGGGTCAAAGGCGAACTCCGCTTCCTCGCCCGCGGCGAGGTCGACGGTCTTGCCGCGCACGAGCACCTTGATCGGCCGGGCAGTGCCCGGACGCGAGGTGACCCGCATGTGATTCTCGCCGAGCAGTATCTCGATGCGGTGCCCGCGGTAATGCACGCTATACCGGACCTGCTTTACTTCCGGCGGCAGGGCCGGATCGAAGCGCAGGACGGATCCTTGGGCCCGCATACCGGTTAAACGACGCTGCACGATGTCGACGGTACCCGCCATCGCTCCCAGGTGAATACCCTCGGCGGTCGTGCCGCCCTGAACGTCGGCGACATCGCTCTCCAGCGCCGCTTTGAGAAATTTCCACGCCTGCGCCGGGTCGGTCCGCGCTAGAACCCACGTGCTGACCACGCCGCTCAAGGTCGAACCGTGCGCAGTGCGCGCGAGATAGTACTCGACCGTTCGACTCAGTTGATCCTCGCTAACGTCGTACCCCATGGCGGCGAACTGGTCGCGCAGCTCGTCGCGCGAGAACACGAACAACAGCATGAGGACGTCGGCTTGCTTCGAGAGCTTGTAGCGGTTCGGTGTGTCGCCTTCCGCCTCGAGCACCCGGTCGAGGCGTTGCACGTTGCCGTACCTTGCGCGATAACCTTCCCAATCGAATTCGAGCAGCTTTTCATAGCCCTCGAATTGCGAGAGCACGCCATCCTCATGGAAGACGACCCGCATCTTGCCCGCGATCTCGCGCCACCGGTCGAATTCGCTATCGCGCAGCTTGAGCTCCGCGACGAGCTCTTGCCGGTAATAGGGCGGCAGGACCTCGAGCGTTTCGAGCGCCCGCAGCATGACCCAGACGGCCATGACGTTAGTGTAGGTGTTGTTGTCGATGCCGGGCTGATCGCTCTCGGGATATCCTTCGTGGTACTCATCGGGGCCCATCACGCCGCGTATTTCGTACCGGTCGAGCTGCGCGTTATACGTCGCGATACTCGCCCAGAAACGGGCGATCTCGATCAACAACTCCGCGCCGATGAAGCGCAGGAACGGCATGCTTCCCGTGACCAGGTAATGCTGCCACACGTTGTAGGCGATGGCGATGTTGACGTGACGCTGAAGGTGGGAATGGTCCGGCAGCCAGCGGCCTGACTTCGGGTTGAGATGCACTTTCTGCGTCTCTTCGCGCCCGCTGCTGCCGCTTTGCCAGGGAAACATCGCACCCTCGTACCCCGCGGCGCGCGCCGCCGAACGCGCAGCGCCGATACGGCAAAGGCGGTATTTGAGGAGCGTTTCGGCGAGCACCGGGCGCTGAAAATTCAGGAACGGGAAGATGAACATCTCGTCCCAGAAAATATGTCCCCGGTACGCTTCGCCATGCCAGCCGCGAGCCGGCACACCGACATCGAGATTGATCGTGTTCGGCGAGACGGTCTGCAGCAGATGAAATTCGTGCAGGTGCAAGACCATTTCGGTCCATGCGTTACCGCTGTCGAGCTCGATATCGAAGCGGTTCCACAGGCTCGCCCAGGCGCCGACGTGCCGCGCGAGCAGTTCTTCGAAGCCTGGTGCCTCTTCGGCCTCCAGTCTCGCCTCTTCGCTGCTTTCGGAGATCGAGCGGTCGCGGGAGGTATACAAGGCGACGATCTTTTCGACCGCGACCGGACGGTTTTGCTCGACCGGAAGCGTGAGCGCATGAGCGATGAAGCCGGGCTCGGCGACGACGCTCCGGCCGCTCGCAGCCGTAGCTTGGCCGTTCGTCGCGCCGGCGGATTGCCGCTCGGCTACGACGCGCGTGCGCGCGGCAACGGCCACGCGAATATGCGACTGATTGGTTTCGACTTCCAGCTCCACCGTCTCGCTGCTCGCCTCACCCGTTGCGACGACGCTCAGGTGGCGGCCGTTGAGGTCGCGGTAGCGCTTGACCCCGGCGTTGACGACCCGGCCGTCGATGCCGGACCGCACTTCGAGCGTTCCGGACCAATTCTCGGCGGTGAAGACCGTCTCGAGGGCGCCGACGTGTTGGTCCTGCATGCTGACGAAGCGGCGCTGAGTCATGCTCGTGCGGCGGCCCGCAGCGTCCTGCCAATGCAGCTGCCGCGTGAGCATCCCTTGCTGCAGGTCGAGTTCGATACGATGGTCGAGCACGTCGGCCTGCTGTACGTCGAACCAATCACCGTCGGCTACGCGGAAGGCGAAGGGCAGCCAATTCGGGACGTTGACCAGATCCTCGTTTTCGACGTTGCGGCCGGCTATCTCGGTCACCACCCGGTTGTATAAGCCGGCAACGTACGTCCCGGGGTAGTTGACTTCGTCCGCATCGGCCTCGGGCAACGCGCCACGGGTCGCAAAATAGCCGTTACCCAGGGTGCACAGCGCCTCGCGCAGACCCTGGCGCCCGGCGTCGAACCCGTTATATTGAAGGGACCAGACGCTCGTCGGCCGCTCGGACTGCCGGCGGCGGCGCTCGGCCACGGCGCGATGCTCCCGCAGCCGGCCCTCCATCAAGCCGTCTAACGAGACGTCGTCGAGCGTGGTTACGACGAGATCGGCCCCGGCCTCCCGCAACAGCGCCTCGTCGTCGAGGCGCGCCACACCGAGCCCCGCCATCTTTCCGGCTTTGGCAGCCTGGATACCCGAGGTGGCATCTTCAACGACGAAGCACGTGCCCGGGCGCACGCCGAGTTCCTCTGCGGCAGTCAAAAAGATCGTCGGATCGGGTTTGCCGCGCGGGAAGTCACGCCCGGCAACGTCCGCGTCGAAGAGTTCGAGCAGCGTCAGTCCTGGCGTAATGAAACCGTATTCGAGCCGCTGCTCGGCTGCGAACGCATCGAGGCGGATCTGGCGTAAGAACAAACCCGCGTTTTTCGATGAAGATGCAACCGCAACCGGGATGCCGGCCCCTTTGACCGCTAAAATGAAACGCAGCGCATCGGGAAACGCCGTGAAGCGGCCCGCCTCGATGAGCTTGATGACGTGTTCCTGTTTGCCGGCGGCGTACTGCTCGATCCGGCGGTCGACGTCCGGCACCTTGTAATGCTCGAGCGCTGCGCGGGCGCCGGCCATGCGCGGCATGCCGGCCATCACCTGCTGATACACCGCCGGCGTGAACCGCTCGGGCGAGTAGGTCGTTTTGTCGCGAATATCGCGCCAATCGCCTTCCATCAGGTCGCGCAGCGCTTCTCGCCACGCAAGTTCGTGCGGCGAGTCGACGAGAACGCCGTCTACGTCGAAGATCGCCCCTTGGAACGCCATGATCGTCACCAGTTCCTTACGTGCCCGGAGGTGCAGCTCGCTCCAACCCGCTCGACACGGGCGAAGCGCAAGCTTAGCACGGCAATTATATCCCCAAAATTACCGATGCCTACGGCAACCAGATTCGGGGCGCTACGGCGATGCTCGTACGGGTCGCGCTCGATGCCACGGCTTGGGGGTGCATCGAGCACGCCCGCCCGGCACTCCGGCCGTTACGCTACCGTCAGGCGCGCAATCCGTTCACGACCGCACGCACCGCATACAGCGCCCCGCCGAGGGCGGCCACGATCGCGAGCGCCGACCCGGCGATCACGAGGCTCGAATGCGCGAATAAGAATAAGCTCAAGATGCCGAGACCACCGAATAAGAGCGCGGCGACGTAGATAACAGCCGCGCGAGTTACCGAAAAATCTTTCATTCGGCTGTCCACGGCAGGCGACTTCGTTGCCTGTGCTTCGTCATCGTAATTTTGCGTCCACTGCATTGCATTACTATAGCACCGTAGCGTCAGACGGCGTCCTGCCTTAGTCACATCGCGGCCCGAGCGCGTTCCTACTTCATGTTCGGATCGAGCGCGTCTCGCAGGCCGTCGCCCAGATAATTAATTGCAAGGACGGTAACGAGGATGCAGAGCCCGGGAAAGATTGCAACCCACGGAGCGATCGCCATATTCGATTCCGCGTTCGCCAGCATGTTGCCCCACGAAGCCGTCGGCGGCTGGATACCGAAGCCGAGAAACGAAAGCGTCGACTCCAGAATGATGACGTTCGCAATTTCGAGCGTGCCTTGTACGATGATCGGAGCGAGGGCATTGGGTAGCAGGTGCCGGAAAATGATCCGGCCGTCGCGGTTCCCGAGAGCACGCGCGGCTTCGCAGAATTCTTTCTCGCGCAAGCTTAGAAACGACGCGCGTACCAAGCGCGCGACGGCGGGCCACGCCGTCAAGCCGATGATGACGACGATGACGCCGAAGCCGAGAGCGGCTTTGTTCGAAGACGCGGCCACGATCGCTGTCAGGACGAGCAACAGCGGCAAGAGCGGAATTGAGAGAAAAACGTCCGTAACGCGCATGAGCGCGTAATCGATCCAGCCGCCATAATAGCCCGCGAGCGCGCCGACGACCGTTCCGATCAAGAGTTCCATGAACACCGTCGTGAAGGCGACCGTCAACGAGATTTGGCCGCCGAACATCAGGCGCGAGAGCAAGTCGCGTCCGTTTTCATCCGTTCCTAAAAGATGACCGGCGACTCCGGGCGCGAGCGGGTAGCCCGACCAGTGCGCTTGGTCGATAAAGTTCGGATCCGCGGGCGCGAGCAACTTTGCGAAGATCGCAACCAGCGCGATGGTGGCGATGACGACCGCGCCCACGAGCGCGAGCTTATGCTTGCGAAAACGCTTCCAAATGCCGTGGCGCTCTTGGTGAAAATCGTCATCCGGCGCGGGCGCTACGACCGCCGGGATCAGCGTGGTCGCCATTAGTGCTTGCTTTCGTAAATAGCCGTAAATAGAGCAGGCACTAGTCGTACTTCACACGCGGGTCGAGCCACGCGTAGGCGACGTCCGCAACGATATTAAAGAATACGACGAGCACCGAGACCATCATCAGGTAACCCATCAGCAGCGGAAAATCGAATTGCCCGAGCGCATTGAAAAAGAGCCGGCCCATACCGGGCCAAGCGAAGATGTCTTCCGTTACGACGGCGCCCGCGACGAGGCCGGGAAGCGAGAGGGCAATGACGGTCACGACGGGGATCAGCGCATTTTTTAAACCGTGACGAAAAACGATCGTCATGCGATCCAGGCCCTTGGCCGCGGCTGTACGCATGTAATCGGTCTTGATCACCTCGAGCATCGAACTGCGCGTAAAACGGCTCCAGGTAGCGATGTACAGCAGGCTCAGGACGACCGTCGGCAAGATGAGGTGTTGAATCCGGTCACCGAGGTCGAAGTCGTCGCTGGACGAGATCCCCGCCGACGGTAAGGCGATGTGGTAACCGAACGCCGTTATGCCCGCAACCGAGAAGACCAATTGCAGCATGAGCGCGAACCAAAAGACCGGCATCGACTGCCCGAAAAACGCGAACGTCGTCACGATGTAATCGCCGGCCGAATACGGACGGATGGCAGCGAAGATGCCGAACGCGATGCCGATGACGAGCGAGAGCACGAACGAGGAGCCCATCAGAAGCAACGTCGCGGGCATCCGCTCGACGATGGCGGTCACGACGTCTTCGGAATTCGAGGTCGAATATCCGAGATGGCCTTGCACGACCATGCCGAGCCAGCGAACGTACCGGACCGGCAGCGGCTGATCGAGACCGAAATTGTGTTTTAGCCGCACGATGTCGGCCTGCGTGATATGCGGATTCTGCAGGTATGGCGCCAGTGGTCCGCCCGGCGCATTGCTCAATATCCAGTAAAGGATGACCGAGATGAGCAGCAGCAGCGGTATCGCCTGTAAGGTCCTGCGGATAACGTAACTAGCCAGTTGACGCAACTCCCCCGTGCTACGAGTTCGCGAGCGCTTACGGCGCGCCGGGGGCTATTCCTGTCTGCGGATGTAGCGCCGGGAGCGGTGCCAGGCCGAGGATACGCCGAGCTTCCTGTGGCGTCGCAAGCGGCCGGCCGAGTTCCGCCGCCACGCGCCCGACACGCGCGACGAGCTCGTCGTTACGGGCGAGGCGGCCTTTCGAATAATAAATGTTGTCCTCGAGCCCGACGCGGACGTGACCGCCCATCGCGAGCGCTACCGTCGCGAGCGGCAGTTGTTCGCGGCCGACGCCCGCAACGGACCACGTGCAGCCCGCCGGCAAGCCGTCGACGAGGAAGCTGAGATTGCGGACCGTCGCCTCGAGCGCGCCCGGCACGCCGAGCACGAAATCGACGTGTTGCGGAAACGTCAGCAGGCCCTCGGCCGCTAGGCGCTTGGCATTGGTCAGATGCCCGGCATCGAAGATTTCCAGTTCCGGTCGAACGCCGTAGCGCTCCATTTCGGCGAGCATGGCGCGCATGAGCGGAAAGCCGTTTTCGAAGACGCCGTCACCGAAGTTCACCGTGCCGCACGTCAAGGTCGCCATTTCGGGACGCAGCCGCAGCGGCGCCGTGCGTTCGGCCGCGCTCATTCCGAGCGCCCCGCCCGTCGTGAACTGGACGATCAGGTCGCTCTCGGCCCGGATAGCAGCGAAGCCCGCTTCGAAACGCTCGGGATCGCTCGTATTGCTGCCGTCGTCCGTCCGGCAATGGACGTGTATCATGGCCGCGCCGGCCGCCTGACAGAGCGCCGCGGTCCGGCCGAGTTGCTGCGGCGTCACCGGAAGATGCGGCGTCTGCTCGGGGCGCAGTTCGCCTCCCACTGCCGCCACCGTTACGATCACCGCTTCCATGGCGCACTACTTTCCGACGCGAGGGTGTGATCCCTCAGTCGCAGGAACGCGAGCGTTACCCGTCCTAACCTAGTCAACCTAATATCGTCGAAGTCGCCGGCGGTCGAACGGCTTTTCTCCACGAAGCTCACGCGTTTCGCGGATGCGCGAACCGGCCGCAGGCATCTCGTGGCCGCGGGTAGCTATGTCGTGCCCGATGTCGTTTCGCGCAGCGGTGCGAGCGTGCTCGACTTGCGCGCAAGCCGCCGCATGCGAGCGCAATTCCGCTCGCTCGGCCCCATCGCCGCCAACCACCCGGCCAATCGGACAAATCCGGTCGGTCCGTATTGCGCGGATGACCTAAAGCAAGCGTATCAATATCCGTCATACCAGACCGCGAACGGCAAAGGCGCGAGCGTCGCGATCGCCGCCGGCGGCGACTTCAGCGAGTCGGATCAGGACCCTCTAACAGTGGTTTTCAATACGCTATGTAAGAAACGGCACGCACCAAAGCGAAGTCGAAACCTGCAGCCGCCTCCTAACCGAACACGGCGCTTGTTTTTGCTTTTCTCGCCCTGGCGAAACGGAAGGTTATCTTTGAATAACAAATCGCTTCTTGTCGGAGCGGCGCTAAGTGCGCTGTTCCTAATACCTACGCAACAGCCGTCGCAAGCCGCGGCTGGCGATTCCATTGGTCGCGCAAATCCCGCGCAAGGCGTGGAATTCGCCGTCCATCTGCCGCTTCGCGAGTCAGTGCAACTCGATCAGTTGATTCATCTGCAGGGCACGCCTGCGTCGCCGCTCTACCACCACTTTTTAACTCCGCAGCAGTTTCGTGCGACCTTCGCTCCTTCCGCGACGACGGTTCGACGGGCGGTTGCGGCGCTGCAAGCGCACGCGCTGGTCGTGACGAGTGTCGAGTCGCAGTTGATACACGTGCGAGGCCTTTCCGCGAATGTCGAGCGCGCTTTCGGCACGCGGCTCAATGTAGCGCGCGATGCTGCGGGCCGCACTTCCATTAGCGCGGATCGCGCTTTGACGGTTCCGGCCGAATTGGCGGCGCTCAACGCTTCGATCGCCGGGCTCACGTCGACCGTGCGACCTCAGCCGCTCGCAGTACGAGCCGCACCGAACAACCGCTACTCGAACGTGGGACCCTACTGGTTCGACGATTTAAAGCAGGCTTACGACTATCCGGCGTATTCAGTTGCGAACGGCAAAGGCGTAACCATTGCTACGGTCGGCAATGGAGACTTCAGCGACTCCGATACGAAGGCGTATTTTCGACATGAGAAGCTCGGTTCCGGCGGCCTGGCACAAGCACCGGTCACGAAGCATCTCATCCTACCGGGCGGCCCTCCCTTCGACCCCAACAGCAATACCTCGTTCGAAGCCAATCTCGACATTCAACAATCCGGCGGCAGTGCACCCGGGGCGACGATCGTCGGCGTCGACATCGGCAACAACGTCGGCGGATTTGGCGAACCGTTCCTGAACGCGTACTCGTATCTTGTTGAGCAGAACGTGGCCGACGTCGTCAGCACCTCCTACGGCGCATGCGAGTTATTTTACACCGCACCATACACTAACGGTATAGATCAGCGTGACATCTTGCTTTCCTACCACGATCTCTTCCGGCAGGGCAATTCGCAGGGCATCACGTTCGTTTTTAGCTCCGGCGATTATTCCGGGCTCGGCTGCGCACCGCCCGGCTATATAACGAAGCCGAAGCAGGCCAAGGCCTATCCGGCGCTACCCGGCGCCGGCATATGGGTGGACGATCCGAATGCCACGGGCGTCGGGGGCACCAATCTCATCACGTCCTATAATCCCGGCAAGTTGACGTCGACCTACGTCTCGGAAAACGAGATCGGCGATCGCATCGCTTCGGGAGGCATCGACACATACGGTACCGGCAACACGATCGTCCACGGTCTCTGGGGTTCCGGCAGCGGCGCCAGCGTAATCTTCGCGAAGCCGACTTTCCAAAACCTCGTCAATACCGGCGCGGCAACGCGCGACACTCCGGACGTCTCGATGCAGATGGGCGGTTGCCCCGGCTTCGCACCACCGGTCGTCGTCGCGTGCGATCCGAATCGCGACAGCGCCGTGATCGCTGCCTTAGGCGGGCAACTTTACGGTGCCATCGGCACGAGTGCGTCCGCACCCGAGTTCGCCGGCCTCCTCGCCGTGAAAATCGAAGCGGGCCGCAGTCGCCTTGGAAATGAAAACGAAGACCTGTATCAGCTCGCTCATGACAACACGAAGTTCGGATATTCGTTCTTCCATCAAGGCATCTACGCGTATAACGGCGTGGTGCACGTTAAGCCCGGTCAACTGGGTTACAGCCCGATAATCGGCGTTGGAACACCGATAGCAAAGAATTTCGTTCGCTTGCCGCTAGCGGAACTTGCCGGCGATCCGCAGACGCTGAGCAACCCGTAGAATCGCCGCGTCTGGCGAGATCCCGGCGGACGCGTTCGTAGGCATGAAAGGAGCTCGCATCTTTCTGCGAGCTCCTTTCATCTTTGCGGGCAAGAATATCTGCATCGGTTCTTATTTTTGCTGGGCACACGTAACGCTGCACCGGGTGAACGCCGGGCACAAATTATAGTGCTGCGCGAGCCCGGGCGACGAAGGCCGCATCGAGCCCAAGGGCATCGGCAAGAGCTAAGGCATCCGCCTTCGGTACGGCACCCTCGTCAACTCGCGAGAGCCGGTAATCCGTGCTACCCGCGATCCGTTCGAGTGCCGCGCGTAATTCGAGCGGCAACCCATTTACGCGCGGCAATTCGCGCGTGCCTCCGACTGCGTAGTGCGGCGCGTTCGCGCTTGCAGCGACACCCGTGAAGTGCGTCGCTGCAAGTCCGAACGCTCCGCGGTCGCGCAGCGTTTCGACGAGCGCGATCAGAAGCGCGCGGCCTTCACGGGGCGACGTCGTTCGAGCGAATTCATCGATTAAGACGAGCGGACGCACCGGCCGACGTTCGAGAAACGATCGTAATTCGACGACTTCGGTGCCGAACGCACTCAAGAGGCCGTCGTCTTCAGGCAGCGTTCCGACCCCGAGCCAAACGATTTCGTCGACGAGCGGTACGCGCGCCCGCGATGCCGGTACGGGAACGCCGAGGGCGACGCAGGCTACGACGAAACCGAGGGTTCGCAGAGCGGCGGTTTTGCCACCCATGTTCGGCCCCGTTACGATTCCGATACCGTCCACGGCGAGCGACACGGGAACGTAGTTACGGCTGCGAGCACCGAGCGCGGCGACGAGCGGTAAGTACCGCGCGTCTTCGGTTGTGACCGCCGCCGTCGTCCCGATTTTCGGCAGCGTGCATTGATATTGCGCGACGAAACGAGCGCGAGCTACGAGCGTGTCGAGCGCGCCGAGCGCTCGACACGCATCTTCGAGCCCCGCCGCCGCTCGCGCGACCAGCATCGATAAGTGCGCGCGCGTACGCTCTTCGGCGGCCGCCACGTCTTGCAACGTGCGGTCGCGTTCGGCGAGCGCCTTTAGGGCCGCGTCGTCCAGCGCGAGTTCGCACAGCAGGTACGTCGGCGCTTCACGGATGATGCGGATCTCCGCGACGAGCGGGGGCACGATGCGGTCGCGCAGCAGCACGAATTCGCCGTCGCGCACGTGCTCGAGCCCCGCGTAGTGCGTGACGCGCGCGGCGAGCCGCGCGCGCGCGGTATCGTAACGCGCTTGCGCCGCGGCGCTCGCCGCCCGGACGGCGCCGAGCTCCGCAGAGAACGCGTCGGCCAGATAAAACGTGCGCTCGAGCGTACGCCCCGGAGCCAGTTCCGCCCGCAAAACCGTTTCTTCGTGCGGCGCGACCGCGGCGAGAAGCGGACCCGTCGCGAGCGCCGCGACCTCCGTCAGCGAATCGAGAAAGCGCGAGAGTTCGAAGAAATCGGCGTCGGCGAGGATGCCGCCGCCGGCCGCGCGCACGAGCGCCGCACCGGGATCCGGCGCCGCGGCGATCGCTTCATGGACGGCGGCTAAGCGCGGCGCGGGAACGGCGTCCGCGATCGCCGCGACGTGCTGCAGCGCCGCGCGGGCCGCAGCCTCGTCCCCGAATCGAAAAGCGCGCTCGGCAGCGCGAGCGCGACGCCCGAAATCGCCGGCCGGCGCGATCGCTTCCAGCAACCAGTCCGCGCCGATCGCCGCGCCCGTGGCGGAGCTCCAGGGAACGTTCACGCGGCGCCGGACTCCGCTACGGTGTTCGCGTAAAGGTCGTACGTCGGCAACCCGGTCGCTAGCGCTACGGCTCGTGCGAACGCACGCGGTTCGAACGCGCGCTCGGGCCCAAGCGGCGCGACCGTGCACGCGATCGGCCGCAGCGGCCGACGGCAACGCAGATCGAGTCCGGCGGCCAATTCAAGATAGGTGCGCCCGCCGAACGCAACGTGCGTCCCGTCCTCGACGACGATCTGCCGCCGCTCGCGCAGGCGCGCGTATTGCGCGGCGGCACTTGCCGTCAGCGCACCTGCGATCGCTACGACGTCACGCTCATCACCACAATCGAAGCGCGGTAATCGCAAACGCGCGACGAGCGCAGAGACTTCGTCGACCGCGCGTCCGAGCGACGGCGCGCTTGCGGCTCCGACGGCAATGATGACGGCGTCGTCGCCGCCGCGCAGCGCCGCAATCCGGTCGACGGCGCCGTCGATCACGACGAAAGGCACCCGGTTTGCCAGCGCGCGCACGATGCGGCGCAGTGCGCTCGCGCTCGGCGGCCCCGCAATCTCGATATAACCCGGCGCACGAACGCGCGCGAGCGCGAGCGTCCCGAGCGCACTTCGCTCGTTCGTCAACGCGACGATCTCGACGGCAGGCGAACGCGGCAGCAATCCCACGGCCGTTGCAAAGGTCGCGCCCGGGCGCAGAAAAAAGCGCGGCTTCGGCGCGCCGTCCAGCGCGTCTGCCGCTTCACCGTCGCGCCCGATCGAACATAAACCATACGGCGTAGCCGACCGTTCCAGCGCATCGGCGAGCGCCGAGACGACGACCGACTTGCCGGCGTTCTTACTCGTTCCGACCACGGCGAGCGATGACGATCCGGCCGCGCGAGCGCGCGCGAGGAGTGTCGCTGCGACGTCCATCCGACAGCGGTTCCGCGCGCGACGCGGCTGCTCCGCCGCCCCGTGCGTAGTACGTGACGCTACCGTCGCGCCAAAGCACGCGGTACGTGCCGCGCGCGAGCCCGCGCCGCACGACGGGCGCCCACAGCTCTTCCTGCACGGAGTGCGCGAGCGCCGTATCGAGCAACGCGTAGCGCGGCGCGCGCGCTAACCCGAGCTCGGCGCGCGGGTCGAAACCGAGATGCGCGTAGAGCTCTTCGATCGTTCCGACCTCGGCATCCGCGGGCACGCGCGCCACGACGCGGTCCAGGAGCGCATCGTGCGCATTGCGCGCGCGCAGGTAATGGCCCCAATGCGTCGGGCTAGCGAGCACGAGCACGAGCACGCACAGCACGAGGGACGTCCGAACCAAGCTGCGCGCCGTGCGCGGTGCGCGCGCGTACGTCGTGCCGACGGCGAGCGCGAAGGCGAAGAGCACGTAGCCAATCCACACGGCTGCGTAGTGCTGGCCCATCGTATAGACGATCGATTCGTGCGAAGCGAGCACCTCCGCGAAGCCCGGCAGCGCGAGCAGAAACGCGGGCGACCCGAGACAGGCGAATGAAAGCGGCAGGAGCGCTTCCAAGAAATACGCGGGCCGGCCGATCGAGTACCACGCCGCGCTGCCGCGTGGATCGACGATGCGGCTCCACGTGTAAAAGTGCGTCGGACCCCAAACGTCGCGCGCGCCTGCGAGCGGCCGCACGACTTCGAAGAAGAGGACGAAGACCAAACTGCTCGCGGCTACGGCGGCCGCAGAAAAAATCGCGCCGCCGCGGTCGCGCCGCCACACAAAGTATCCGACTGCGAGCAACGCATCGAAGCCGACGATCGTCGCTTGGTCTTCTTTGATCGCCAAGACGAGGGCTAAAAAGAATGTCGCAGAGCGATAACGCCCGGCGTCGACTGCCCACAGTAACCAGAGTGTTGCCGCCGGCGCGAAGACGTTCTCATGAAAGTCAGCAAACGTCACGCCGGCGAGCGGGGGATAGAGCAACGCCACGCTCGCCACGCCGAAGGCGAGGCCGTCCGGCATGCGTTTGCGCGCGACTGCGAAGAGCGGGGGCGCCACGAGCGCTCCTGCCAGCGCCGCGATCGCAACCAGTGCGAGCGGTGAGTGAGCGGCGAGCAAAAATGGCGCACACAGATACAGAATCGGCGAGAAATGGAATGTGAAGTGGCTGCCGCTTTCCGTCGTGTTCGTGAAGCCGGAGAACGCGCTCGCGATGCTCTGCGTAAACAAACCGAGATCCGAACCGGAATGATACGTCGCATAGCGATTCCAACCGAGAAGCAAATACACGAGCGCATAACATCCCGTCGCGAGCCACACGCGGCGCTCGGACCGCCCCGTCCCGGTCAATCGCGGTCAGGCGAAGCGGACGCGCGAGCCCCGTAAGAGATGGCGCACGGTCGCTCGCAGCTGTGCGAGCGTAAACGGCTTGTCGAGAAAGGCGTCGGCGCCGGCTTCGCGAGCACGCTCGCTGACTTCGAAAGAGCCATGGCCGCTGATCATCAAGATCGGTACGTGCGTTGCCTGCTCGTCGTCGCGGACGCGCTTCACGAATTCGAGTCCGGTGATACCGGGCAGCATGAAGTCCGAGATGATCGCGTCGTAGGGGGGCTGTTCGGCCAGTAATTCGAGCGCAGACTCGGCATCCCCGACGGTCGTAATGTCCGCCAGCGGTGTGAGAACGGCGCGCAGCAGAGCGCAGATGTCGGCGTCATCATCCGCAACGAGGACCCGCTTCTGAAGTTTGCCCCTTTCAGGTGAGCTTGACTCCACGCGCGACCTTTCGCACGCGCCCGCAAGTCCGCCTCGCGAGCCGCGTCATTTATGGGTAAAGTTTTGGCTCGCCACGCTGAGCCGGGTCCGGCGCCGCATTTCTTAAGGCGGGTCCCGTCCGTGCGAGCGACACCGCCGTCCGTGCTACTGCGAAGGCGGCTTCCCCGAACCGTCGAACGCGGGTTTCTCGATGGCGGTCATCGATCGAATTCTCGCTCCGAACACGGCTTTTCAAGCGCGGTTCTTTTTCTTAGCCAGGCGCTTCATAGCCGGCGAAACGATCGAATCGGCACTCGGGGCCGTCCGAGAAGTCAACGCGGCGGGCTTGACGGCGACGCTCGATTTTCTGGGTGAAGACGTTACCGACATGCGCGAAGCCGAGCGGACGCGCGACACCTATCTCGCGATGCTCGCTGCGATCGAACGCTCGCACGCGCGCGCGAACGTATCGGTAAAGCTCTCCGCACTCGGCTTACTCGCAAGCGAAAACAGCTGCGCGCAGCTTCTGGACGACATCGTCGCCCGCGCGGCGCACGTCCCGGACCCATTCGTGCGGATCGATATGGAAGGCTCCGCGCTAACGGAGGCGACGCTCGGCGTCTTCGAGCGCACGTTCGCCAAGTATGCCAACGTGGGACCGGTGCTGCAGGCCTATCTAAAACGCTCGCCCGCGGACGTCGAACGCGCGATCGCGCTCGGTGCCCGGGTGCGGCTCTGCAAGGGCGCATACGCGGAACCCGACACCCTCGCATTGCAAGATATGCCGTCGATCCGGCGCGCGTATTTGCGCATGGCCGAGGCGCTGCTCTCGCGCGGGGTGTATCCCGGCATCGCGACGCATGACGAACGTATCATCGAAGCGTGCAAGGCGTACGCGTCGGAGCGCGGCATTGCCCGCGAGCGCTTCGAATTCCAATTGCTCTACGGCGTGCGACCCGATCTACAACGTCAGCTGGCGCGAGAAGGCTACGCAGTGCGCATCTACATTCCATTCGGAACGCATTGGGCGGGCTATTTTTATCGTCGCATCACCGAACGCAAAGAGAACGCGCTCTTCGCCCTGCGCTCCCTCGTCTCGCGCTGAACGGGACGTTCATGTGCCTTGCATGGAGTTAGCTAATATGGTAAGCTAACCGGGTGAGAACCGTGAATGTGCACGAAGCGAAGAGTACGTTATCCAAGCTGCTCGACGAAGTCGAGCGCGGCGGCCGAGTCGTGATCGCTCGTAACGGCGAGCCGGTCGCCGAGTTACGAGCAATCGCTAAGCCGACCATGGCCGAAGCGGTCGCCGCTTTCCGCTCCGGAAACCGTATTCGGATGGCGGGCTTAACAATCTCGGACTTAATTGCCGAAGGCCGTCGTTGATCCTCATCGTCGATGCTAGTGTTACGATTTCATGGATTGCTGCAGACGAGCACAACAAGTACGCCGCAGCAGCGCTAGCAGCATTTGAAACCGATTCCGCCATCGTTCCGGCTATTTGGCATTGGGAAATTTCGAATACTCTGCTCGTCTTAGAACGCAAAGGACGGCTCGTGGACGCAATCGCTACGTACTTGCAGCTCGTTCGGCTGCCGATCGATATTGAGGTCCCGGCAGACGGGCAACGCGAGCGAGCGATCTCGGAACTTCAATTGGCCAGAACGCACAACCTAAGCGCTTACGATGCGGCGTATCTAGCACTGGCAAAAGCGACGTCGCACTCGCTCGCAACACTCGACGCGAAGCTTGCGAGCGCGGCTCGCAAAGAACGCGTATATTTCGACAACTAGGATTCGGCTTCGCCGAAGTGCCGATACGCAGTGCGGAGTTCAAAATGGCCTAAAGTCGTGATCCGAAGCGGACGAACACGTAGCTATGCAAGCATGGCCTCATTGGCATAGAGCGTCAAGTACGGCGTCGCTGCTCGCTCTTCTTATCTGCGGATCGGGAGCAGCTGCGGATGCGGCTTCATCAGCGTCAGCGCCGAGCGAAATCCCGATCCTCTTCAACGATCATACGGTCGCCGCCAACCCCGACCTCCTCAAGCGGGGGCGCGTGCTGGCTGCGCTGGTCAAAGGCAATCGCATCTACGTACCTCTACGCAGCATGCTCGAGCAGATGGGTGCCGCCGTATCGACGTCGCACGACGGTAAAACGATAACCGCCTCCAAGGACGGTGCCAGCGTCTCGGTCAGCTTGGGCAAGAACGAGGTGCTCATCAACGGCGAGCCGCGACCGCTCGACGTGCCACCGATGCTGTACCGGGGCATCTTGCTCGTTCCCGTGCGCGTGCTCTCGGAAGCGCTCGGCGCCTACGTACTGTGGGTACCCGGCCGGCGCGTAGTCGTCGTCCGCTACAATCCGCCCACGCCGCCGCCGACGGCACCGCCGGCCGCGCTGCCGAGCGAAGCGCCGGCCCAAGCGCCGAATCCTACCGCCGCCCCGAGCATGGTACCCCAAGAAAAGGCTTATCGCGGCTTCGTTGCAGCCGCGTTCGCAGCACCCAAGACCTATAACGAGTTTTCTTCGGGACGATACTGTCCCGAATCGTACGTCGTGAGCGCGGGCTACGCGTTCGAGCATTCATCGTTTGCCGTTAAAGCCGATTACCGCCAAGACGTGTACGTCACGAGCGATAACATCACCGACAACCTGAACAATCACTATACGCGCTTTTCAACAATCGATGGCGGAGTCGCACTCACGCCCGTGTTCCTGGCGAGACAAAGCACGTTCGATGCGCGTTTGGAATACAAGGTCGCCGCTCCACGAATCTACCTCGGAGTGGGTTACCTCCACGCCTCCAATAATTACGGATATCCACAATTGAACGGCGTCGGTGTCGGCGTGGAGAAATTTCCGGATTTGCGGTCGGGCATCAACTTCTTCGGCTCTGCGTTCTACTATCCGAGCGCGAGCGGTAATTATACCATTACCGATCCAGCCAGTCCGAACCGCGGCGCACAATACCGTCAACAATACCGGCTCGTCAAGTACGACGTGGGCGTCGCACTCGTTTTCAAACATTTTCCGGTCTATCCGTACGGCGGTTTCAGCGGCGATCGGTACGGCGCTAAGCAGAACGCGCCCATCGCTCAGACGCATGACGGTCCGTATCTCGGTCTCGGGGTGAAGTTCTAGTGTGCCGACCGGTAAATGGCGCGACACAAAGCGACAGCGATTTTCCGTCGTCGCAAGGAGCGAAGAGCGCAGAATTGCGCAGCAATTTAAGCGATGAGCGACGCAGCGACGGCGGAAAAGCGCGGAGCAACTGTCGCGACATTTACCGG
>JAABUX010000404.1_pt1 | contig 73953 bp, 77 predicted proteins | sample 5561851 | NCBI WGS metagenome assembly JAABUX01 (sample SAMN10711883, study PRJNA513361) | rock metagenome | isolation source: Antarctica rocks | place: Antarctica: Victoria Land, Richard Nunatak red sandstone | collected 2016-01-03
CGCACCGAGGGCGAGATGCTCTATGCCGGCGCCAACCCGCGCGGCATGCAGGGGTATGCCGTCGGGCGCTGACCCTTCACACGCGGGTGTGTCTAGTTTTAGTCAGCGATCTTGCCCAATGTTGCATTGCAGCATGAAAGTCCGACTTTGCCGGCTGCCGCTCTGATGCCTTCGCAGCGCACCGTGAACCCGCAACTCGCGCTTCTCGCGCTGGCGAGCGGCGGGTTCGCCATCGGCACCACCGAGTTCGCCACGATGAGCCTGTTGCCGCAGCTCGCCCAGGGCCTCGGCGTCACCGAGCCGGTCGCCGGGCACGTCATCAGCGCGTACGCGCTCGGCGTAGTGGTCGGCGCGCCGACCATCGCCGTGCTCGGGGCGCGGCTGTCGCAGCGCAAGTTGCTGATCGGGTTGATGCTGGCCTTTGCGCTGGCCAACCTTGCGTCCGCACTGGCGCCGAGCCTGTCATGGATGCTGGCGTTCCGCTTCGCCAGCGGCCTGCCGCATGGGGCCTATTTCGGCGTCGGCGCGCTGGTCGCGGCCTCGCTCGTGCCGCGCGAGCGCCGCACCCAGGCGGTCGGGCGCATGATGCTGGGCCTGACCGCGGCCACGATCGCGGGCGTGCCGCTGGCCAACATCATCGGCCAGTGGTTCGGTTGGCGCTTCGGCTTCGTCATCGTGGCCTTGCTCGCGACGCTGACGGCGATCCTCGTCGCGCTGTTCGCGCCCTCGACCCCGCCCAACCGTCGCGCCAGTCCGTTGCGCGAACTCGGTGCGCTGAAGCGCCGCCAGGTCTGGCTCACGCTGGGCATCGGCGCGATCGGGTTCGGCGGCATGTTCAGCGTCTACACGTATCTCGCCTCGACCATGGCCGACGTCACCGGCGCCGGGCCCGCCATGGTGCCCGTCGCCCTCGCCCTGTTCGGCATCGGCCTGACGATCGGGACGCTGGTGTGTTCCTGGGGCGCCGATCGCGCGCTGATGCCGACCGCCGGGCTGACGCTCGCGTTTGCCGTGGTCATGCTCGCGCTGTATGCCCCGGCCGCGCCGCACCTGTGGTCATTGCTGCCGGTGATCCTGCTGATCGGGGCCAGCGGCGGGCTCGGCACCGTGCTGCAAGCCCGGCTGATGGACGTCGCCGGCGACGGCCAGACGCTGGCGGCAGCGCTGAACCACTCCGCCTTCAACACCGCCAACGCGCTCGGCCCGTGGCTCGGCGGGATGGCGATCTCGGCCGGGTTGGGCTGGACCTCGACCGGCTGGGTCGGCGTGGCGCTGGCGCTGGGCGGCCTAGCGGTATGGGCGGTCTCGTTCGCCCTGGAGCGCCGCCCCTCTCCCTCTACTTTTTCGACTCCCTCTCCCTGAGGGAGAGGGCTTGGTGGTGGGGCTTAGAGCATGGCGAGGCTTTGCTTGCGGTTCGGCGTGGGGAAGGCGGAGTCCAGGGCCGCCAAGTCCTCCTGGCTCAGCACGATCCGCGCGGCTTCGGCGTTCTGGCGGACATGCTCCGGATCGGCCGCCTTCGGGATCGACACCACGCCCGGCAGACGCAGCGTCCAGGCCAGCGCGATCTGCGCCGCCGTCGCTCCGTGACGCGCCGCCACCTCGGCCAGCGCGCGGTGGCGCAGCAGCCGCCCGCCCTGGCCCACCGGCGAATACGCCATGACCGGCATGCCCTGCTCCTGCGACCACGGCAGCAGGTCGAACTCGACGCCCCGCGTCTCCAAATTATACAGCACCTGGTTGGTGAAGCAGCCCGGCGGCATCGTCTGCATCTCGTCGACGTCGAAATTCGACACGCCCCATCGCCGGATATGGCCGTGCTCGTGCAACGTCTCGAACGCCGCCACCGTCTCCTCGATCGGCGTGCTCCCCGGCCAATGCAACAGATAGAGGTCGATCACGTCGACCTTCATCCGCTTCAGGCTGCGAGCGCACGCGGCCGCCACGCCCTTGCGGGATGCGTTGTGCGGATAGACCTTGCTGACCAGGAATACCTCGTCGCGCCGCCCCGCGATCGCCTCGCCGACGACCTCCTCCGAGCCGCCATCGGCATACATCTCGGCCGTGTCGATCATCGTGACGCCGAGGTCGAGCCCGAGCCGCAACGCCGCCACTTCCTGCGCCCGCTGCCCGCGGTCCTCGCCCATGTGCCAGGTCCCCTGCCCCAGCCGCGGCATCTCGCGCTTGTCGTCACTCATGCGCCGCCGCCTCCGCCACCCGCAGCAGCCGCAGGAAATTGCCGCCCCATAGCGCCGCGATCTCGGCATGCCCGTGGCCGCGCCGCACCAGCTCGGCCGTCACGTTCGGGCTGTCGGCCGCGTCGTGCCAATCGGAGAACCCGCCGCCGCCATCGAAATCCGAGCTGATCCCGGCGTGCGCCAGCCCGACCCGGCGGACGATGTATTCCAGATGATCGACGAAATCGCGCACCGTCACCTCGTCGTGGCGACCGCCCTTCTTGACGAAGCTCGGCACCGCGGTGACGTTGACCATGCCGCCGCAATCGCGGATCGCGTCCATTATCAGGTCGTCGACGTTGCGCGGCACGTCGCACAGCGCGCGGACGCAGGAATGGGTCGCCAACACCGGCGTCTTCGAGAGCATCGCCGCCTGCAGCGCCGCCTGCCGCGAGACGTGGCTGATGTCGACCAGCATGCCGAGCCGGTTCATCTCGCCGATCGCCGCGCGGCCAAGCTCGGACAAGCCGCTATGCAGCGTCTCGCCGTCGCCCAGATCGGTGCGCGGATTGCTGCTGTCGCAGAGCGCGTTGTGGCCATTGTGGGTGAGCGTCATGTAGCGCGCGCCCTTGTCGCGGAAGCGCGCCAGCATGCCGAGATCGTCGCCGATCGCATACCCGTTCTCGACCGCGGGGATCACGGCCAGCACGCCGTCGCGCCGCGCCTGCTCGATCGCGTCGGCTGTCGTGGTCACGCGCGCGGTGACGTCGCGTTCGGTCCGCCCCATCGCGTTGATCGCGTCCAGCATCGCCAGCGCGCGCTCCCCGGCCGCCGTCGACCCGGCCGCGTCGCGCGGTCCTTGCGGCACGTAGGCGGCGAAACAGCCCGCCCCGAGGCCGCCCCGCCGCATCTTCGGCAGATCGACCCGGCGGGCCCCCCGACCCCGCGGACCGTCCTCGAACGCGTCCGTCCCGGTCGGCCAGGGGATGTCGATATGCGTATCGATCGTGACGATCGAAGCGTGCAGCTCAGCCGGATCAAGCATCAGAAACCAACTCTGTCACCACCCTTCAAATGCAGGATCGCCCGCGCCTCTGCCGGCGTCGCGATCTCGAGGCTCAGCTCCTCGAGGATGCGCCTGATCTTGCCGACCTGCTCGGCGTTCGACGTCGCGAGCTTGCCGCGGCCGATATAGAGGCTGTCCTCCAGCCCGACGCGGACGTTGCCGCCGAGGATGCCGGCCATCGTCGTGAACCCCATCTGATGCCGCCCGGCCGCCAGCACCGACCACACGTACTGGGCGCCGAACAGCTTGTCAGCCGTCTCGCGCATGAACAGCAGGTTGCGCGGCTCCGCCCCGATGCCGCCTAGGATTCCGAAGATCGTCTGCACGAACAGCGGCGGCTTCACCACGCCGCGCTCGAGCATGTACGCCAGATTGTAGAGATGCCCGATGTCGTAGCACTCGAACTCGAAGCGCGTGCCGTGCTCGTCCCCGAGCCGCCGCACGATCCCCTCGATGTCGCGGAACGTGTTGCGAAAGATGTGGTCGTCGGTGCGCTCCAGATACGGCTTCTCCCAGGCGTGTTTCCACTCCTTCACGCGGTTGCCGGCATTGGAGATGTTGAAGTTCATCGAGCCCATGTTCAGGCTGCACATTTCGGGCTTGGCCAGCAGCGGTGCAGCCAGACGATCGTCCAGGGTCATGGTCAGGCCGCCGCCGGTGGTCACGTTCACCACCGCGTCGGTCGCCTGCTTGATGACCGGCAGGAAGCGCATGAACACCGCCGGGTCGGGCGTGGGCTCGCCGGTCGCCGGGTCGCGCGCGTGCAGATGGATGATGGCCGCGCCGGCCTCGGCCGCCTCAATGCTGCTGCGCGCGATCTCCTCGGGCGTGATCGGCAGATATTCCGACATGCTCGGCGTGTGGATCGCGCCGGTGACCGCGCAACTGATGATGACCTTGGACATGGTGCCTCCCGATGCGCCGCGATCCTGCACCCGCCCGCCGAAAGCGGCTAGAGTAGCGGCGTCAGACGGAGCGCCCCATGCTGTTCAAAATCGTGCCGAGGATCGACCCGCGGTATTGGGCCGCCCTCACGTTGGCCAGCGTGTTCGGCGCCAACACCGGCGACTTCGCCGCGCGCACCCTGCATCTCGGTCACGTCAGCGGCCTGCCCTATCTGGCGGCGATCTTCGTCGTCATCCTGTTGGCCGAACGCTTCAGCGCCGTACGGTGGGAAGGCTGGTATTGGCTGGCGATCATCACGGTGCGCACCGCCGCGACCAACCTGGCCGACCTGACCGCGCACGACGCCAAGCTCGGCGCCTACCAGGTCGCCGCAGCACTCCTCGTCGTGCTCGTCGTGCTGCTCCTGGTCCGCCGCGCCGTCACGGGCGGAACGGACACGAGCAACGTCCCGCGCGCCGACCTCGGCTACTGGCTCGCCATGCTGACCGCCGGCACGCTCGGCACCGCGCTCGCCGACGGTCTCGCCGGCGACCTCAGCCTGCCGACGGCGACGGCGCTGACCGGAATCGCGGTCGCCCTTGCCCTCGGTGTGCAAGTGCGCCAGGCGCTGCCGGTAGCCGCCAGCTACTGGCTCGCCGTCGTGGCCATCCGCACCTTCGGCACCAACCTCGGCGACCTCACCGCCCGCACCTTCGGCCTGTCGCCGAGCACGCTGATCAGCGGTCTGGCCTTGCTTGCCCTGCTCGGACTATGGCGCCCGAGAGCGGCGTTGGCCCCGTCCGCAGCCTAGAGCACTTTCCGAGCCACTTGGCTCGGAAGTAGTGCTCTATTTCATTGTTTTAGCGAGCATTACTTCCGATCGGGCGATTCCACCCGATCGGAAAATGCTCTAGCTCGCCAGCAACCCGTCGGCCCGGAAGCTCACGACCCGGCCGTTGCCGACGATCACGTGGTCATGGACGACCAACCCCAGCGCCGTCGCCGCCCGCGCGATGTCTTGCGTCATCGCGATGTCGGCCTGCGAAGGCGCCGGGTCGCCGCTCGGGTGGTTGTGCGCCAGGATCAACGCGCTCGCATGCAGCTCGAGCGCGCGTTTGACCACCTCGCGCGGGTACACCGGCGTGTGGTTCACCGTCCCGCGCGATTGCGCTTCGTCCGCGATCAGCCGGTTCTTGGCATCCAGGAACAACACCCGGAACTGCTCGACCCGGTCGCGCGCCATCGTCGCCGTCAGATACGCGATGAGCGCGTCCCAATGCGTCAGCACCGGCCGGTCCTGCACCTCGGCGCGCACCAGCCGCAACGCCGCCGCCTGCACCGTCTTCAGCGCCGCCGCACCCGCCTCGCCCATCCCGTCGACGCCCCGCAGGTCGGCCAGCGGCGCCGAGATCGCATTGGCGAACGACCCGAAGCGAGCCAGCAGCGCGCGGGCGATCGGCTTGGTGTCCCGCCGCGGCAGCGCCAGGAACAGCACCAACTCCAGCAATTCGTGGTCAGCGATACTCTCCGGCCCGGCCGTGAGCAGCCGCGACCGGATCCGCTGTCGATGTCCTTCCGCGCTCGCCGGGCTCGGCGGCGCCTTGTCGACAATCGGCTCCGGCGGACCGCCAAGCAGGTCCGTCACGCCTGCCAGCGATCGAGACTTTCGCGCCAGGGATCGATCGACGTCGCCTTGCCCGTCGCGCGGTCAAGCACCACCAAGACCGTCTGTGCCCGGGCGCACAACTCGCCGCTATGGACCAGGCGCCGCGCCATCGTGAACGACCGCCCACCGAGCCGGACCACCTCGGTCTCGATCTGGACATCGCCGGGCCAGCCCATCTCGCGCACGAAATCGAGTTCCAGCCGCACGATCACGAGGGACTGCGCGCCACCCCGGATCGGCAGCCCGGCCGCCAGCGCCAGCTCCGACCGCCCTTGCTCCAGCATCACCGCGAATACCGCGTTGTTCACATGCCCCAGCGCATCGGTGTCGTTGAACCGCAGCCGATGCGTCGTGACGTAGGCCGTCACGTCAGACCTACCGTGACGGAGGCCGTCACGTCAGACCTACCGTGAAGTAGGCCGTCACGTCAGACCTACCGTGACGTAGGCCGTCACGTCAGACCTACCGTGACGTAGGCCGTCACGTCAGACCTATCTTGACGTAGGCCGGCACCTCAGGCCGCGTACGGCGGCTTGTGCAGCCCGGCGGGCGAATAGGTGAATACCTCGACGCCCGCTTCCGTCACACCCACCATGTGCTCGAACTGCGCCGAGAGCGACCGGTCGCGCGTTACCGCGGTCCAACCATCGTCCAGCACCTTCACCTCCGGCCGGCCCAGATTCACCATCGGCTCGATCGTGAAGAACATGCCGGGTTTGAGCACCGGTCCGTCACCAGGCTTGCCAAAATGCAGCACGTTGGGCGCTTCGTGGAATCGCCGCCCGATCCCGTGGCCGCAGAAATCGCGCACTACCGAGAGCCGCGCCGCCTCGACATAGCTCTGGATCGCGTGCCCGACATCGCCCATCGTGGCCCCCGGCCGCACCGCCTGCACGCCCAGCATCATCGCCTCGTAGGTTACGTCCATCAGCCGGATCGCCCGCGTCGACGCCGACCCGGCGGCGAACATCCGGCTCGTATCGCCGTGCCACCCGTCCAGCACGACAGTGATGTCCACGTTCAGCACATCACCCTCGACCAGCTTCCGTTCGCCCGGGATCCCGTGGCAGACGACGTGATTGATCGAGGTGCAGATGCTGCGCGGGAAGCCGCGGTAGTTCAGCGGCGCCGGCGTCGCTCCGTGCGAGACGATGAATTCGTGGCAGATCTCGTCGAGCCTGCCGGTGGTCACACCGGTGACCACGAACGGGGTCAGATGATCGAGCGTCTCGGCGGCCAGCCGGCCGGCCGCGCGCATGCCCGCGAAATCCGCCGGAGCGTGGATGGTGATCCGCCGCGCGTCGATGCTGCCTTCCATCGGATGATGGTTCCTTCGAAGCAAGCGTTCAAAATGCGCACCGGAACGGTCCGGTGCAAGGCCTCAGTCGGTGGCGCGAGCCTCCCACTGCGTCGCCGCCGGGCTCCCGATGGCGGTCGAGTGCAGCGAATACCGGCTTCGGCTGGCCGCCCGCGACCGCATCGGCGGCGCATACCGCACGAACGGCGCCGGGCGCGGGGCCGCGACGTAGGCGGGCGGCGCCATCACGCGCGGGACCGGGGCCGTCGCATAGCCGCCTCGCAGGTAGCCGCCCCTCAGACGGCGCGACGGGCGCATCCGCACCGGTTCCTCGGTTACCGTCGGCATCGGCGCTGCCCGCGCTGCGCTGACCAGCGGCAGGCGGTAGAAAGGCTCGTGCCGCGCCACCTCGACCGGCGACACGCCCAGCCGCAGGAAGCCCTGATCGAGCAACGCGGCCATGTGCAGATCCCGCTCGCCCCCGCTCCCCGCCCCCAACACGACCCCGATCAACCGCACATTCCCGCGCACCGCCGAGGTCACCACATTATAGCCCGACGCCTCGGTGTAGCCGGTCTTGAGCCCATCGGCGCCCAGATAGGTCCGCAGCAGCGCCTGGTGGTTCATCACCGTGCGGCCGTGGAACTGAAAGAACGGCGTGCTGAAATAGTGATAATATTCCGGAAAATCGCGCAGCAGGTGTCGGGCCAGCACGACCAGGTCGCGCGCCGTCGTCACCTGGCCCCAGTCGGGCAAGCCGGAGGCGTTGCGGAACGTGGTCCGTGCCATTCCGAGGGCGTGGGCGCGGATGGTCATCAACTGAGCGAACCGCTCCTCGTCCCCGGCCAGGAGTTCGCCCAGTGCGGTGGCCGCGTCGTTGGCCGACTTCGTCACGAGGCCGAGCAGCGCCTGCTCGACCGTGATCACGGTCCCTGGCAACAGCCCGAGCTTGGTCGGCGGCATCGACGACGCCCACGGCGTGACGGGCACGACGTCGTTCAGTGTCAACCGGCGGTCGTGCAGCGCCTCGAACACCAGATACATGGTCATCATCTTGGTCAGGCTGGCCGGGAAGCGGTATTCGTCCGGATTGGCGGCCGACACGACCTCGCCAGACTGCGCATCGATCACCATCGAGGCATACCGATCCGAGCCGACCTGCGCCATTGCGGCGGCCGATAATGCAACCAAAGCGATCAATAATCCGAGGAAAATCAACCAAAGTTTGCAGTAACGCATAGCGACGAGACGGAGCATCGAGCCATCCCCCTCCTTCAATCCGACGTCATTGTAACCGGCCGCGCCGCGCCGCGTCCATCTGAAATCTAGCCCGACCAACGGGTTACGGATCGAACCTCGACCGTTGCAGACAGCGGCCATGCAATTTAAGTGCATCACATCTGCGTTGCCTGCGTTGTGCACTGCACAAAAATCGCTGGTCAGCAGGAAAATGCATTGCCATAAGGAGGCGCTGCAGCGCAGCAATCGGTTCAAATGGGTCGGCTCCGCTGCGTAATTTGCTATGCCCGGGCGCGCCGCCCCGTCGAGAAAGGAACGCAAGAATGAAAACCGCTGAGCAATTCATGACCTTTGGCCAGGGCAACGTGGAGGCGCTGGTGAAGTCCAGCCAGATCGTCGCTACCGGGCTGCAGGATATTTCCAAGCAGTTTGCCGCCAATGCCCAGGCCGCGCTCGAGGAGAGCATGTCCACGTTCCGCGCCATGACCGGCGTCAAGTCGTTCAAGGAAGCCATGGACCTGCAGACCGGCTTCGCGCGCGCCAGCTTCGAGAAGGCGATGGCGCAGACCGGCGCGATGACGGAAGCCTCGTTCAAGTTGACCGAGCAGGCCATCCAGCCGATCGCCGGACGCCTGAGCATCGCGACCGACGGCTTCAAGGCGGCCTGAACGACCCCTTCGGAGTCGGTTACCGCCGCCTTTCGGGGCGTAAGTTGAAAAAATGGCCCGGGCGGCAGCGCCCGGGCCATTTTTGTTCATCATTTATCAATTTACCCAGGCGATTATCCAGGATGACTGATCCGAAGCCTTTTCCCGGAGACACGTATTCCGATATGCTCCCCAATGGAGCCGTAACCTGCTTCGGGGACGTCAGAGCCGGCGTCGATCGGCGGTAGGCGGTGCTTGCGGCCAGGATAACAGGACGAATGAGCGACAACGACAAACGAAGCAATGGAGAAGGACCGAACACCGGCGTCGTCGTCAAGGCCCGGCCGAAGACGCGCAAGCCGGCGATGTACAAGGTTCTGATGCTCAACGACGACTACACGCCGATGGAATTCGTCGTGCACGTGCTGGAACGGTTTTTTCAAAAAAGCCGCGAAGATGCCACGCGGATCATGCTTCATGTCCATCGGCGCGGTGTCGGTGTGTGTGGCGCCTACACCTACGAGGTAGCCGAAACCAAAGTGACCCAGGTCATGGATCTTGCGAGACAAAACCAGCATCCGCTGCAATGCACGATCGAGAAGGAATGACCTCGAAAGTGGAAAGCCAGCCCCACACATTAAATCCTCATGTCCGGTCCCTCCTGCGCCCCTTGGTCGGCGTCGCAGAGGGTAGCGCGAAGGAGCGTCATTAGAATGCTGTCCCGCAACCTAGAGCAGACGCTGCACCGCGCCCTGTCGCTTGCCAGCGAGCGCCGGCACGAATACGCCACGCTCGAACACCTCCTGCTCGGCCTCGCCGATGACAGCGACGCCGCGACCGTGCTGCGCGCGTGCGGCGTCGATCTCGACAAGCTGCGCCAGGATTTGAGCGAGTTCCTCGACAAGGATCTGTCGGGCCTGGCGACCGACCGCGCGGGCGACCCGAAACCGACGGCCGGTTTCCAGCGCGTCGTCCAACGCGCCGCGATCCACGTCCAAAGCTCCGGCCGCGACGAGGTCACCGGCGCCAATGTCCTGGTGGCGCTGTTCAGCGAGCGCGAGAGCCACGCCGTCTATTTCCTGCAACTGCAGGACATGACCCGGCTCGACGCGGTCAACTTCATCAGCCACGGCATCGCCAAGGCTCCCGGCCGCACCCAGCAGCGCCCCGTCCAAGGCGCGCGCGAAGAGAACAACAACGAACCCGAGCGCGACGAGAAGCCGGGCCGTCGCAATCAGGACGCGCTCTCTAATTATTGCGTCAATCTCAACAAGAAGGCCGCCGCGGGGAAGATCGATCCGCTCATCGGCCGCGACGTCGAGATCGAGCGCACCATCCAGATCCTATGCCGGCGCACCAAGAACAACCCGCTCTACGTCGGTGACCCGGGCGTGGGTAAGACCGCCATTGCCGAGGGCCTGGCCAAGCGGATCGTGGAAGGCGACGTGCCGGAGGTGCTGGCCAAGAGCACCATCTTCGCGCTCGACATGGGCTCCCTGCTCGCCGGTACCCGCTACCGCGGCGATTTCGAGGAGCGGCTGAAGGCAGTCGTTACCGAACTCGAAGCCCATCCCGGTTCGATCCTGTTTATCGACGAGATCCACACCGTCATCGGCGCTGGTGCGACATCTGGCGGCGCGATGGACGCCAGCAACCTGCTCAAGCCGGCGCTCGCCTCCGGCGCGCTGCGCTGCGTCGGCAGCACTACCTACAAGGAATATCGCAACTACTTCGAGAAAGACCGCGCCCTGGTCCGGCGCTTCCAGAAGATCGACGTCAACGAGCCCACGCTCGAGGACGCCGTGAAGATCCTTCGCGGCTTGAAGACCAACTACGAGAAGCACCACAACGTCCGCTATACCGACGAAGCCATTCGCGGTGCGGTCGAGCTGTCGGCCAAGTACATCAACGACCGTAAGCTGCCCGACAAGGCCATCGACGTCATCGACGAGGTCGGCGCCAGCCGGATGCTGCAGCCGGAAGGCAAGCGCAAGAAGATCGTCACCTTGCGCGATGTCGAGGAGGTGGTGGCAAAGATAGCTCGCATTCCCCCCAAGTCGGTCTCGGCCGATGACAAGGAGACCCTGCGCACTCTCGAGCGCGACCTTAAGAACATGGTGTTCGGCCAAGACAAGGCGATCGAGGCGCTGGCCGCCGCGATCAAGCTGTCACGGGCCGGGCTGCGCGAGGTCGAGAAGCCGATCGGCAACTACCTGTTCAGTGGCCCGACCGGCGTCGGCAAGACCGAGGTCGCGCGCCAGCTTGCCGCGACGCTCGGCATCGAGCTGACCCGTTTCGACATGAGCGAGTACATGGAGCGCCACAGCGTGTCGCGACTGATCGGCGCGCCGCCGGGCTATGTCGGCTTCGATCAGGGCGGACTGCTGACCGACGCGATCGACCAGCATCCGCACTGCGTGCTGCTGCTCGACGAGATCGAGAAGGCGCATCCAGACCTGTTCAACATCCTTCTGCAGGTGATGGATCACGGCAAGCTCACAGACCACAACGGCAAGATCGTCGATTTCCGCAACGTCATCCTGATCATGACCACCAATGCCGGCGCGTCCGACATGGCCAAGGAAGCGATCGGGTTCGGCCGCGAGGTCCGCGTGGGCGAGGACGAGGAGGCGATCAAGCGCCTGTTCACCCCCGAGTTCCGCAACCGCCTCGACGCGACCATCACCTTCGCCGGGCTGACGCAGGAGATCGTGGGCCGCGTGGTCGAGAAGTTCGTCATGCAGCTCGAAGCGCAGCTCGCCGATCGGAACGTGACGATCGAGCTGTCATCGGCGGCCAAGGAATGGCTGGCCGAACGCGGCTACGACCGGCTCTATGGCGCGCGCCCGCTCAGCCGCGTCATCCAGGAGCACATCAAGAAGCCGTTGGCCGAGGAGCTCCTGTTCGGCAAGCTGGTCAAGGGCGGCTCGGTCAAGGTGGGCCTCAAGGATGGCGCGCTCGAGTTCGAGTTCACCAGCGCCGCAGTCGGCACAGCCAAGGAAGGCGATGGCGACGAGGGCGGGATCGAGAAAGAGCCGGAGACCGTGGAATGATCGTACGCGCATGAAAGCGACCTGGAACGGCCACGTCCTCGCCGAGAGCGACAACATCGTGACGGTGGAGGGGAACGCCTACTTCCCCGCCACCGCGCTCGACCCGGCGGCCATCCGGCCAAGCGCGCAGACTTCGGTCTGTCCTTGGAAGGGGACTGCGCACTATTACTCGCTAGAGGTCGGCGGCAAGCTGAATGAAAACGCGGTCTGGTATTATCCGGAGCCGAAGGCTGCAGCAGCTGAAATCGCCGGCCGGGTCGCGTTTTGGAAAGGTGTCCAAGTCACATCCTGACCGGGTTTCCCCCGCCGGGAGTTTAGGCTAGGTGAGCGGGATGCCGCGCAAGGCCGATATCACCCGCCACACTGCAGAAACTCGTATCACCGTTCGGCTCGACCTGGACGGCACCGGTCAAAGCCAGGTTGCGACCGGCGTCGGATTTCTCGACCACATGCTGACCGCACTCTCGCGCCACTCCTTGTTCGACCTCGACGTGACGGCCGAAGGCGACCTGCACATCGATTTCCACCATACGACGGAGGACGTCGGCATCGTCATCGGCCAGGCGATCCGTGAAGCGCTCGGCGACAAGCGCGGCGTCCGTCGCTACGGAGTTGCGGTCGTGCCGATGGACGAGGCGTTGGTGGAGGCCGCCATCGATCTGTCGGGGCGTGGAATGCTGGCCTGGTCGGTCGGCTTCGAACGCGACAAGATCGGCGAGATGGATACCGAGCTGTTCGAGGAATTCTTCCGCGCGCTCGCCGCCAACGCTCTGATGACGCTGCATCTGGTGCAGCGCGCCGGGCACAACGCACACCATATCTCCGAAGCCTGCTTCAAGGCCACCGCCCGGGCGCTCCGCCAGGCGACCGAGCCGGACCCGCGCGCCGCGAATGCGATCCCGTCGACCAAGGGCTCCCTGTGAAAATCTTCACTGCCCATCTGCGCCCGCAGCGTCTGCCGGTGCTGGTGCCGGAGGGCTGGTCATGGGGCGCGTTCTGGCTCGGACCGCTGTGGCTGCTCGCACGGCGGGCGTGGATCCCGGCCATCCTCGTCCTGGCCGGGTTTGCCTGGCTGTTCGCGATTGCGCCGAGCCCATTCTGGGGCCCGGTCGCGTTTGGGCTGGCGGCGCTGACGGGGCTGACGGGCTGGGATATGGTGCGCTGGTCGCTCGGACGCCGCGGTTACACGCTGGCTCATGTGCTGGCAGCGCGCGACGAAGACACCGCGCTGGCCCGCCTCTATGCGGCCCGGACCGATTTGCTCGAGACCGCCCGGTGATGCAAGTCGTGGTCGTCGATTACGGCAGCGGCAACCTGGCCTCCGCCGCCCGCGCCCTCGTGGTCGCGGCGCAGCACGCGGACATCGCGGCCGAGGTGACGGTGACGGGCGATCCGGACCGGGTCGCCGCGGCGGACCGGGTCGTGCTGCCGGGCCAGGGCGCGTTTCGCGATTGTGCGACGGGCCTGGCCGCCATCCCCGGCCTGCGCCACGCGATCGAGCACGCGGTCATTGCCGGCCGCCCGTTCCTCGGCATCTGCGTCGGTATGCAGCTGATGGCCGAGCGCGGCCTCGAACATCTCGAGACGCCGGGATTCGGCTGGATCCAGGGCGAAGTCGCCGAGATGACGGCCAATGGTTTGCGGCTGCCGCAGATGGGGTGGAACGCGCTGCAGTTCACGCCCGGCGCGCACCCCCTCCTCGACGGCCTGCAGCCCGGCGACCACACCTACTTCGTCCACAGCTACGCGCTGCGCGGCGGCCGCGCGGACGAGCAGGTGGCTACGACCGAGTATGGCGGCGATATTCCCGCGATCGTGGCCAGCGGCAACCGCGCCGGCACGCAGTTTCACGTCGAGAAGAGCCAGGCGGTCGGGCTGCGCATCCTGGCTAATTTCCTGCGCTGGTCGCCGGGCTGATGGGCCAACTCGCGCACAGCCTGGACGTCGAGCGCGTCGGCGACCTGCATGACGAGGATTTGCAGCAGCTCTGCGAGGCGGCCGACGCGGCGATCATCGAGGGCGGCGGCTTCGGCTGGGTGCGCTCGCCGGGGCGGCTGGCGCTGGAGAGCTATTTTCGTGGCGTCCTGCTGGTGCCGGAGCGGCAGATCTACATCGCGCGGCTGGATGGCGTGATCGTGGGCAGCGCGCAGTTGGTGCGGCCGCCGCGCAACAACGAGGCGCAGGCGTTCGCGGCGACCCTGATGCACGCGTTCATCGCGCCGTATGCGCGCGGCTACGGTCTGGCGCGGATGATGCACCACCGGGTGGAAGAGGGGGCGCGGGCGCTCGGCTATCAAGTGTTGAACCTGGACGTGCGAGAGACGCAGCGCGCCGCGATCCGGCTCTACGAGGGGCTCGGCTACACGCGATGGGGCGAACATCCCTGCTACGCGCGGGTTGGCGGCCAGATGGTCCGGGGCATCTACTTCGTCAAGAAGCTGCAGGACGAAGCAAAACTGTGATCCTGTATCCGGCGATCGACCTCAAGGACGGCGCCTGCGTCCGGCTGCGGCGCGGCGAGATGGCCGAGGCGACGATCTATTCCGAAAATCCGGGCGCGCAGGCGCGGGCGTGGCAGGAGGCGGGGTGCGCCTGGCTGCACGTCGTCGACCTGAACGGCGCGTTCGCGGGGCGGCCGGTCAATCGCGCGGCGGTCGATGCGATCCTGGCGGCGGCGCGGGTGCCGGTGCAGCTCGGCGGCGGGATCCGCGACATGGACGGTATCGCGCAGTGGCTCGAGGCCGGGGTACGGCGGGTGATCCTGGGCAGTGCGGCGGTCAAGGACCCGGCGCTGGTGCGGGACGCGTGCCGCGCGTTCCCCGGCCGGGTCGCGGTCGGGATCGATGCGCGCGACGGGATCGTGGCAACCGAGGGTTGGGCCGAAAGCTCGGGCGTGGCCGCGCTCGACCTGGCGTTGCGGTTCGAGGATTGCGCAGTGGCGGCGATCATCTACACCGATATCGGCCGCGACGGGATGCTCGGCGGGCTCAATCTCGACGCGACGCTCGACCTGGCGGCGCGGCTGCAGACGCCGGTCATCGCGAGCGGCGGTGTCGGCTCGATCGGCGATCTACGCGCGCTGGCCGACCGGGCACGGGGCGCGGAGGGGACGATCGAGGGCGTGATCGTCGGGCGGGCGCTCTACGACGGCCGGATCGATCTGGCCGCGGCGCTCGAACTGCTGCAGGCCTCCGTCTCGTGTTGACGTTGCGGGTCATCCCCTGCCTTGACGTCAAGGACGGGCGGGTGGTCAAGGGCGTCAACTTCGTCGACCTGCGCGACGCCGGCGACCCGGTCGAGCAAGCAGCACTCTACGACGCGGCCGGCGCCGACGAGCTGACCTTCCTCGACATCACCGCCAGCCACGAAAACCGCGACACGATCTTCGACGTGGTTTCGCGCACGGCCGCACGGGTGTTCCTGCCGCTCACCGTGGGCGGCGGCGTGCGCTCGACGGACGACATGCGCAAGCTGCTGCTGGCGGGCGCGGACAAATGCAGCATGAATTCGGCGGCCGTCGGGCGGCCCGACCTGGTGCGCGAGGCGGCGCACAAATTCGGCAGCCAGTGCGTGGTCGTTGCGGTCGACGCGCGGTCGAGCGGGGCCGGGCGATGGGAAGTATTCACCCATGGCGGCCGCCAGGGCACCGGGGTCGACGCGGTGGAGTGGTGCCGGCACGTGGCGGCACTGGGCGCGGGCGAGATCCTGCTGACGAGCATGGACCGGGACGGAACCGGCGCGGGGTTCGACCTCGAGTTGCTGCGGGCGGTGTGCGGCGCGGTGCGGCTGCCGGTGGTCGCTTCCGGGGGCGTCGGGCAGCTGGCGCACTTCGTGGCCGGGGCGGAAGCGGGCGCGACCGGGCTGTTGGCGGCCAGCGTGTTCCATTTCGGGACGTTCACGGTGGCTGACGTCAAGCAGGCGCTCGCCGGGGCCGGGCTGCCGGTGCGGCGGCCGCGGGTGATGACGTGAGCAAGCCGATCAAGCGGATCAAACGGCCGGCGCCGACGGCAGAGATCCTCGACCGGCTGTGGCAGACGGTATGCGAGCGCCGGACGGCCGATCCGGAGACGAGCCACTCGGCGCGGCTGCTCGCGCGCGGGACGGCGAAGGTGGCGCAGAAGTTCGGTGAGGAAGCGGTCGAGTGCTTGATCGAGGCCGTCGCCAAGAACCCGGCGCACGTCGTCACCGAGAGTGCGGACGTGCTGTATCACCTGATCGTCATGTGGGTCGCGTCCGGCGTCGAGCCGACGGAAGTCTGGGCCGAGCTCGGACGGCGGGAGGGCGTCAGCGGCATCGCCGAAAAAGCGGCGCGGGCCGTGGTCGCGAGCCGGAAGATTCCCTAGAGCATTTTCCGATCAGGTGGAATCACCTGATCGGAACTAATGCTCCCTTTATCAATGAGCTAGAGCACTACTCCCGAGCCAATCAGCTCGGGAAGTGCTCTAGCCGCATGATGCAGTCGATGCACACGCTCGAGGTGCGCACGTCGGGCAAGAGCCTGGTGCCGATCACGCGCGAGGTGGTGGCGTGGGTGCAAAGCCGATCGATCGCGACCGGCTTGCTGACGCTATGGTGCCGGCATACCTCGGCGTCGCTGACGGTTCAGGAGAACGCCGACCCGGCGGTGCAGCGCGACATCCTGGCCTATTTCGAACGGCTCGCGCCCGAGGGGGCGGCTTACGTCCATAACGATGAAGGAACGGACGACATGCCGGCGCATCTGCGCGCCATGCTGACCAACGTACAGCTCAGCATTCCGGTCTCGCGCGGGCTGCCGGTGCTGGGGACTTGGCAGGGCATCTACCTGTTCGAGCACCGCCGGGCGCCGCATCGGCGCGAGATCGCGATGCACCTGTTCGGCGAGTAGAAGTCAGCTCATTCCGCCGCCAGGACGGTGCCGACCGCCTCGTGCCAGAGCGCGCCGGCGACGACCATGCTGTCGAGCGCGAAACGCTGGCGGCCTTCGCGGGTCTGACCCGAGACGTCGGTGAAGTTGAAACGACCCTCCTCGATCCGCATCACCGTCGCATCGCCGATGCTGCCGACGGAGAGGTCGGCAAGATCGGGACGGCCGAGCGCTGTGGCGGGCGTCGCGGTGACGGCGCGGACGATGTCGGGCAGCTGCATGCCGAGCAGCAGGAATTTGCTGATCGTCTCCATGTTGTCATAAGCGGGACCGTCGATACACAGGACGTGGACGTCGGAGCTGATGATGTCGGGCAAGAAACCGGCCCTCATCATCGCCTCGGCGACGCTGAAATCGAACGAGCCGGCGCCATGGGCGATGTCGAACAAGACGCCGCGCTCGCGGGCGGCCCAGACCGCGTCCTTGACCCGGCCGTCCGCGGTGCAGGGCGCGTTGGGGAACGGCTTGAAACAATGCGTCAGCGTATCGCCCGCGCGGAGTTCGGCCACCACGTCGACATAGCGCGGCGGCGGCCGGTCGATGTGGCACATTACCGGCAACCCGGCGCGGTCGGCGGCCTCGAGCGCGTGGTAGAGCGGCGCGATGCCGTTGATGCCGCTGGTGTTGGCGCCAACGCGCACCTTGATGCCGCGGATCACGTCGGGGTTTTCGCGCGCCACTTCGGCGCAGCGCGCAGTGTCCATCAGGCGTAGATCCTGGCTCTCGCCGACCATGACGGTCTTGGAAAAGCCGAAGATGCCGGCGTGGCTCACGTGCAGATAGGCCAGGATGCGGGTCTGGTTCGTTTCGATCACGTGTTGACGGAAGCCCGCGAAATTGCCGGGGCCGGCGGAGCCGGCGTCGAGCCAGGTGGTCGTGCCGCAGCGGCGGGCGAGTTGGTCGGCGTCGATGCTGATCGAGGTGCCGCCCCAATAAACATGCCCATGAAAGTCGATATGGCCGGGCATGACGATCGCGCCGGAAACATCGCGCTCGATGCGGCCGTGCAGCCCGGTGCCGATGGCGGCGACCCGGCCGTCGGCGAAGGCCACGTCGGTCACTTCGTCTCGGCCTTGCAGCGGATCGATCACGCGTCCGTTGCGTAAGACGACATCATGCATGAGACATTCTCCGAGCGGATCAGGCCAAGGCGGCGCGGGCGGCGGTGTCGAAGCGACCGAAAGCGTCGCGCGCGGCCTCGATCATGAGGTCGAGTTCGGCGCGGTTCGGGTCGGCGCGATCGAGCCCGGCCAGGAAGCTGCGCCACAGGCCGCCGCCCTGGCCGTGCGCGAGGTAGCGGTGGTTGGCGTGAATGAGACAATCGTCGCTGGCCTGGATTTGGCGCAGCAACAAGGCGCCGCCGAGGCGTGAGCCTTCGAGCACGTAGAGGGTGCCGAGCATGGCCGGGCGCGAGGCGATGCTTGCCGGGTCGGTCCGGGGCGGCGCGAGGCCGAAGCCTGCGAGGTCGGCCGCGATGGCCTCGCTCCGCTGCCGCAACGGCCAGTCCGGCAGCAACTGCGCCATGCCCGCGCGCGCGAGCCCCGCCTCGATCGGCAGCAGCGCGTCGGCGGAGGCGGCGAGGAAACGCACGTAATGCTCGCGATGGCCGAGGCTCTTGCCGTCCCAGAGCTGATCGAGCGCCTGATGCGTCGCGGCGGTTCCGGCCCGCAGCGCCTGGCGGACGGTCAGAGCGCTCGCGGTCGTCACGGCATCGGTCATTCCGCCATCGACATGCGTTTACGGTAAGCGATGGCGGCATCGAACGCTTCGAGCAGGGATCGGGCCGAATATGGCTTGACGATGATCGGGCGCTGGCGGAAGCGCGGATCGATCGCGGCGGTGTTGCCGTAGCCGGTGGCGAACACGAAAGGCACGTCGAGCCGCTCGAGTTGTTCGGCGATCGGCACGCTCTGCTCGCGCCCGAGATTGTAGTCGAGCACGGCGAAGTCGGGCACGGTTTCGCGCAAATGCGACAGCGCCGCCTCGATCGTGGCGGCGATATGCACGTCGGACGCGCCAAGCGTGTAAAGCGCGTCCTCGGTCTCGAGCGCGATGAGCAGGTTGTCCTCGACGAGCAGCACGACGCCTTCGATCAGCTCGGATGGCGCCGCGTCGGGGGCGGCGACGGATTGCGCGTCCTCGACCGTGGCCGGGCTTTCGGCGATGTAGGCCAGCGGGATCGTCATGCGGGCGCACAAGCCTTCGGGCTCGAAGCGCATCTGGGAGGTGCCGGATAGTTCGTGCGGGATCGCGCGCTCGATGATGGTCGAGCCGAAGCCGCGGCGCTTGGGCTCGACCACCGGGCCGCCGTTGAGTTCGCGCCAAACGATGGTCAGCCCCTGGTCGTTCTGTTCGAGCTCGATCTCGACCGAGCCGCTCGAGTCGCGGAAGGCGCCGTATTTGACCGCGTTGGTCATGAGCTCGTGCACGACGAGGGCCAGGGTCGCGAACGCGTCCGGCTGCACGTAGGCGTCGCGGCCATGGATGGTGACGCGGTCGGCGCGGTCGGCGAGGTAGGCGCCGGCTTCGACCCGGATCATGTTGCTGATCGACCGTGCGCCCCATCCGCTGCTGGTGAGCTGGTCGTGCGCGCGCGCCAGGGCGTGGATGCGGGCGCTGATCTCATGGGCCAGGTCCGACACGCTGGTCGCGCCGTCGCTGCACTGTCGCACCAGGCCCACGATCAGGTTGAGGATGTTGCGAACCCGGTGGTTGAGTTCGGTGATCAGGAGGTCCTGCTGATCGTGGGAGATCTTGCGCTGCTTCTCGGCGCGATCGGTGATCTGCAGCATGACCTCGATCAGCGTCACCCGCAGCGCCTCCGCGATCTCGCATTCGGCGCCGCTCCAGTGCGCCGATTGGCTGCGCACGGTCTGGCGCCAGGCACCAAAGCTCTTGCGCGGGGTCAGGCGCTGGCTCGGTTCGGTGAGCGTGACGGCTTTGGCCGGGTCGCCGGCCCAGGTGATGCTCTTGACCAGTTCGCGGCGATAGAAGACCACGAAGTCGCGCGGCTTGCGCGAGATCGGCACGGCGAGCACGCCGCTGGCGACGTCGGCATAGGCGGCGGCTTCGGGGAACACGCTGGAGAGCGCGTGCGTCGCATAGACCCGGCTGACCGCGGCGCGATTGAGGAACTGCAACAGGTCGAGCGTCTGGCGCTCGTTCGGCGTGGTGCCGGAAAAGAACAGGCGGCCGTCGACGAAGCCGGTGAAGCCGTCGGCCTGGATCAGTTGCTGCACGGTGCGCAGATGCGGCACGGCGTCGTGCAACGTCGCGTTCTCGCTGGCCATCGCGTTGAGCAGCGTCATGTGCAGCGCGCGGATGGCTTCGCGGCGAGCGACGGCGTCGCTGTGCAGGCGCGCCTCGAACACGGTCGAGACGATGTTGCCGAAGAACTCGATGGTCGCGCGCGACGAGAGCGGCAGCAGCTTGGGCGTGCGGTGATGGCAGGCCAGCAGCCCCCAGAGCTTGCCGTCGACCAGGATCGAGACCGAGAGCGAGGCGGCGACGCCCATGTTCTGGAGATATTCGATGTGCAGGCCGGAGACCGCGCGCGCCGAGGCGAACGAGAGATCGAGCGGCGTGCCGGCCGGGTCGAGCGTCGGCAGGACGGGGACGGGGACCGCCTTGACGTCGGCGATGAGGCGGATGGTGTTGCGCTCGTAGAGCAGGCGGGCCTGCTTGGGGATGTCGCTGGCCGGGTAGCGCAGGCCGCGGAAGGGCGGCAGGTCGGCGCGCTTGGTCTCGGCGACGACCTCGCCGCTGCCGTCGGGCTGGAACCGGTAGAGCATCACCCGGTCGAAACCGCACAGGGCGCGCATCTGCCGGGCGACCTGGGCGCAGAGGCGTTCGGTCGTTTTGATCTGGCGCAGTTGCATGACGAGAGGCTGGATGGCGGCAGCAAGATTGCCGCCGGGGCCGACCTGGCGCTCGCCCTCGACGAGGGTGGTCTCGCGCAGTCGGATGACGGTGACGTCGAACAGCGCATCGCCGATGGTCAGGCCGAACAGGCGATGGACGCTGTTCTCGCTCAGCGAGATCTGCAGGGCGCCACGGATCTCGTGCGAGATATGGTGCCCGAGGAGGTCTCCGGCGGCGTGGCCGATAGCGGCGTCGGGGCCGACGGGGAGGAACTGCGCGAGGTTGGCCGAGGCGCGGACGATGAGCCAATCGGCCGATATCTCCAGCATGAACGCGTGCGGCTGGATGCATCCGAGGAACTGGATCGGCTCGGCGTCGCATGGGCTTTCGTCTACGCTCGCGGCTTGCTCGACTGCGATGTCCACTTCAACCACCCGGGCACACGCCCATTGCCGCCGACGATAGCAGCCGCTTCACCGAAGCCGCCCCGTCTTTTCACCCACATGGTTCAACCCGGCGATAAGTCGCCCTCCCCCGGTGCCGGCGCCCGATGAATCGGGTCGACCCAGGCAACCGTATCAGGCCTCTCGACCGGCTCGATCTCGAGGTTGACGACAACCGCCTCGTTGTCGCTGCGCACGAGCACGCAGGCGAGCGTTTCGGTGCGGCTCGCGTTGATTTCCTGGTGCGGCACATAAGGCGGGACGAAGATGAAGTCGCCCGGTCCGGCCTCGGCGACGAACTCGAGCTGGTCCCCCCAGCGCATCCGGGCGCGGCCGCTGATGATGTAGATCACACTTTCGAGGGCGCCATGATGATGCGCACCGGTCTTGGCGTCGGGATGGATCTGCACGGTACCGGCCCAGAGCTTGCGGGCGCCGACGCGGGCGAAATCGATCGCAGCCGCGCGGTTCATGCCCGGGGTCTGGGCGGTGTTGGGGTCCAGTGTGGTGCCGGGGACAACCCGCACCCCGTTCTCCTTCCAGTCCGTCATCACCTGCCTCCTTGGTCGCACCGTGACGCGTTCGACGGAAGCGGGCAAGGTCGCCGCCGACAGAGAAGGATCAAGGCCCTTGGAGATCGCGGACCGCACCGTCAATCGCGAACGCCGACAGTCGGTCGCCCGCATCGTCCTGGCGGTGGCGCTCGTGGCGCTGGGCTGCTGGATCCTGCAGGGCTTCCTGCGCTCGCTGCTGTGGGCCGGGATCCTGGCGATCGCGTTCGCGCCGTTCTACGGCCGGGTCCGTCGGCAGCTTTCGCGCTCGGAGCACGACGTCGTGCTGCCGCTGCTGTTCACGGCCGCGGTGACGCTGGTGGTGATGGTGCCGCTCGCGCTGATCGCGACCCAGCTCGGGCGCGAGGCGACGGTGGCGCTGCACTGGCTGCAAGGCGTCAGACTAGACGGCCTGCCGGCGCCGGAGTGGCTCGACCGGGTGCCGCTGGCGCACGACCAGGTGCGCGGCTGGTGGACGGACAACCTGGCCGACCCGGAGAGCGTGCGCGCGCTGCTCGGGCGGGGCGGGCGGCTCGATCCGATGAGCTACGGGCGCCTGATCGGGGCGGCGCTGTTCCACCGCGTGATCGAGTTCGTGTTCACCGTGGTCGCGCTGTTCTTCCTGTTCCGCGAGGGGCCGCGCCTGGCCGACAAGGTGCTGTTCGCCTGCCAGCGCCTGTTCGGGCCGCAGGGCGAGCCGGTCGCGCGACAGATGGTGGCCTCGATCCACGGCACGGTGGACGGGTTGGTGCTGGTGGGCCTCGGCGTCGGCGCGTTGCTGGGCGTGGGCTACGCGATCGCGGGCACGCCGCACCCGGCGCTGCTCGGGTTTGCGACCGCGGTGGGCGCGATCTTCCCGATGGGGGCGACGCTCGCGCTGCTGATCGCGTCGGGGCTGGTGCTGGCGGCGGGCAAGACGGTCGCCGCGATCGTGCTTTTCGTGTTCGGCATGATCGTCATCTTCGTCGCCGATCACGCGATCCGCCCGGCGCTGATCGGCGGCGCGACCCGGCTGCCGTTCCTGTGGGTGCTGGTCGGCATCCTCGGCGGCGTCGAGACGTTCGGGCTGCTCGGCCTGTTCCTGGGCCCGGCGGTCATGTCGGCGCTGATCTTGTTGTGGCGCGAGTGGACCAAGGATGCGACAACCGAGCCTGCTGCAACAGCGAGATCGAACTGATGGACGTGCCGCTCCCCGCCCTGGCGCCGGCTAGGCCCGTGCTCACGGCCGCGATCCTGCGCGAACGCATCCGCGACAAGCTGCGCTACCAGGTCGGCAAGTGGCCGGAGCGGGCGAACCAGCGCGATTGGTTCATGGCGACGGCGTTCGCGGTGCGCGACAGCGTGGTCGAGATCTGGTTCGAATCGCGCCGCCGTTCCTACGAGACCGCGGCCAAGCGGGTCTATTATCTATCGCTCGAGTTCCTGATCGGCCGGCTGCTCGGGGACGCGATCGGTAATCTGGGTCTAACCGAAATCGTACGCGAGGCGCTGGCCGAAGAGGGCGTCGACCTCGACATCCTGCGCGAGCAGGAGCCGGACGCAGCCCTCGGCAACGGCGGCCTCGGGCGCCTGGCGGCCTGCTTCATGGAGAGCATGGCCACCCTCGAGATCAACTGCTTCGGCTACGGCATCCGCTACGAGCACGGCCTGTTCCGCCAGAAGATCGAGCACGGCGTGCAGCAGGAGCTGCCCGAGGACTGGCTGTCGTTCGGCAACCCGTGGGAGTTCGAGCGGCAGGAGTTCAGCTACAAGATCGGCTTCGGCGGCAACGTCGCCGCGAGCCACGATCAGGCCGGCGCAGTTCGCTACCATTGGCACCCGAGCGAGGAAATCCTCGCCGTCGCCTATGACACGCCGATCGTCGGCGGCGGCGCCAAGCACGTCAACAGCCTGCGCCTGTGGTCGGCGCGCGCGCTGACGCCGCTGCACCTCGAAAGGTTCAACCAGGGCGACCACGAGGGCGCACAGCGCGAACGGGTGCGCACCGAGGCGGTCTCGCGCGTGCTCTACCCGGGTGATTCGAGCGATTCGGGCCAGGAATTGCGGCTGCGGCAAGAGTTCTTCTTCGCCTCCGCCTCGCTGCAGGACCTGATCTTCCGCCACATCAACCAGTTCGGCACCATCCGAACGCTCGCCGACAAGGTCGCCATCCAACTCAACGACACCCATCCCGCGATCGTCGTGATCGAGCTGATGCGCCTGTTGATGGACGTCCATGACCTGTCCTGGGACGAAGCCTGGCCGATCACGGTCGCAACCACGTCCTACACCAATCACACGCTGCTGCCCGAGGCGCTCGAGGCCTGGCCGGTGCAGCTGATGGAACGCCTGCTGCCGCGGCACATGCAGATCATTTACCTGCTGAACGCGCGCCATCTCGAGCACGTCCGCAGCCTGCCCGGCACCGACGACACGCTGCTGGCGGCGACGTCGTTGATCGAGGAGCGGCACGGGCGCCGGGTCCGGATGGGGCATCTGGCGTTCCTCGGCAGCCACGCGATCAACGGCGTCTCGGCGCTGCACACGCAGCTCATCAAGAAGTCGATCTTCCGCGACCTCGACGGCATCTACGGCGGCCGGATCCAGAACAAGACTAACGGCATTACCTTCCGTCGCTGGCTGCACCGGGCCAATCCGGGCCTGACCGCACTCCTCGTCGAGACGGTCGGCGAGCGCGTGCTCCGCGACGCCCACGCGCTCACCGACCTGGTCGCCTACGCCGACGACAGCGCCTTCCAGGACAAGTTCGCCGCCCAGCGACTGGCGCGCAAGTCTGCGCTGGCCCGCGTCATCGCCGAGCGCATCGGCCTGTCCGTCGACCCGGCCGCGCTGTTCGACATTCACGTCAAGCGCATCCACGAATACAAGCGCCAGCTGCTCAACATCATGCATTGCGTCGCCCTCTACGACGCGATCCGGGCGCAGCCGATGCGTGATTGGGTCCCCCGGGTGAAGGTGTTCGCCGGCAAGGCGGCGCCGGGCTACCACGTCGCCAAGCAGATCATCCGCCTCGCCCACGACGTCGCCCACGTGGTCAACTCCGACCCAGCCGTCGGCGGTCTGCTCAAGATCGCCTTTCTGCCAAATTACAACGTGAGCCTCGCCGAGCGGATCATCCCGGCGGCCGATCTGTCCGAGCAGATCTCGACCGCGGGAATGGAAGCGTCCGGCACCGGCAACATGAAGTTCGCGCTCAATGGCGCGCTGACCATCGGCACGCTCGATGGCGCCAACGTCGAGATCCGCGACTGCGTCGGCGGACCGAACATCTTCATCTTCGGCCTCACCGCCGACCAGGTCGAGGTCCGCCGCCGGCGGGGCCTGGCTGCCCACGACCAGGTCGCCGCGAGCCCCCCCCTCGCGCAGGTCATCGACAGCATCCGCCGCGGCGCCTTTTCGCCCGACGAACCCGGCCGCTACGCCGGGCTGATGAACGCGCTGATCGATCACGACACCTTCCTGGTCACCGCCGATTTCGACAGCTACCTGGCCGCCCAGGAAGCGGTCGACCTGCGCTGGCGCCAGAAATCCGATTGGTGGCGCTCGGCGATCCTGAACACCGCCCACGTCGGCTGGTTCTCGTCGGACCGCACCATCGCCGAATACGCCAACGAGATCTGGGGCATCCCGGTGTCGCCGAACCGGTGACCACGCCCGCGTGCAGCCGACATTGCCCCCTTCCTGCTCGGCTGCCAGATTAGTGCAAAGCCGCCTCGAGACGGCAAAGGGCAGGACAATGGACCAGATCACGCCACGAGCCTTCAGCCGCCCGGCCAGCGTCACCCTGTCGCGCAGCGCCATGGCCTATGTCCTCGCCGGCGGACGCGGCAGCCGGCTGCAGGAGCTCACCGACAACCGCGCCAAACCGGCGGTCTATTTCGGCGGCAAGAGCCGGATCATCGACTTCGCGCTCTCCAACGCGCTCAACTCAGGCATCCGCCGCATCGGTGTGGCGACGCAATACAAAGCCCACAGCCTGATCCGGCATCTCCAGCGCGGCTGGAACTTCTTCCGCCCCGAGCGCAACGAGAGCTTCGATATCCTGCCCGCTAGCCAACGCGTCTCCGAGACCGGCTGGTACGCCGGCACCGCCGACGCGGTTTACCAGAACATCGATATCATCGAGAGCTACGCACCCAAATACATCGTCCTGCTCGCCGGCGATCACATCTACAAAATGGACTACGAGCCGATGCTGCAGCAGCACTGCCAGCTCGGCGCCGACGTCACCGTCGGTTGCATCGAGGTTCCGCGCATGGAGGCGACCGGCTTCGGCGTCATGGCGGTCGACGAAGAGGACCGCATCGTCCATTTCCTCGAAAAGCCGCAAGACCCGCCCGGCATCCCCGGCCAGCCCGATCAGGCGCTCGCCAGCATGGGCATCTACGTCTTCGAGACCGGCTTCCTGATGGAGGCACTCCGCCGTGACGCCGCCAACATGAGTTCGACGCATGATTTCGGCTCCGACATCATCCCCGAGATCGTCAAGCACGGCAAAGCCGTCGCCCACCGCTTCGCCCAATCCTGCGTCCGCGCCGAGGGCGTGGCCGAGGCCTATTGGCGCGACGTCGGCACCGTCGACGCCTATTGGCAGGCCAACATCGACCTCACCGACTTTACCCCCGCGCTCGACCTCTACGACCAGGATTGGCCGATCTGGACCTATGGCGAGATCGTGCCGCCGGCCAAGTTCATCCATGACGACGGCGCCCGCCGCGGCGTCGCGGTCAGCTCGCTGGTCTCCGGCGGCTGCATCATCTCCGGCACCACCATCCGTCGCTCCCTACTCTTCACCGGCGCCCGCACCCACTCCTACGCCCAGATCGACGCCGCCGTGATCCTCCCCTACGTCACCATCGGCCGCCACTGCCGCCTGCGCGACGTCGTCATCGACCGCGGCGTCCGCGTCCCCGAAGGCCTCGTCGTCGGCGAAGATCCCACCCTCGACGCCCAACGCTTCCGCCGCACCGACCGCGGCGTCTGCCTCATCACACAAAAGATGATCGACGCCCTTTGATGAAGGTGGCCCTCTTCACCAAGGAATACCCCCCCAACATCTACGGCGGCGCCGGCGTCCACGTCGAATACCTCAGCCGCGCGCTGGCCAAGCGCCTCGACGTCGAGGTCCGCGCCTTTGGCGACGGCGCCCCCGTCCCCGGCAACCCCTCGGTCCGCTTCTACCCCGAATGGCCCGAGGCCAAGCGCGACACCGACCCGCGCTTCGCCGGCGCTACCGACGCGTTCGAGCGCAGCCTGCGCATGGCCAAGGACCGGCTCGATGCCGATCTCGTCCACTGCCACACCTGGTACACCGACATGGCCGGCATCCTCGCCGCCGAGCTCTGGGGCATCCCGAGCGTCCTCACCATCCACTCGCTCGAGCCGCTGCGCCCCTGGAAGGTCGAGCAGCTCGGCCGCGGCTACCACCTCAGCGCCTGGATGGAGCGCACCGCCATCGAGCAGGTCAGCGCCGTCATCGCCGTCTCCCACGAGACCCGCGACGACGTCCTGCGCCTGTTCGACGTCGCCCCCGAGCGCGTCCACGTCATCCACAACGGCATCGACCTCGACGAGTACCGCCCCTCGCTGCACGCCGACGTGCTCGCCCGGCACGGCATCGATCCGGAACGCCCCTACGTCCTCTTCGTCGGCCGCATCACGCGCCAGAAAGGTATCCTCCACCTCCTCGGCGCCATCCCGCACCTCGACCCGGCGCTGCAAGTCGTGCTCTGCGCCGGCGCGCCCGACACCAAGGAAATTGGCCAGGAGATGGCCGCGATGGTCGCCACCCTCCAATCGACGCGCCCGGGCGTGATCTGGATCAGCGACATGCTGCCCCGCGCCGACGTGATCCAGCTCTACACCCATGCCGCGGTGTTCTGCTGTCCGTCGGTCTACGAGCCGTTCGGCATCATCAATCTCGAGGCGATGGCCTGCTACACCCCCGTCGTCGCCTCGGCGGTCGGCGGCATCAAGGAAGTCGTCGTGCCGGGCGAGACCGGCCTGCTGGTGGACCCTGACCTGCTCCCCGGCGGCTTCGAGCCGCGGGATCCCGCCGCCTTCGCCGCCCGCCTGGCCGAGGCGATCAACCGGCTCGGCGAGGATGCCGGGTTGCGGGCGCGGTATGCTGAGGCCGGCCGGCGCCGGGTCGAACAGCATTTCAGTTGGGATGCGATCGCGGCCCGGACCGAGGCGCTGTATCGCCAAGTGGTCGAAATGGGCCATTCACGCTGAAGTCATGCTATCCAGACCGCGCAAGCGATGGTATGAAGTCGCAGGCGCCTTGATCACTCCCCCTGATCGGCGCCGGAAGCCGGCGCGGCGGTGAGCGCATCCCCACCCCGATAGCGATCCCGCCGCGCCACTTCCTTTTCTCCTCCCGCCATGCATTGTCGGTCGATGAAGATCGGAATCGCTGGAATTCGGGGCCGGATGGGGCAGCTTCTCGTCGAGGAGGCGCGAAAAGCGGGGCATGAGGTGGTCGGCGGCGTCGACCAACTCCCGGGCCCCGCGTCCGGCGTCGCCGTGATGAGCATCGCCGAACTGGCCGCCGCCGCGGACACCGTGATCGATTTCACCCATGCCAGCACCGTCGTCGCGCATGCCCAGGCGCTCGCGGAGGCCGGCAGTGGCTGGATTCTCGGCACCACCGGGCTGTCGGCGGCCGACGAGGCGGCGGTTCTGGCGGCCGCGTCGCGTATCGCCGTCGTGCACGCGGCCAATTTCGGGCCGGGGATCACGCTGCTGCTCGCCCTCGCCCGCCAACTTGGCGCCAGCCTGGCGGCCGAGCAATACGACGCCGAGATCGTCGAGATGCATCACCGCAACAAGGTCGACGCGCCGTCCGGCACGGCGCTGGCGCTCGGCCGCGCGGTTGCTGCCGGCCGTGGCGTGCGGCTCGAGGACGTGATGGCGAGCGGCCGCGACGGCCATACCGGAGCGCGGGCGACCGGGGAGATCGGGTTCGCGGCGTTGCGCGGCGGCCAAGTCGTCGGCGAGCACACCGTGCTGTTCGCCGCCGACGGCGAGCAGATCGCGCTGACCCATCGCGCCACCGATCGCCGCGTCTTTGCGACCGGGGCGATCCGCGCCGCCGAGTGGGCCGCGAGCCGACCGCCGCGCCGTTACGACATGGCCGACGTGATGGGCGTGGCGGCTTGACCTTCCCGAAACGCTGGGCCACACAGCGCCCATCCCGGCACTAGGCCGGCACTCGCGGCCACGTGGCCGCTCATATCATCCGCGACAAGAGGGGAACTCCATGCGCGACAAGGGCGAGTATCTATTCACGTCCGAATCGGTCTCCGAGGGCCATCCGGACAAGGTTGCCGACCGTATCAGCGACACCGTCCTGGACACGTTCCTGGCCGCCGACCCCTATTCGCGCGTCGGCTGCGAGACCCTGGTCACGACCAACCGCGTCGTGCTCGCCGGCGAGGTCCGCGGCCCCGAGAGCGTCACCAAGGAGCTGCTGATCGAGCGCGCCCGGGACGTAATCAAGGAAATCGGCTACGATCAGGCCGGCTTCTCCTGGAAGAACGCGCACATCGACTGCCTGCTGCACGCGCAGAGCACCGACATCGCCGCCGGCGTCGATAGCGCCGGCAACAAGGACGAGGGCGCCGGCGACCAGGGCATCATGTTCGGCTACGCCTGCACCGAGACCCCCGCGCTGATGCCGGCCCCGCTGCATTACGCGCACCAGATTCTGCTCCGCATCAAGCAGGGCCGCGTCTCCGGCGACCCGGCCGTCGCCGGGCTGTTGCCGGACGCGAAGAGCCAGGTAACGCTGCAATATCGCGACGGCAAGCCCGTCAAGGCGACCAGCATCGTGCTCTCGACGCAGCACGAGGAAGGCATGGACCAGGGCGAGATCAAGCAGCGCCTCAAGGGCCTGATCACCTCGGTGATGCCCGAGGGCTGGATGTGCTCCGACCAGGATCTCTACGTCAATCCGACCGGCAACTTCGTCATCGGCGGCCCCGACGGCGACGCCGGCCTCACCGGCCGCAAGATCATCGTCGACACCTACGGCGGCGCGTCCCCGCACGGCGGCGGCGCGTTCAGCGGCAAGGACCCGACCAAGGTCGACCGCAGCGCCGCCTACGCCTGCCGCTACCTCGCCAAGAACGTCGTCGCCGCCGGGCTGGCCGACAAGTGCACGATCCAGATCAGCTATGCGATCGGCGTCTCGCACCCGCTATCGGTCTACGTCGACCTGCAGGACACCGGCCATGACGTCGACGAGGCCAAGCTCGAGCACGTCCTGCGCGACCTGATGAACCTGACCCCGCGCGGCATCCGCGAGCATCTGCGGATGAACCGCCCGATCTACGCCGTGACCTCTGCCTACGGCCATTTCGGCCGTGAACCCGACCCGGCGCTCGACACCTTTACCTGGGAGCGAACCGACCTCGTCCCCGAACTCCGCGCCGCGTTCGACCGCTAGTCCGCTCCATCCAACTCCCTCTCCCGCTGGCGGGAGAGGGCCGGGGTGAGGGTCGCCGCAAGACCGAGGTCTAAGTTGACGGACCTAAACCAACCGCCAGACACCCGCACCAAACCCCCGGCCGATCGCCTCTACGGCCGGGTCCGCGGCAAGACGCTGCGCCCCCGCCAAGAGCGCCTGCTCGACCTCACCCTCCCCCGCATCCGCTTCCCCGAGACCGCCGCGGCCGACCCGCTCGCGGCCTTCGCCCCCCGCCCGAACGCCCTCTGGTTCGAAGTCGGCTTCGGCGGCGGCGAACACGCCCAGGCGCTCGCCGCCGCCCACCCCGACATCGGCCTGATCGCCTGCGAAGTGTTCGAGAACGGCATCTGCTCGTTGCTCTCGCGCCTGGTCGACGACGACGCCGAGGCCGACGGAGCCCTCCCCGGCAATCTCCGCCTGTGGGACGACGACGCCCGCCTCCTGCTCCGCCAGCTTCCCGACGCCTGCCTCGACAAGCTGTTCCTGATGTTTCCCGACCCGTGGCCGAAGGCCCGCCACGCCAAGCGCCGCTTCGTCCACCCCGACCAACTCGCCCTCGTCGCCCGCGTCCTCAAGCCCGGTGGAGAATGGCGCATCGCCTCGGACGACCCGACCTACCAGGCCTGGGTCACCGAAACCCTGGTCGCCCAATCCAGCTTCGACGGCCAGCCGCCCACCACCGACCGCCCCCTCGGCTGGCCCCCAACCCGCTACGAAGCCAAGGCGATCCGGTCCGGCCGCCAGCCGCACTACTGGACGCTGACCCGCCGCTAGCCTTTCCAGTCCCCCGGCCGATCCAGCTCGAATAGATCCGTCGTCCGCGCATACCAGCCGCGGCCGTGCATGCGTCCGATCAGACCCATCTCGCCCGTCTTGATCCGCGGCCGCGCCGGGTCGCCCTCGAGATACTGCGTGTCGATGTGCAGCTGCACCACGCGCCCGATCACCACGACCTGCTTGGCGCCGGCCTCGACCGTCTGCATCACCTTGCACTCGAATGCGACCGGGCTCTCGCCCACGCGGGGCGGCGCGATCTTCCGGCTCGGCACCGCCGTCAGCCCAGCCAGCGCCATCTCGCTCACCTCCGGCGGCGCGTTGACGGTGGTGACGTTCATCTGGTCGGCCAAGCGCTCCGGCACCAGACAGACGACGAATTCGCCGGTCTCGGCAATGTTCGTCGCCGTATCCTTCAGCCGCCGCGAGCCCTCGGTGCTGCCCAGCAGGCCGAGCACGACGAGCACCGGGTCGGCCCCGATCGCGTTGAAGAAGGAGTAGGGCGCGATGTTGACCACGCCGGCCGTGCTCTGCGTGACCACCCAGGCGATCGGGCGCGGCACGACCGTGCTCGTGGTCAGCCGATACGCGTCGGGCGCGGGCATGGTCTCGAAGTCGAAGGTCGCGAACTCGCTCACACCAATCCCTTTCGGCACAACATTTCTCTCGGCCGCATCATGTTCTACAATGGACGGGCTGCAAACCGGCTGGAGACACCTATGCAAGACACCGGCCTGGTCGCCCTAGCGGCGCTCGCCTTCGTCGTCGTGCTCGCCATCGCGCTCGGCGTGCGCACCGTGCCGCAAGGCCAGGTCTGGACCCTCGAGCGGTTCGGCGCCTACACCCGCCTGCTGCAGCCGGGGCTCAACTTCCTGCTGCCCTTCGTCGAGCGCGTCGGCCGCAAGATGAACGTGCAGGAGATCGTGCTCGACATCCCCGAGCAGGCCGTCATCACCCGCGACAACGCCGCCATCGCTGTCGACGGCATCATGTACTACCGCGTGCTCGACCCGGCCAAGGCGGCCTACGGCGCCCAAAACCTCGTCCAGGCGCTCTCCTCCGTTTCCATGACCAACATCCGCAGCGTCATCGGCGCCATGGACCTCGACGGCGCGCTCTCCGGCCGCGAGGAGATCAACGCGCGTCTGCTCTCCACCCTCGATCACGCAACCGACCCCTGGGGCGTGAAGGTCAGCCGGGTCGAGCTGCGCAAGATCGAGCCGCCGGCCAACCTGATCACCGCGATGAACCTGCAGATGACCGCCGAACGCGAGCGCCGCGCCACCGTCGCCCGCGCCCTGGGCGAGCGCGAGGCCGCCGTCGCGCGCGCCGAGGGCGAGAAGCAGGCGACCGTGCTGCAGGCCGAAGCCCGGCTCGAGGCCGCCAACCGCGACGCCTCCGCCCGCGAGCGCCTGGCCGAGGCCGAAGCCAACGCCACCCGCTCGGTCGCCGAAGCGGCCGCCGGCGCGGGCGGCGAGGCGCTGCGCTACTTCATCGCCCAGCGCTACGTCGACGCGATCGGCAAGCTCGCCGCCAACCCGAACGGCCGCACGCTCGTGCTCCCGCTCGAGACCGGAGCCTTGGCCGGCAGCATCGCCCAGGCCGTCGCCGCCATGCAGTTCGCCCAGACCGAGCCGAAGCCCGGCGCGTGACGGCGGCCGAACTCTGGGCGATCGCCGGGTTGCTGCTGTGCGCGGCCGAGCTGATCGCGCCCGGCGTATTCCTGCTCTGGATCGGTCTGGCGGCGATCGGCGCCGGCGCGCTCGCCGCGCTGCTCGCGCTGAGCTGGCACGCCCAGATCGCCGCGTTCATCGCACTGGCGCTGGTCCTAATCGCAGCCGTGTTCCGCCGGGTTCGCCGCCAGGGCCCCGATTTGGTCAACGCACCCAGCGCAGGCCTGGTCGGCAGCCACTGCACGGCCCTCGAATTCCGCGGCGGCGAAGGTCGCGTCCGATTGCGCGACGGCGCCTGGCAGGCCCGCATCGGCGGCACTACGGCGCCCGCTCCCGGCGCCACGCTCCGCGTCGTCGGGCTCGACGGGACTACGTTGCTCGTCGAGAAGCTGCCGCCGTAGCGGGTTGCCCCGCCCTCGCCTGCCCCACATATTCCCCGCATGAGCGACACCGCCATCCGGATCTCGTTGAACGGCGAGGAGCGCGACGTGACCGAGGGGCTCAGCGTCGCCGGTCTATTGGCGCAACTCGGGCTCGATCGCCGCAAGGTCGCCGTCGAGCGCAACGAGGCGATCGTCGTCCGCTCGCGCTACGACGAGACGGCCCTAATGGCCGGCGACAAGCTCGAGATCGTGCATTTCATTGGAGGGGGCTAGCTATGGACGGGTTCGCGACATCGGACGACGCCTGGACCGTTGCCGGCCGGCGGTTCCATTCCCGCCTGGTGGTCGGCACCGGCAAGTATAAGAGCCTTGAGGAAACCGCCGCCGCGATCGAGGCGTCCGGCGCCGAAATGGTTACGGTCGCGGTGCGCCGGGTCAACCTGTCCGACGCGGGCGCGCCCATGCTGCAGGATTTCGTCGACCCCAAGCGCTACACCTATTTGCCCAACACGGCCGGCTGCCACACTGCCAACGACGCGGTGCGCACGCTAAGGCTGGCGCGCGAGGCCGGTGGTTGGAACCTCGTCAAGCTCGAGGTCCTCGGCCCGCCGCCGCACCTCTACCCGGACATGGCCGCCACCTTCGAGGCCGCTCGCGCGCTGATCGACGACGGCTTCGAGGTCATGGTCTACACCGCCGACGACCCGGTCGCCGCCAAGCGGCTCGAAGAGATGGGCTGTGTGGCCATCATGCCGCTCGGCGCGCCGATCGGCTCCGGCCTCGGGGTCCAGAACCCGGCGATGCTGTCGCTGATCATCGGGCAGGCCAAGGTCCCGGTCCTCGTCGACGCGGGGGTCGGCACCGCGTCGGATGCGGCGATTGCGATGGAGATTGGCTGCGACGCCGTCCTGCTCAACTCTGCCATTGCCAATGCCACCGATCCGATCCAGATGGCGCGCGCGATGAAGGCGGGCGTCGAGGCCGGGCGGCTGGCGCGGTTGGCCGGGCGGATGCCACGCCGGATGGGGGCGGACCCGTCTAGCCCGCTGACCGGGCTGATTCGATAGCGCTGCGGCGGCGCTCCGCGGAGCGCCGCCGTTTTAATCAGATGTCGCTCCGAAGCGCGCCGCCGTTTGATCAGGCGTCGCGGCGAGCGCCGCCGATGCCGCCGCCGAACCACGACGCGACCGCGCCGAGGAGCAGCGCCACGAAGCCGTAGATGCCGGCCGTGGCAACGCCCTTGCGGGTCGCCTCGGCCGCCTGCTGCGCCTTCTGCTTGGCCGTATCGGCGGCCTGCGTCGCCTGTTGCTCGGCCTGCTGCAACCGGGTCCGCGCGTCGTCGGGGCTGATGTTGGCAGCCTTGGCGATGCTGTTGACCGCCCGGTCCCGCGCCGCATCGGCCGCCGGCTTGTCGCCCGAGATGGTCGCCCGAATGTAGGCGACCACGTCGTCCTGCGCGCTCTGGGCGTCGTTCGGACTGACGAGGCGTCGGGCCTGCGCGGAGAGCGCGTCGCCGTTGGTCGCCCCGGCCACGCCCGCCACCGCCGACGCCGCACCCCGGCCCGCTGACGAGATCGTGCCGCCGAGCGCGTTCAGCGTTCCGCCGATGAGCCCGCCGACCGCCGTGGTCAACAGGTAGAGCACCACGAGCGTCGTGGCGCACCAAGTGACGAAGCCGTGCCAGCGCGCGGTGTTGCCCGCCGCCGAGCCGCACAGGCGCCCGGCCACGATGCCGCCGATCAACGAGGCGATGATGCCGGACACGGTCCACCAGATCCCGGCCGTCATCGACGCGCCGGAAGCCGACGGATTGTCGCCCAAATTGGCGGCGTCGAGCGATGAAGCGCCGAGTCCGAGGCCCAGCATGTTCAGCAGCAACTGGATCACCAAAGCCGCCGCGAGGCCCGCGAACACCGCGCCCCAGGAGACCCGGTGGCGCAAATGCACGGCATGATCGTCAAGTGTCTCGACCGGGCGGTCGGCGAGGGTGCCGACGGGGCCGGCGATGTAGGGTCGATCGGATGCCATGGCGCTCTATTCCCGATCGATCAGGCGCGCGAGCAGGAAGCCCACGCCGACGGCCGACAGCAGCGCCAGGATCGGCTGCGCCTTGACGAAATCCTCGACCTGACCGGCCGCGCCGCCTGCGGTTTCGCGCACCGTGTCCTTGGCCGACCCGTACGCGCTCTGCAGGCTGCCCGCGACCTGGTCGATCTTGCCGTCCGCCTGGCTCTTGTCGTCGCCCATGACACCGCCGACGGCGTCCTTGACCTTGCCGCCCAGCTCCGTCGCCGTCCCCTTGATCCGATCCTCGTCCATTTTGGCCTCCTGGTGAATGTGAGAGCCGTTGACTCCCAAGAGCGCCGGAAGTTTCGCCGCGACCGCGAAGTTTTGGCATCCTGTGGCGGTCAAGCCAGGCTTGAGCAGCGTTTCAGCCGACGTGAACTGGTCTTACATCGATCGCACCATGCGCCACTGGCCGCGCGAATTTTTTTTCGGGCCGCCGGGGAACCCATTTCTGCCACATTGCGGTCCAGTGACGGCCGGAGGGCGCTTGCCAGTCTCGCCGGTCACGCTTCGTGTCAGCCGCGAATATTGTTGTAACATTGAAGAGAGAACCCTGCGCCTCGAAGCATGGAAATGAGCGATGCCGATCGTTACGAGTTCTCGACTAAGGCAAGGACTGGCTTGATGCTGCCACTGAGCCCAAGTCCGTTTGCGTTCGTTTCACGCAACCAGGGACATCACTCAGGAACAAAGCCATTTTTAGGTTGCGTCCGTTCGCTTGATTCGTCATCACGGACTTCGTGATCACAGAGACGAGGTTCCGGATGCCGTCAATCTCCACCCGCTTTCTACCCGCCGTTTTGGCAGCGTTGATGCTGACCGCGGGGCACCCGGCCCAGGCTGGGATGGGTGCCGGCATCGGTGCCGGCCTGGGCGCGAACTGGGAAGAGAGCGGCCTGGCCTCCTGGTACGGCGGCGGCTTCGAAGGCCGGCGCACCAGCAGCGGCGAGGTCTTCAGCCCCTACGCCATGACCGCCGCACACGACACCCTGCCGCTCGGCACGCGCATCCTGGTCACCACGCAAGAGACCGGCCGCTCGGTCGTCGTCACGATCACCGATCGCATGCCGCCCAAGCGCACGCGCGTGATCGACCTCTCCCGCGCCGCCGCGCGCGAACTCGGAATCATCAGCGCCGGCGTCGGCATGGTCACGCTCAGCCAAGCCGATCGCGCCGAACCGGTGGAGGTCGCCGAAGCCTCCGACGAGGGCGACGGCCTCAGTCCTCGGCGACATGGTCCGCGACATAGGCACCACGGCGCCCGAACGGTTTCGGCGCGCCACGGGTACTATCCCGCACGGTTTGCAGCTCGAGTTCAGCGTTGAGCTCGGCCCCGAGCAGCACGACATAGACCGTCACGAACAGCCACATCATGAACGCGACCACGGTGCCCAGCGGCCCGTAGGTCGCGTCGTAGGTCGAGAAGGTCGCGACGTACCACGAGAAGAGCGCCGACGCGCCGATCCACAACACGGTCGCCACGATCGAGCCGGGCGTCACCCAGTGCCAGCGCGGCGAGGCGCGGCACGGCCCGAACCGGTAGAGCAGCGACAAGCCGACCAGCACGCTGACGACCAGCAGGCCGAGGCTCGCGATCCGCAGCCAGAACGTCTGGCTCGAGGGGAAGCCCAGGAACGCGAGCCCGGCCGGCAACCCGACCAGCACCGTCAGCCCCACCACGGCGCTGATGATCGCCAGCACGGTGATCGTGAACGCGGTGAGCTGGTAGCGCAGGAAGCTGCGCTGCTCGCGCTCCTCGTAGGCGAGGTTGAGCGCCGTGATCATCGACTTCACGCCCGAGGCCGAGCTCCATAGCGCGACCGACGTGCTGATGAAGAGTCCGATCCCGAGGGTCGCCGGCGGCCGGGTCACGAGCGTGTGGATGCGGTCGTCGATCAGGGTGAAGGCGGCCGGCGGCAGCAGGTCGCGGAGCACGGCCAGTTGCGGTTCGACGGTGGCCGGGTCGAACAGCAGGCCGTAGACTGAGACCAGCATCGACATCGACGGGAACAGCGACAGCGTCCCGTAGAACGCGCAGCCGGCAGCCACGAGCGAGACCCGGTCGGTCAGCATTTCCCAGAACGTCCGCCGGATCACCGCCCGCCAGCCCGGCCACGGGATCTCGCGCGGCGAATTGGCCAGCCTGCCGAGCGCGATCGCGTCGGGCGCCTGCAATACGCGCTGGACCTGTGTGCCGGGCCCGGCCGTGTCGTCGCGCGGCAGCGGGATCTCCGGCGGCGCTTCGGGAATCATGTGGTCGGTCACGCTGGTCCATTCATCTTTTGGTCAGACAGTTGCCGTATTCTGCTCGCCTGATCCGGCATACTTGTCGGGCAAAACAAAGAAATTTCGCCCACGCTGGTTTCACCTCTTGCGCTCAAAGGACCGCTGTCTTATCTGCGCCCCCACGCAGCAACGCACGTGCCTCTGGCCCCACGGGGTTACGTAACGACGTCAAGCGTTCTGGCACACTTTTTTTCGCTGGTTCGTTCGACCGTTTCGTTAACCCTGCTCCGCCATCATCCATGGCGAGCGCGCTCTCGTGGCTCACTTCGTGACCACCATGCGGGCGTTTGACTCTGAGGACTAGGTGCGATGACCCCAAAGATCGCCCGGTATGTGGCCGATCATGCCTTGTCGACTCCGTGCCTCGTGCTCGATGTCGACCGGGTCGAGGACAATTACCGCCGGCTGACCGACGCGCTGCCGTTGGCCAACGTCTACTACGCCGTCAAAGCCAACCCGGCCGCCCCGATCCTGGAGCGGCTCGTCGGCCTTGGTAGCTCGTTCGATGCAGCCAGCATCGAGGAGATCGAGTCGTGCGTCGGCGCGGGCGCGGAGCCGGCTCGGATCAGCTTCGGCAACACGATCAAGAAGGTGTCGGCGATCCGCCGTGCCTACGCGGCCGGGGTTACGATGTTCGCCTTCGACTCGATCGAAGAACTCGAGAAACTCGCCGAGCATGCACCGGGCGCGAAGGTCTACTGCCGCCTGCTCGTCGAGAACGACGGCGCCGAGTGGCCGCTGTCGCGCAAGTTCGGCACGACGATCGAGACCGCGCGCACGCTGATGCTGCGCGCCGGCGAGATGGGGCTGGAGGCCTACGGCCTGTCGTTCCACGTCGGCAGCCAGCAGACCACGACCGGGTCCTATGAGACCGCGATCGCCAAGGCCGGCATGCTGTTCACCGACCTCAAGCGGGCCGGCGTCAATGTGCGCATGGTCAATCTGGGCGGCGGCTACCCGGTCCGCTACCGCGACGAGATCCCCGGCATTGACGCGTTCGGCAATGCCATCATGGGCGCCATGGTCGAGGCGTTCGGCAACGATTTGCCCGAGATCCTGGTCGAGCCCGGTCGCTTCATCGTCGGCGACGCCGGCGTGATCCAGGCCGAGGTCGTCCTCGTCTGCCACAAGGGTGCCGACGACCCGGTGCGCTGGGTCTATCTCGACATCGGCCGCTTCGGCGGCCTGGCCGAGACCGAGGGCGAATCGATCAAGTATCGCTTCACCACGGCACACGACGGCGGCAAGACCGGCCCGGTCGCCATCGCCGGCCCCACCTGCGACGGCGCCGACATCATGTATGAGAAGGCAAACTACCGCATGCCGCTCGCGCTCCGCTGCGGCGACATCGTTCAGATCGAATCCACCGGCGCCTACACGACCACCTACGCGAGCCAAAAGTTCAACGGCTTCCTGCCGCTGGCCGAGCACTATCTGTAACTTCTCGGGCCCTCTCCCGCCAGCGGGAGAGGGAGTGCACGGGGAGGGTTGGGGGCGGCTTCGCGGTCGGCTACAAGGCGGCGAAACGTAGGAGTTCGCCATGGAAAAAGTCACCATCACCGCCGCCGACGGCGCTGGTACCTTCGACGCCTGGCTCGCCCGCGCGCCCGAGTCCACCGCCGGCGTCGTGGTCCTCATCCAGGAGATCTTCGGGGTCAACGACTCCATGAAAGAGACCGCCAAGCAAGTCGCCGACCAGGGCTACCACGTCCTCGCGCCCGACTTGTTCTGGCGCCTGCAGCCCGGCATCAATATCACCGACAAGTCCGAGGCCGAGTGGAAGCAGGCTCTCGACCTGATGAACCGTTTCGACCAGGCCAAGGGCGTCGACGACCTCAAGGCCACCGTCGCCTACGCCCGGACCATGGCGGGCAGCAACGGCAAGGTAGGCACGATGGGCTACTGCCTCGGCGGCCGCCTGGCGATGATGATGGCGCTCGACTCCGACGCCGACGTCAACGTCTCCTACTACGGCGTCGCCCTCGACGGCCTTCTCGGCGGCCTCGACAAGGTCAGCGCGCCCCTGCTGCTGCACATCGCCGACGAGGACAAGTTCTTCCCCGCCGAGGGCCGCGCCAAGGTCGTCGAGGCCGCCCGCGCCCGGGCCCACGTCCACGCCTACACCTACCCCAAGGCCGACCACGCGTTCGCCCGCGTCGGCGGCACCCATTGGCAGGCCCGCGCGGCCACCATCGCCAACGGCCGCTCGGCCGAGGCGCTCGCGATGGCGCTCGGCTAGTGAACCTCGCCAGCCTCGCATCGTCAGTGCCCGACGGCGCGAGGCTGGCGCTGCCGCCCGACAACTCCCTCGCCCCCTGCGCTTTCGCCCGCGCCCTGATCCGTCGCGGCGTTCGCGGCCTGCGCCTGATCGGCGTCCCCGTCGCGGGCTTTGCCACCGACCTCCTGATCGGCGCCGGCTGCGTCGCCGAGATCGAGACGTCAGCCGTCACCCTCGGCGAGGCGGGCCTGGCGCCGCGGTTCACGGCAGCCGTCGCAGCCGGGTCAGTCCGTGTGATCGACTCCACCTGCCCCGCCATCCACACCGGCCTGCAAGCCGCCGAAAAGGGCGTCCCGTTCATGCCGTTGCGTGGGTTGATCGGCAGCGACGTGCTGGCCCACCGCCCGGACTGGCGCGTGATCCAGAACCCGTTCAGCGACGCCCCGGACGAGATCGTCCTGCTCCCCGCCATCCAGCCCGACATCGCCGCGTTCCACGCCGTCATGGCCGATGCCGAGGGCAACGTCTGGGTCGGCCGCCGACGCGAGTTGGCCACCATCGCCCACGCGTCCAAGCGCGTCCTCGTCACCGTCGAACGGATGGTGCCGGGCAACCTGCTCGAGGACGAGCGCCTCGCCCCCGGCGTGATCAGCGGCGCCTATGTCGAGGCGGTCGCCGTCGCCGAGCGTGGCTGCTGGCCGATCGCGCTGCTCGACGAATACGATTCCGACCCGGCGCACATCGCCGCCTACGCCCGCGCCGCCCGCACCGAATCCGGTTTCCAGGCCTATCTGGATGAACACGTCCTCCAGCACCGGGCCGCAGCCGAGTGATCCGCCCCGAGGAACGCCTCGCCGCCGCGCTCGCCCACCTGATCCTCGACCCGGCCGCCCCACCTGCCCGACACATCGCCGTCGGCGCCGCCAGCCCGATCCCCGCCGCCGCCTGCTGGCTGGTCAAGAAGCTCGGCCACGACGTCCGCCTGTCGCTCCTGCACCGCCGCCACGGCAATCCGTTTACCGAAGGCACGCGCGAGCTGTTCGACCTCACCGGCCAGGGCCGCATCGACCTCTTCTTCCTCGGTGGCGGCCAGATCGACGGCCAAGCCAACATCAACCTGATCGGCACCGGCGACTGGCCCGGCCGCGATGTCCGGTTCCCCGGCAGCTTCGGCAGCGCCTTCATGTACATGATGGTCCCGCGGACGATCCTGTTCCGCGAGGAACACAGCCGCCGGGTCCTGGTGCAACAGGTTGACGTCATCAGCGCCCCCGGCATCTCTCCCGCTGGCGTCTTCCGCTGCGGCACCGCCCAAGCCCTGGTCACCGGAAGCTGCGTCTTCCGCTTCGACCCCGCGCGTGCCCGCTTCGCCCTCGCCTCCCGCCACCTCGGCATGTCAGCCGCAGCGATCCGCGACCACACCGGCTTCGACTACGACGATGACGAAGCGCCCGAGACCCCCGCCCCAACCGACGACGAACGCCCTCCTACGCGGCCCGGTAAGGGCCGAAATGGCGGCCACCTATCCCGAGTTCTGCGCCAAGGTCTGGCCGATTTGACAGTTGGCGAAACGCCGCCCGCCTAAAGCAGGCGGGCTTACGTTGCCTCTAAAGCACTTCGTTTTCGACGAGCACTTTCCGAGCCGCTTGGCTCGGAAGTAGTGCTCTACTACATTGTTTTAGCGAGCATTAGTTCCGCTCGGGTGATTCCACCCGATCGGAAAATGCTCTAGGAGCGCATCAGGCGAATTGAATTTGGCGTGCCGGATTGCTGCTGCGACGTCGCATCGCAACACCCATCGCGCCGAAGCCAACCAGCATCAACGCCCACGTGGCCGGCTCTGGCACCGCGGTCGCAGCCGTCGAGATGTTTAGCGTGCCATTGCCGAAGAACGGATTGATCAGGGTGAACGTGCCCGTCGTGAACATCGGAGCGGCCGGCAAGCCGGTGAACAGGGTCGGCGATGAGAACTGCGTGAAACCAAGATTGGCCGCGGTAATGCTCAGGCTGGAGAAGATGTCATTACCGAAACTGACGACCGATGCGGTTCCAGGCTTGCCACCAAATGTCCCAGCGACATTGTTGAACCCGAACTGATCCGAACCGATGAAGCTGCTTGCGAAATCGGGTTTCGGACTCGAGTCGAGCTGAAACGACGCCGTGCCCGAGGGACCGGAGAAATTGAACAGGAGCGGTGCAGCGTTGGCCGGAACCGAAAGAATGCAAGCCGCGGCGGCGACTCCAGCCATCAAGAGATTGCTGAGTTTCATAGATTTTTGCCCTTCGATATGCCCAAAATCGGGTACGTGAAAGCCCATGAAGTATCGCGCTCGTTCATAGCCGCCGACTCTGATACGGATAGCGCCGCGTATTGGATGCAGTTCTCGTGATCTGAGCTGCACGCATATTTTAAAAACATTGGCGGATTGCGAACAGACCCAGAACTCTGAATATCTCACGAGATCATCAATCCCGAAATTAGATCTGCTCCGTATCCAGCGCATATCCCGCCGCCCGCACCGTCCGCACCACGTCGAGCTCGCCATCGCCGTTGATGCTCTTGCGGAGGCGACGGATGTGCACGTCGACCGTGCGCGGCTCGACGTGAATGTCGCGGCCCCAGACCGCGTTCAGCAACTCCTCGCGCGAGAACACCCGGCGCGGATGCTGCATCAGGAACTCGAGCAGCCGGTACTCGGTCGGCCCGAGATGGACCGCGCGGTTGTTGCGCTGCACCCGATGCGCCGACTGGTCCATGATGATGTCGTGGAATTCGAGATGGCCGCGTACGTTCGGCGGCCCGGCCCGGCGCAGCAGCGCGCGCATCCGGGCCAGCAGCGCGTCCATGCTGAACGGCTTGGTGATATAGTCGTCGGCCCCGGTATTGAGCCCGCGCACCGCGTCCTGGTCCTCGCCGCGGGCGGTGACCATGATCACCGGCAGGTCGCGTGTGGCGGGGCGGCGGCGGATCTGGCGGCAGACCTCGATGCCGGACATCACCGGCAGCATCCAGTCCAACAGCACGATGTCGGGTGGCGATTCGGCGATGCGCGAGATCGCCTCCTGGCCGTCGACCGCCTCCTCGACCCGGAAACCCTGTTTTTCCAGATTATAACGCAGCATCGCCACCAGCGACGCTTCGTCCTCCACGACCAGGACCAACGGCTTCTGCATCAGTCGACGTTCCGGTTGCGCACGATTGCGTAGTTGGACGAGTCCGCGCCCCGCGGCCGGTCGTCACCCAGCGGCTCGCCGGTCACGGCGTAGTAGACCGTTTCGGCGATGTTGGTCGCGTGGTCGCCGATGCGCTCGATGTTCTTGGCGATGAACAGCAGGTGCGTGCAGGGCGTGATGTTGCGCGGGTCTTCCATCATGTAGGTCACGAACTCGCGAAAGATCGAGTTGTAGAGGTCGTCGATCGCCTGATCCGACTGCCAGGCCTCCAGCGCCTTTTGCGCATCGTTCTCGCCGATCGAGTCGATGACGAGGCGGAGGTTCTCCTGCGCGAGCCGCGCCATCGTGGCAAGCCCGGTGAGGCTGAACGGCAGGGAGAACTGGCCCAGCACGACGCTGCGCTTGGCGATGTTCTTGGCATAGTCGCCGATCCGCTCGAGGGCGGCCGAGATCTTCAGCCCGGCGACGATATGGCGCAGATCGTTGGCCATCGGCTGACGCAGCGCCAGCATGCGGATCACAAGCTGCTCGATCTGACGCTCGAGCGCGTCGACCGCCGGGTCCTGCTGCACGACGCGGGCCGCCATGTCGGGATCCTGCGCGACGATCGCCTCGGTGGCGAGCGCCAGTTGGCTCTCGACCTGGCCGCCCATGTTGGTCAGCAGGCCGCGAAGCGTGTCGAGTTCCTGGGTGAAGCTTTTGACGATGTGCGTGGGGTCGGGCATCTGATCTCTCTTCGCGCGGCTCAGCCGAAGCGGCCGGTGATGTATTCCTGTGTGCGCTTCTGCTTCGGCGCGGTGAACATCTCGGCCGCCGGCGCGACCTCGACCACTTCGCCGAGGTAGAAGAACGCCACCTGGTCGGCGCAGCGGGCCGCCTGCTGCATGTTGTGCGTCACGATCGCGATGGTAAAATCGTGCTTCAGCTCGTCGATCAGCTCCTCGACCTTGAGCGTGCTGATCGGGTCGAGCGCGCTGGTCGGCTCGTCGAGCAGGATTACCTCGGGGCGCACGGCGATCGTGCGCGCGATGCACAGACGCTGCTGCTGCCCGCCCGACAGCCCGGTGGCCGAGCTGGTGAGCCGGTCCTTCACCTCGCCCCACAGCGCCGCCCGCGTCAGCGACCACTCCACCCGCTCGTCCATCTGCGCCTTCGGCAGCTTCTCGTGCAGCCGCACCCCGAACGCGATGTTGTCATAGATCGACATCGGAAACGGCGTCGGCTTCTGAAACACCATCCCGACCCGGCTACGCAAATCGTTCAGGTCCACCTCCGACGAAATGATGTTCTGGCCATCCATCATCACCTCGCCCTCAGCCCGCTGCCCCGGATACAGATCGTACATCCGGTTCAAGCACCGCAGCAGCGTCGACTTCCCGCACCCCGAAGGCCCGATCATCCCGGTCACCTGCCGCTCGGGCAAGTCGAGGTTGATCCCCTTAAGCGCCTTGTTGGTCCCGTAATAGAAATCCAGGTTCCTGATCGCCAGCCGCGCGGATCGCAGCGTCTCGCTCGAGCGCGCCTGCACCGAACCCATGCTGGTTCCTCCAATCCCGGCCCCAGCGGTCGCGGACGATTGTTGCTCGGTCACGGACATCCCCTAAACCCTCTTCCGCAGCACGAAGCGCGCAACGATGTTGAGCGCCAGCACTCCAAAGGTGATGAGCAACGCCCCCACCCACGCAAGCTGAACCCAGTCATCGAACGCCGCACCCGCGTATTGATAGATCGTCACCGGCAAGCTGCTCATCGGCTGCGACAGGTTCACCGACCAGTTCAAATTCCCCAGCGATGTGAACAGCAGCGGCGCCGTCTCCCCCGCGATCCGCGCGATCGCCAGCAGGATGCCCGTCATGATCCCATCCCGCGCCGCCGGATAGCAGACGAAAACGATCGACTTCCACTTCGGCGCCCCGAGCGCCACCGCCGCCTCGCGCAGCGCCGTCGGGATCAACCGCAGCATGTCCTCGGTCGTCCGCACCACGATCGGGATCACGATCATCGCCAGCGCGACCGCCCCCGCCCATCCGGAGAACCCGTTGAACGGATTGACCAGGATTTGATAAACGAACAACCCGATCAGGATGCTCGGCGCCGACAGCAGCACGTCCGACACGAACCTGACCGCATCCCCGAGCTTCGACCCCGACGCATATTCCGACAGGTACGTCCCCACCATCAGCCCGATCGGCGTCCCGATCGCCGTCCCCAGCACCGTCTGGATCACGCTGCCCACGATCGCGTTCAGCAACCCGCCATTCGACCCTGGCGGCTTGGTGATATGCGTGAACACGCCGAGCGACAGCCCGCCCACCCCGCGCAGCAGCAGCGTCAACAGGATCGAGGCCAGCATCGCCAACCCCAGCGCCGCCGCCCCCCAGCACAACACCCGCACCACCCGGTCCGAGACCCGGCGACGGCGTCCCAACGCCCCCGCTACCCGCGAATCCCGCGCCGGATGCGCAAGCATCGTCGCACTCATGCCCGAATTCCCGGCCGTAGCAACACCCGCGAGATCGCCAGCACGATGAACGAGATCACGAACAGGATGAACCCAAGCGCCAGCAGCGCCGACAGCTTCAGGCTCCCCGCCGGGCTCTCCGGAAACTCCAGTGCCACCAGCGACGCGATGGTATTGCCCGGCCCGAACAAACTCGCCGACAGCCGGTTCGTATTCCCGATCACGAACGTCACCGCCATCGTCTCGCCCAGCGCCCGCCCGAGCCCCAGCATGATCCCGCCCACGACCGACACCCGCGTATACGGCAACACGATCGAGCGCATCACCTCCCACGTCGTGCATCCCACCCCGTAGGCGCTCTCCTTATAAACCGCCGGCACAGTCTGAAACACGTCGCGCATCGTCGCCGAGATGAACGGGATGATCATCACCGCCAGCACCAGCGCCGCGGTGAAGATCCCGGTCCCGAACGGCGCCCCCGAGAACAACACCCCGATCCCCGGAATGTCGCCCAGCGTGTCGATGATCGGCGGCTCCACATAACGCGCCATGACCGGGACGATCACGAAGAACCCCCACATGCCGTAGATGATCGACGGCACCGCCGCCAGCAACTCCACCGCCGTCCCGATCGGCCGCCGCAGCCCGGCCGGTGCGAGTTCGGTCAGGAAGAACGCGATCCCGAACGACACCGGCACCGCCAGCACCAGCGCCAATGCCGACGTGATCAACGTCCCGTAGATCGGCACCGCGCCGCCGAACACCGTCTTCACCGGGTCCCAGGTCGAGTTGACGAGGAACCCGGCGCCGAATTGCTCGAACGCCGGCAACCCGCCGATGAACAGCGTCACGATGATGGCGCCCAACAGCACCAGCACCAGAACTCCTGAGGCGCGCGCGGCAAAGGCGAAGATCGCGTCCCCCGAGCCAGACCCGCGCCGCATCCGAACCGGGGCGGCGTCTGAGGCGGCGGCGGCGGCGAGGGCGTCGGACACGTTCTTACCTATGCGAGCGAGGCGCCCGGGTCGGAACCCGGGCGCCTCAGTTGAGGAAAGCTTACTTGTAGTTCAGCTTCTGTTTCCACGTGGCCCGCACCATGTCCTTCACCGACTTGGGCAGCGGCACGTACTCGAGCTGCTGAGCGATAGCATCGCCATGCTCGTAGTCCCAGTTCACCCACTTCAGCACCAGCTGCTCGCGCGCCGGGTCCTTCGCGTCCGTCGGCAGCAGCAGGAACGTCGCCGACACGATCGGCCACGTGGTCGCACCCTGCTGGTCGATGATGCTGACCGCGTAGTCCTTCGCGCCGGCCCAATCGGCGCTGGCCGCGGCCGCCTGGAACGAGGCGATGGTCGGCTTGACGTACTGGCCGGCCTTGTTGCGGAGCTGCGTCGTCGTCAGCTTGTTCTGCGTCGCGTACGCGTTCTCGACGTAGCCGATGCCGCCGCGCACGTTCTTCACCGTCGCCGCAACCCCGTCATTGCCCTTCGCACCCGTGCCCGCCGGCCAATTGACGCTGGTATTCGCGCCCACCGACGACTTCCAATCCGGGCTCACCGCCGACAGATAGCTCGTGAACACGTACGACGTCCCCGACGCGTCCGCGCGATGCACCGGCGCGATGGCCATGCTCGGCAGCTTCACGCCGTGGTTCATCTCCACCAGCTTCGGATCGTCCCACTTGGTGATCTTGCCGGCGAAGATCTCGGCCAGGATCTCGCCCGTCAGCTTGACCTGGTCCGCCTCGATCCCCGGCAGGTTCACGATCGGCACCACCGCACCCATCACCATCGGGAACTGCACCAGCTTGTTCTGCTCCAGCTTGGCAGTGTCGACCGGCGCGTCGGACGCGCCAAAATCCACCGTCCGGTTGATGATCTGGTTCTGACCACCGCCAGACCCGATCGCCTGGTAGTTCAGTTCGACGCCGACGGCCGCCTTCGCGGCCTCGCCCCACTTGGTATAGACCGGAGCCGGGAACGTGGCGCCGGCGCCGGTAATCTGCTGTGCCATCGCGGGCAACGCGAACACACAGGACATAGCGGCCGAAGCCAGCAACTTACGCATCGTTGTCATGATCCTATCCCTCTCGTTGAGCGAGGTCACCGGCATCGGCCGGAGCCTCGTTGGCGGGTAACGGTTTTTGGCACCGTGTCACGGCAATGAGATTTCAGATTGATGACAGTTCGATGACAGCCGGAACGGGCCAGTGCCGGACAGAGCTGACATGACGCAACCGGGACCCCTGCGCCGGACTTGCTCCGCCATGTCCGATCCGACGCGCCCCGCATGACCCACCCCTCGCTCCGCCGCCCCCTCGTCCTGGCCGGCGTGATGGCGGCGATGTTCATGATCGCGATCGAGGCGACGATCGTCTCCACCGCCATGCCCCACATCGCCTCCGAGCTGGGCGACCTGCATCTGTATTCCTGGGTGTTCTCGGCATTCCTGCTGACCCAGACGGCGACGACCATCGTGTTCGGCAAGCTCTCCGACATCTATGGTCGCAAGCCGGTGCTGCTGATCGGCATCGCCATCTTCCTGGTCGGCTCCGCCCTGTGCGGGATCGCCCATTCGATGACGGCGCTGATCCTCTACCGCATGATCCAGGGCCTGGGCGCCGGCGCGATCCAGCCGATCGTGATCACCGTGGTGGGCGACCTCTACCCGGGCAACCAGCGCGGCAAGGCCCAGGGCTATCTCTCGAGCGTGTGGGGCATCTCGTCGGTACTTGGCCCGCTCGCGGGTGGCCTAATCACGCAGCATCTGAGCTGGGCCTGGGTGTTCTGGATCAACATTCCCGTCGGTCTGGTCGCGGCCGTGCTGTTTGCCCGCTACCTGCACGAGACGATCTCGCCCGCGGTGCGCAAGGTGGATCTGCCCGGCGCCGTGCTGTTCGCGCTGGGCACGGCCGGGCTGATGCTGGCCCTGACCGAGGTGGGCGACTCGCGCGGGCTCGCGGCCGTTGCGGCGCTGGTTTTCATCGTCTGCGGCGTCGGCTTCGTGTGGCAGGAGAACCGGGCCGCCGACCCGATGGTCGATTTCAGCCTGTGGGGTCAGCGCGCGATCGCAGCCGCCAACGGCATGACGCTGCTCTCGGGCATGGCTTTGATCGGGCTGACCGCGTTCCTGCCCATGTATGTGCAGGGCGTGCTGGGCCGCTCGGCGCTGGTCGCCGGGTTCACGCTGACGTCGATGACGTTCGGCTGGCCGGTGGGCGCGCTGCTCGCCGCGCGCGTGTTGTTCGAGCGGATCGGGCTACGCGGGACGCTCCTGTTCGGCAGCGTGCTGCTGCCGGTGGGCTCGGCGTTCATGCTGTTCCTCGAACCCGGCGTGAGCCCGCTGGTGGCCGGCATCGGCTCGCTGATCATGGGCCTGGGCATGGGACTGATCAGCACCGCCTCGCTGGTTCTGATCCAGGGCAGCGTCGGTTGGGAGGCCCGCGGCGCCGCCACCGCGTCCAACATCTTCGCCCGTATGCTCGGCAGCACCTTCGGCGCGACGGCCCTCGGCGGCGTGCTGAACGCGACTTTGCTCGGCGGCAGCTCCGTGGTCGGCTACGACCAGATCCGCCGCCTGCTCGAGCATCCCGGCCAATCGGTCTCCGACCCCGCCGTCCAAGGCGCCCTCGCGCATGCGCTGCACATCACGTTCTGGGCCATGTTCGGCCTGACCCTGCTCTCGCTCGCGGTCGCCGCGCTCGTGCCGCAGGTCCGGATGACGCAGCCGGCGGAATGAGCGTCTACTCGCGGCGCATCATCGTCCCGGCGCGCCCTAACCCTTTGCCTTGGGCGGTAGTTCGACCCGGAGGTTGAGTTCCTTCAGCCGCGCCGGCTCGACCACCGACGGCGCCCCCATCATCAGATCCTCGCCCTGCTGGTTCATCGGGAACAGGTTGACCTCGCGCAGGTTTGGCTCGTTGGCCAGCAGCATCACGATCCGGTCGATCCCGGCCGCCATCCCGCCGTGCGGCGGCGCCCCGTACCGGAACGCGTTGAGCATGCCGCCAAACTGCTCCTCGACCACGCTGCCGGGATAGCCCGCGATCTCGAACGCGCGCAGCATGATCTCCGGCTTGTGATTGCGGATCGCGCCGCTGGCCATCTCGTAGCCGTTGCAGACGATGTCGTATTGGTAAGCGCCGATGGTCAACGGGTCCTGCCCGTCCAGCGCCGCCATCTCGCCCTGCGGCATGCTGAACGGGTTGTGGCTGAAATCGACTTTCTTGGTTTCTTCGTTCAGCTCGTACATCGGGAAATCGACGATCCAGCAGAAACGGAATGCGTCCTGCTCGATCAGACCGAGTTCGGTGCCCATGCGATTGCGCACGCTGCCGGCGAATTTGGGCGCCTCGTCGGGCTTGCCTGCGGCGAAGAACACGGCGTCACCGGGCTGGAGGCCGCAGGCGGTCCGGATCGCCTCGACCCGGTCGGCCTCGAGATTCTTGGCGATCGGCCCCTTCGGCCCGTCCGCGTCGAACGCGATGTAGCCGAGCCCGCCCGCGCCTTCGGCCCGCGCCCACTCGTTGAGCTTGTCGAAGAAGCCCCGCGGCTTGCCGCCAGCGCCCGGCGCCGGAATAGCCCGCACCACCCCGCCGGACGCCGCGATCCGCGCGAACAAGCCGAAGCCCGAGCCTTCGAACTGCGCCGTCACGTCGCGGATGATCAGCGGGTTGCGCAGATCGGGCTTGTCCGACCCATAGTCCAGCATCGCTTGGGCGAACGGGATCCGCCGCCACGGCGACGCGTCCACCGCGCGCCCGGCCGCGAACTCCTCGAACGTCCCGCGCACGACCGGCTCCATCGCCGCGAACACGTCGTCCTGCCCCACGAAGCTCATCTCGACGTCCAGCTGGTAGAACATCAGCGTCCGGTCCGCCCGCCCTGCCTCGTCGCGGAAGCACGGCGCGATCTGAAAATAGCGGTCGAACCCGGCCACCATGCAGAGCTGCTTGAACTGCTGCGGCGCCTGCGGCAGCGCGTAGAACTTGCCCGGATGCAGCCGCGCCGGCACCAGGAAGTCACGCGCCCCCTCGGGCGAACTGACCGTCAGGATCGGCGTCTGGAACTCGTTGAACCCGATCGCGATCATCCGCCGCCGGATGCTGTCGATCACTTGCGCGCGCAGGATCATCGTCTTCTGCAGCCGTTCGCGCCGCAGATCGAGGAAGCGATACCGCAGCCGCAGCTCCTCCGGATACGCGTTGTCGCCCGCGACCTGGATCGGCAACACGTCGGCAGCACTCTGCACGACGACCTCGTCGACCTGGATCTCGAGATCCCCGGTCGGCAGCTTTGGATTGACCGTCTCGGCGCTGCGCGTCACGACCCGGCCGGTCACCGTGATCACGCTCTCCTGGCGCAACGCATCGACGGTCGCGAATCCCGGGCTGCCCGACGGCAGTACACACTGCGTTAAGCCATAGTGATCGCGCAGATCGACGAACAGCAATCCGCCATGATCCCGCTTGCTGTGGATCCAGCCGGAAAGGCGAACGACGGCCCCGGAATCGGTCGCGCGGAGCGCGCCGCAGGTATGGGTACGGTAAGGATGCATATAACGGGGTTCCGCCAGTTTGCGGTGGCAAGTCGCGCTCTGTATTGAGGCCGGCCATGCCACGCAAGCCCTCGGCCGAGTTTCCCCGGCCCGCCCTCATCACCACGACCGACGCCCTGGCCGAATTGTGCGCCCGGCTGCGAACGCAGCCGTTCATCGCCATCGACACGGAGTTCATGCGCGAACGCACCTACTACCCGGAGCTGTGCGTCGTGCAGCTCGCCGGCCCCGACGACGTCGCCGTGGTCGACGCGACCGCGCCGGAGATCGATCTGGCCCCACTCGGCGCGCTGCTCGCCGATGCCTCGGTCGTCAAGGTGTTCCACGCCGCGCGCCAGGACGTCGAGATTTTCCTCGAGCTGTTCGGCCAGGTGCCGGAGCCGATCTTCGACACCCAGGTCGCGGCCATGGTGGCCGGCTTCGGCGACCAGGTCGGCTACGACGCGCTGGTCTCGTCGCTGACCGGCGGCCAGATCGACAAGGCGCACCGCTTCAGCGACTGGTCCGCCCGCCCGCTCTCGCCCTCGCAGCTCACCTACGCCGCCGCCGACGTCACCTGGTTGCGCCTGGTCTATCTCGCGCTGTGCGAACGACTCGAGCGCGAGGGGCGGCTCGAATGGGTGCAGGAGGAGCTGAGCGTGCTCGCCGAGCCCTCGACCTACCGCGCCGATCCGGAGGCGTTGTGGGAGCGGCTGCGCCCGCGCACCAGCAATCGCCGCATGCTCGGCGCGCTGCGCGCCATTGTCGCCTGGCGCGAGCGCGAGGCGCAGCGGATCAACATCCCGCGCCAGCGCCTGATCAAGGACGAGAGCCTGCTCGAGATCGCCGCCGTCGCGCCGCAAACCGGCGACACGCTCGGCCGCATCCGGGGTGTCACGCGCGGGTTCGCGGAGGGCAAGTCGGGCGCCGGGCTGCTGGCGGCGGTGCAAGAGGCGGCGGCCCTGCCGGAGGACGCCCTGCCCGACGTGCCCCGCGCGCGCGACGGCGCCAAACCCTCGCCCGCGCTGATCTCGCTGTTGCGCGTGCTGATGGCCGCCAAGTGCGAGCAGCATAACGTCGCCCCCAAGCTGCTCGCCAACTCCGACGAGCTCGACCGACTCGCCACCGAGGACGAACCGGATATCCCCGTCCTGCAGGGCTGGCGCCGCGACGTGTTCGGCGAGGACGCGCTGGCCCTGAAAGCCGGCCGCATCACCCTCGGCGTCAACGGCCGCCGCATCAAGCTGGTCCGGTCCTAGCGGAAAGCCTTCACGCAGCGGGAGAAGCAGACCCGCCAAGCTTGCACGGCCGGGTCGTAGCGGTCAGGTTCAAGGCCATGCGCCGACTCCGCCTCGCTGGCCTCCTGCTCGCCGCCGGGCTTCTCGCCGCGGCTGACGAAAAGCCGCCGGCCGATCTGGAGCTGATCTATCAGGGCCAAGCCGTCGGCATCGTCGGCCGTTCGGTGAATGGCCCGGCCAAGGAGAAGGTCGGCGTCATCATCGACGTCCTGATCGACGACCAGGGCCAGCCGCGCGCGGCGGTGATCGACTTCGGCGGCTTTATGGGCGTCGGCAAGCGCCGCATCGCGGTCTCCTGGCGCGCGCTGCACTTCTCGCCCGCGACGCAAAACAACTTCATCCGGATCGACCTCACCGTCGACCAGATCAAGGCCACCCCCGAATACGACCCGTCCGCCCAGCCGCTCGATCCGCCGACCACGATGGCCGTGCCGCCGCCAGGACTGCCCGCGGCGGGCAAGTGACGGCGACCAACAGTGCCGGTAAGGCGATCGCCAGCCGGGCGGTCGCCAGCCGGGCACTCGATTGGCACAATTTCTTCGTCGCCAACGTCCAGACCGGCTTCGGCCCGTTCATCGCCGTCTACCTCACCGCCGCCGCCTGGACCCAGGGCGAGATCGGCGCCGCGTTGAGCATCGGCACGCTCGCCGGCATGATCAGCCAGTTGCCCGGCGGCGCCCTGGTCGACGCGCTGCCCAACAAGCGCGCCGCCGCCCTCTGGGCGTGCGTCGCCATCTGCGGCAGCGCCGCCATCCTAGCGTTCTTTCCGACCTGGCTGCCCGTGCTCGGCGCCGAATTGCTGCACGGATTCGCCAGCGCCATGCTGCCGTCGGCGATCGCGGCGATGAGCCTGGCCCTGGTCGGCCGCGCCGCCCTCGGCGAACGGCTCGGCCGCAACGCCCGCTACGCCGCCATCGGCAACGGCATCGCCGCCGCCGTCATGGGCGCCGTCGGCACTTACGTCTCCGAAGTCGCCGTCTTCTACCTCACCGCGCTGCTCATGCTGCCCGGCATGGCGGTCCTGCGCGCGATCCCCCCCGGCAGCGCGGACCCGGTGGCACCCGCCCCAGGCGCCCGACGCCGGCGCGACGGCCTGCGGCTCCTGCTCGGCCGGCGCGTGCTGTTGTTCGCCGTGATCGTCATGCTGTTCCATCTCGGCAACGCGGCCATGCTGCCGCTGGTCGCCGGCGACATCACCAAGTCGATCGGGCGCCAGGCGAGCCTCGTCATCGCCGCCTGCATCGTGCTGCCGCAACTGCTGGTCGCCGCCGCCTCGCCCCGCGTCGGGCACCTGGCCGATCGGTTCGGGCGGCGGCCGGTGCTGGCGCTCACCTTCGCCGCCGTGCCGCTGCGGGGCGTGCTGCTCGCCTATGTCGGCAGCCCGGCCGCCCTCACCGCGGTGCAACTGCTCGACGGCGTCAGCGCCGCCGGCTTTGGCGTCATGCTGCCGCTGATGGCCGCCGACCTCACCCGCGGCAGCAACCGGTTCAATTTGTGCATGGGCCTGTTCGGCCTGGCCGCAGGGCTGGGTGCGACGATTAGCACGACGCTGGCCGGCGCGCTCGCCGACCGCTATGGCCACGGGCCGGCGCTGATGGCGCTGGCGGCGGCCGGGCTGGGCGCTGTCGTGCTGATCGTGCTCGCCATGCCGGAGACGAGGCTGCCCGGAGCTAGGACCGGGCTACCGGCCAACGGAGTGGAGAGCGCCGCCGAATGAAAAGCTTGAGGCCATCCCCACATTCCATGCGCCGCCTGCGCCGCTCGCCGCTGATGTCGCGGCGGCGCTGGATCCGGCGGATCGTGATCTGGGGCGGTGCGATCCTGGTCAGCCTGGTCGCGATCGGCTTCGCCTGGTGCGCGGACCAGGCGAGCGCCGCCTTCATCGGCCTCGTCGCGCCGCGGCCCTGGCTCGCGCTGATCATCTCGCCGATCGGCCTCGTCGCCTCCGTGCTGCTGACGATGCGCGTGTTCCCCGGCGCCCAAGGCAGCGGCATCCCGCAGGTAATCGCCTCGATGCACCTCCACGACCCGGCCATCGTCGCCCGCGTGCTCTCGCTGCGCATCGCCGCCGGCAAGGTGCTGCTCACGCTGCTCGGCCTGTTCTGCGGCGCCTCCATCGGTCGCGAGGGACCGACCGTTCAGGTCGGCGCGTCCGTCATGCAGGCGCTCGGCACGGCGCTGCGGCTGCCTCGGCCCGAGGCGCAGCGCGCGCTCGTGCTGGCGGGAGGTGCTGCCGGGATCGCGGCGGCGTTCAATACGCCGCTCGCCGGCGTGGTCTTCGCGATCGAGGAGCTGAGCCCTTCGTTCGAAGCGCGCACCAGCGGCACCGTGCCGGCGCGATGGTCCTGCTCGGCATGGTGGGCTACTTCGCCGGCGTGGTGCAGGCGCCGATCACGGCCACGGTGATCGTGCTCGAGATGACCGAGAACCAACGCTTGACCATCCCGTTGATGGCAACCGCGATGCTGGCCTTCGGCGTCTCGCGCCTGATCTGCCGCCGGCCACTCTATGGCGCCCTGGCACGCCGCTTCCTGATCACGATCGAACAGCGCGGCCGTAAATCTTGAGCGCAACCGCGGTTCGGCTGGGATGTTGAAGGGGTATGACCGACCGCAGATCGCCCGTGAAGACTCTCCTTGCCGCCGCCGCGCTCGCTAGCCTGCTCGGGACCGCACCGGCCCAGGCCCAGAGCGAGATGGATCATCGTGTCCAGCGCGCCTGGGACAATGTATTCAACCCGCCGCCGCCGGGCGACCCGCGCACCAATTTCGAGCGCAGGCGCGACGCGGCGCGCTATGGGCAGAACCAGGCCGCGAGGCAAGCGCGCTGGTGCCACAATCATGTGCGTTCGACGAGTTGCGATCGATACTACGGCCGCTACTAAACCAAGCCGCCGTTGGATCGGTGCGAAACCACATTCGTCCGGCTGTGTTACAGAGTCGTTCAACCTGAATTGAGGAACCGTCCGATGCGTCATTCGAGCCTCACCCGCGCCCTGGCAATCGCGCTGGTCCTTTCGGCCGCCGCGCCCTTGCTGTCGGCCTGCAACACTGTCGGCGGCGCCGGCAAGGACGTCAGCGCCACCGGCGGCGCCGTCACCCGCGGCGCGAACGACGTCAAGCGCGCGATGTAACCCACTATGTAACCTTGGGCCCGGATGGGGTAAGCGCTGCGCAGAAATAGCGCTTCACCTCAGCCGGGGACATAGGGATGGATTTCGACCTTACCGACGAGCAACGCCTTCTCAAGGACAGCATCGATCGGCTGATCGCAGACCGTTACGGCTTCGACGCCCGGCGAGGTTACCGTGCCGAGGCCAACGGCTACAGCGCTGAGATGTGGGCCGAATTTGCCGAGCTTGGCTTGCTCGGACTCCCCTTCTCCGAAGAGGATGGCGGCTTTGGCGGCAGCGCCGTCGACGTTGCGATGGTCATGGAAGCGTTCGGCCGAGCCCTCGTCGTGGAACCCTATATCGCCACCGTGGTCATGGGCGGGTCCCTGTTGCGACACCTCGCAAGCCCCGAACAGCGGGCCCGGCTAGTACCGCAGATCGCGGCCGGAGAACTGACGCTCGCCTACGCGCAGATCGAGCGCCAATCCCGACACAGCCTTAACGATATCTCAACCCGTGCCACGCAGAATGGCGGCTCTTGGAGCATCACGGGGGAGAAAAGCCTTGTCCTCAGCGGCGGCAGCGCGGGTTGGCTGCTGGTGACCGCGCGCACCGAGGGCGCCGAACGCGAACGGCATGGCATCGGCTTGTTCCTGGTCGACGCCACCGGGCCAGGCGTGACCAGGCGCGGCTACGCGACGCAGGACGGCGTGCGCGCCGCCGAGATCACGCTCGAGGGTGCGGCCGGCGAGCCGCTCGGTGATCCGGCCGGCGCGCTCCCCGGCCTCGAAGCCGCCCAAGACGAGATCATCGCCGCCGTCATGGCCGAAGCGGTCGGCATCATGCAGGTCATGCACGACATGACCGTCGATTATTTGAAGACCCGAAAGCAGTTCGGCCGCGCCATCGGCGAAAACCAAGCGTTGCAGCATCGTTCCGTCGACATGTATGTGTCACTGGAGCAAGCGCGCAGCATGTCTCTTTTCGCCACAATGATGGCATCAGAGTCCGACGAAGTGGAACGCCAGCGGGCCATCCACGCCGCAAAAGTTCAGATTGGACGTAGCGGCCGACACATCGGCCAGGAGGCTGTGCAGCTGCACGGCGGGATTGGCGTGACCATGGAGTATGCAGTGGGCCACTATTTTAAGCGCATGACGATGATCGAGCGTGGCTTCGGCGACACCCAGGCGCACCTGGCCGCGCTCGCCCGGCTTGGCGGACTGATCGCGGCCTGAACATGCGGCCGGGTTTCCTCCTCGCGGCGGCCCTCGTCGCCGCGATCCCGCATGGCGTCAGCGCGCGCGGCCGGAATGCGCACCCGGTCCTGGCCGGGCCCGACCTGCCGCCGACGAACCCCTACGCCCAATGCGACGTCGCCATCCAAATTGCCGCGCGCGCGCCCGCCGGCCTGCCGGCCACGCTGCTGCCCGCCATCGCCCGCGTCGAGAGCGGCCGGCTCGACCCGGCGACCGGCCGCGTCCGTTCCTGGCCCTGGACCATCAACGTCGACGGCGTCGGCTACTTCTTCGACACCAAGGAAGACGTCGTCGCCACCGTCCAGCAACTCCAAGCCCGCGGCAAGAAGAGCATCGACGTCGGCTGCATGCAGGTGAACCTGATGCATCACCCCGACGCGTTCACCGATCTGGACGACGCGTTCGATCCGCAGGCCAACGCCCGCTACGCCGTCCAATTCCTGCTCTCGCTCTATCAGACGACGAAGGACTGGCCGCTCGCGGCCGCCTATTACCACTCCAGCACCCCCGATCTCGGTGAAGAGTATCAGCGCCTCGTGTTCGGCCGGGTGATGACGCCGATGGGCGGCAGTGGCGGGCTGAAGCCGAATGCGCCAAGCGATAATTGGCCCCCAGCAGGCGAGCGGTTTGCCGCCATCCCGCCGGCCAGCGTCACTTTCGGCGCGCTCGCCGCCCCGCTGATCCCGCAAACGCCCATTCACACCGCGTTCGCGGGTATCCCGGCGCTCACGATCGGCAGCTACCCCAACCTGTTCCAAGCCCGCTCGCTCGGCCCGCTCCCCGGCGCCAAGCACAAGCCCTAATCGGCCGCCTCGCGGACCGACGCGCCAATGAGTTCCGGCAACACCGGCTCGATCTGCTCGAGGTTCCGCTCAGCCAGGCAGCACAGGAATTGCCGCGCTGGCGCTCCCGCCGTGTCCTGCAACAGTCCGTCGGTGCCAAGCGGCAGCGCTGCCAGGCCGATGTCCTCGTAGACTTTGAGGAACTCCGATCCGACGCCGTAAATGGCCGGATCGCAGCCGATCTGGAGCGCGTGATCGCGCAGGTTCCAGATCGCCGACACCCGGTCGCTCTCCGACCCGACCGGGTCGCCCAGGCCCAGTACGACCTGTCCGATCCGGCGGAACGGGATCGCCGCCCGCTCGGTCTCGCCGAAGATCAGCCCGTCCGCAAACGCCGGCGGTTCGCCCCCGAGCGAGGCGTAGCGCAACCGCCCCTCCCCTCGCCACGGTATCGACCGGACCCGCACTGGCCGGATCAACCGCCAGAGCGCGAACAGGCCGAGCAGCACGACGAAGGCCAGCGTCACCCGGGTCGCGTTCGGGACGTCGGGCGAAAAGACGAGTTCGAACAAACTGTTGTCGACCATCGGGCGTACCCGCGGCTCCAGTTGCGCCAGGTTCAGCACGCAGACCGCCAGGACGAGCAGCGGCACCAGCGTCCCCGGCCGCAGCGGCCGGGCCATGAGCCGGGCGTGGCGGTAGTAGGACTCGCGTAACGGCGCGATCAGCAATGCGGTTAGCAGCAGCACCGCCGCGACCCACCCGGCGCCGCCCTGGGCCAACGTGTAGATCGCGGCCAGGATCAGCAGCACGATCGTTATGCCCCAGGCCAGCGTGACCCGCCGCGACAGGCCGATCGCCATGACCATCAGCGCCGCGCCGATCAGCGACGGCACGAACTGGCCGGCATTGGCGGCGAGATCGGCCAGGTCCGGATCGAGCCAGGTGAAATCCGGCCTGCCGTCCAGGATGCCGATCGCCAGCAGCATCGCCCCGCACAGCGAGACCGACCCGGTCGAGGCCAGCACCGCGAAACTGCGCTCGCTGAACGCCGAGTTGGCCGGCCGCGGCGCCGCCCGCCCGCCGCGACGAAACAGCGCCCCGCCCCGAAGCACGATCTCGTTGCCCGAGAACATCGTCCCGGCAATGAATAGCGGGATGATGTAGTAATACAGTCGAAACACGACGATCGCGCCAAGGATCCGCGGCGCGTCCATATACGGCTGGAGCCCGAGTAGCATCGCGGAGTCGAATACGCCGAGCCCACCCGGGATATTGGCCGCCAATCCTGCCGAATACGAGCTCAGATACACGCCGAGGAACCGCACATAGGTCAGGTCCTGCGTCTCGGGCAGCAATTGATACATGATCGCCGCCGTGACAGCGACATCGAGCGTGGCCAGCGCCACCTGCACCAGCGCCATCCGCCACACCGGCAGCTCGATCTGGACGCCGAAGAGGTGGAACTTGCGCACGAATTTGGACAGGCTGATGTAGGTCGCCACGATCAGCCACAGCACCCCGCCGGCCACGTACATGCCCCAATGCGGGATGACCTTGCCCAGGAACGGCACCGCGTCCGGCTCGGTGAATAGGATGATGCCGCCCAGCACCATGCCGCCGAGCCCGAATGTCAGGCTGCAGAACGCGATCACCTTGGCGATCTGCACCGGCGTCAGCCCCCAATGGGTATAGAGCCGATAGCGCACGGCCGCACCCGACACGGCGGCGAATCCCAGATTGTGCGACAAGGCGTAGGCGCAGAACGACGCGAATGCGACCCGGCGATAGCTCACCTTGTTGCCCGCGAAGATCGTCCCCAACCGGTCGTAGAACGTCAACACGCCGTAGGACAGAACCGTCCAGACAAACGAGATGATCAGCGCCCGGTGTGGGATCGCGGCCAGCGCGGCCTTGATATCGGCGACCTTGAGGTGCCGGAACTCCTTCCACACCACGTAGATCGCGCCCGTCAGGAGCATCAAGCCCAGGATCGCCGGCAGTTGCTTGGCGATTTTTTTCAGGCGCGGCATCGTCTCAGGCCGCATTGGCTGGCCGGGCAATCTTGGCGTCGATCAGGCCGATGGTTTCCTCGATCCCATAGAGCGCGATGAAGCCGCCGAAGCGCGGACCCTCGTCCTGCCCCAGCAACACCTTGTAAAGACAGCCGAACCATGACTTTAGGTCGGGGAACGGGTGTCGCTTGCCGACTTCGTAGACGAGGTTCTGGATCGCCTCCGCATCCGTTCCCGGCGGCAACGCGCGCAGCGCCTCGGCCAGATCGGCCAGCGCCGCGCGCTCGAATGGCGCCGGTGCGTGGAACTGCTTCGTGGGGCGGACCTGGTCGCGATAATAGGCGATCGCGTGGTCGACCAGGCGGTCGAAGAACACGTGCCGACCTGGCGCTGCCTCCGGGCTATAGCGTCGCAGGAATCCCCACAGCATGTCCGGCGTCTCCGCGTTCACCACGCTGGCCAGGTTGAGCAGCATGCCGAACGGCACCGGCGAGACGAAATCGCCGTCGTGCCCGCCCAGGATATGCCAGGCCGGATTGATGTAGCGCGCGTCGGGCGGTTGTTCGGTCAGCCGGGCGGCGTTGGCGAGGAACTCGTCGGTCGCGCGCGGAATGACGTCGAAGAACAGCCGCTTGGCCCGCTGCGGCGCGTTGTACATGTATTGCGACAGGCTCTCCGGCGGCGCGTATTGCAGCCAATCCTCGACCGAAAGCCCGTTGCCCTTGCTCTTGCTGATCTTTTGGCTGAACTCGTCGAGGAACAGCTCGTAGGTCAGCGAGACCGGCGGCTCGCTGCCGAGCGCGCGGCAGATCTTGCCGGACAGCTTGACGCTGTCGATCAGGTCCTTGCCGGACATCTCGTAATCGACGCCGAGCGCGTGCCAGCGCATCGCCCAGTCGGCCTTCCATTGCAGCTTGCAGGCGCCGCCACGGATCGGCGTCTCGAAGCGTTCGAGGCTGTCGGGGTCCTGCCATTGCAACGTGCCGGCGGCCGGGTCGACGTGGTCGATGCGGACTTGGAGCACGCGCCCGTCCTTCGGATGGATCGGCAGGAACGGGGAGTAGGTGGCCCGCCGCTCCGGCCCGAGCGAGGGCAGGATGATGCGCACGATCTCGTCGTGAAGCTCGGCGACGCGGATCAGCGCGGCGTCGAACCGGCCGGAGCGGTAGTAGCCGGTGCTGGAAACGAACTCGTAGTCGAAGCCGAAACCGTCGAGAAAGCGGCGCAGGCGGGCGTTGTTGTGCTCGCCGAAACTCGGATGGGTGCTGAACGGGTCCGGCACGCGGGTAAGCGGCTGGTTCAGGTATGGGGTCAGCGTGTCGCGATTTGGCACGTTGTCGGGCACCTTGCGCAGGCCGTCCATGTCGTCGCTGAACGCGATCAGGCGCGTGGGCTTGCCGGTCAGCGCCGTATAAGCATGGCGCACCCAGGTCGTGCGGGCGACCTCGCCGAACGTGCCGATATGCGGCAGGCCGGACGGGCCGTAGCCGGTCTCGAACAAGGCGACGTCGGACCCGCGCGCGGCCATGTGGGCGGCGATGCGGGCGGCCTCGTCGAACGGCCATGCCTTCGGCAGCGGAAGGCCGCCGAGTGTGTCATACGTGTCGGACATTGCGCTCAAGCTAAAAACCGGGTGAAGCGGGGTCAATCGCGGCCACGCCTGGCATGCGTTTTTATGCGCACCCTTGCGTGTGTTACAGGCTGCCGATGCCGTCGCCTATCCCGAGTCTGCCGCCGCAGGCCGCCGCCATCGTCGCGGGGCACGGCCGGGCGGCGCTGCTGACCTGCGACGGCGAGTTGCTGCTGCTGAGCGCGGCGCAGGCGGCGTCACGCATGATGGCCGACGATCCGCCCTTCGTCGTGCACGCGCCGGCGACGCTGAAGCGGTTGGGCCTGGCGCCGATGCCGTGCCTCGACCTGCTGCAGTTGTTCGCCTTCGTCATCCCGGCCTGCCCGGTGCCGCCCACGCCCGCGGGCTTGGCGATGGCGCTCGACCTCGCGGCCCCGCGCACGCTCGAAGATGCGGCGGCGCTGCTGCCGGAGATTGCGGAGATCCTGCTCTCGCGCTTAGCCGACGAGGCCGGGTCGCCGCTGAACCACAACGCGGCGGGGCTTGCGGCGACGATGGGCCGCGCGGGCTGGCCGTGGGCGCGCTCGGTGTTGGCGGCGCTGCGCCAACCGGCGGCGCGGCCCTCGAGCGACGGGCTGCGGGTCTGGACCAAGCTGCCCGAGTGGGAGGACGAGGCGCCGCTGCCGCCGCCCTCGAGCCATCCGGTGCTGCCGGCCGAGGCGCGAACGCGGCTCGCCAAAATGTTGGGGCCGGGAGCCGAGCAGCGGCCGGGCCAGTCCGACTACGCGAGCGCCGCCGCCGCCGCCTTCGCGCCCCGCCAGGCCCGCGGCGACCCGGCGCTCGTGCTTGCCGAAGCCGGCACCGGCACCGGCAAGACCCTCGGCTACGTCGCGCCCGCGAGCCTCTGGGCCGAGCGCAACGGCGGCAGCGTGTGGCTCAGTACCTATACAAGGCACCTGCAGCGGCAGATCGACGGCGAGTTGGCTCGGCTGTTCCCCGACCCGGCCGAGCGCAGGCGCCGGGTCGTGGTGCGCAAGGGGCGGGAGAACTACCTCTGTTTGCTGAACTTGCAGGAGCAGGTCGGCGCGCCGCTCGGCGGTAGCCTAATCGCGCTCGGGCTCGTGGCGCGCTGGGCGTTGCAGACGGCCGACGGCGACCTCTCCGGCGGCGACATGCCGGGCTGGTTCACCGAACTGTTCGGCCCCGGCCTGCTGCCCGCCATCGCCGACCGCCGCGGCGAGTGCATCCACGGCGCCTGCCAGCATTACCGAACCTGCTTCGTCGAGCACACGATCCGCCGCGCCCGCACCGCCGAGTTGGTCGTCGCCAATCACGCGCTGGTCATGGCGCAGGCGGCCTGGGGCGGGCTCGACGACGACCAGGTGCCGAGCCGCTACGTGTTCGACGAAGGCCACCACGTGTTCGACGCCGCCGACGGCGCGTTCTCGGCCGAGCTCTCCGGGCTTGAGGGCGCGGAGCTGCGGCGCTGGCTGCTGGGCGCGGAGGGCGGGCGCTCCCGCGCGCGCGGGCTGCGGCGGCGGCTCAACGATCTGCTCGCGATCTATCCCGACCTGGAGAAGCCGCTCGATCCCGCGCTGCAGGGCGCGCGCGCGCTGCCGACGCCGGGCTGGTCGACACGGTTGACCGAGGCACGTCTGTCCGAAGCGGGCGAGGCCGGGCCGTTCGAGGTGGTGCTGCGGCTGATCCGGACCCAAGTGCTGGCGCGCTGCACCGGCGATGCGGACGCGGGGAGCCTCGAATGCGACCTGTATCCGATCCCCGCCGAGCTCGCCGCCGCGGCCGAAACGCTGGATCGCGCGCTGAAGCTGATCGCCACGCCGCTGAAGACGCTGCTCGGGCGGCTCGGTGCGCTGATGGAGACCGAGGCCGCCGCGCTCGACCCGGCGCAGCGAGCCCGCATCGAGGCCGCCGCGCGCTCGATCCAGCGCCGGGCCGTGCTGCGCGTCGAGGCGTGGCGGGCCATGCTCGGCACCCTCGCCGACCCGCCGCCCGAGCCCGGCCAGCGCCCGCAATACGTCCACACGCTCCGGCTCGAGCGCCGCGGCGGCGCCGATCGCGACGCCGGACTGCATCGCCATTGGCTCGACCCGACGATCCCGTTCGCGACCGTCCTCGCCGCCCCCGCGCATGGTCTGCTGATCACCTCGGCGACGCTCCGCGACACCGGGATCGGCACCGGCGCGGGCGAGGCCGAGCTGTCCTGGGCCGCCGCCGAGGCGCGGGTCGGCGCGGTGCACCTCCCCTCCCCGGCCCAGCGCGTCTCGGTCGCCAGCCCGTTCGACTATGCGGCGCAGACGAAGGCGTTCGTCGTCACCGATGTCGGGCTCGAACTGGACGCGGTAGCCGGCGCCTACCGCGCGCTGTTCCTGGCGGCCGGCGGCGGCGGGCTGGGCCTATTCACCGCCATCCGCCGGCTGCAGGCGGTGCACGCGCGGATCGCGCCGGCGCTGGAGCGAGAGGGGATCTCGCTGCTCGCGCAGCACGTCGACGCGATGGACAACGCGACGCTGGTCGACGTCTTTCGCAGCGAGCTCGATTCCTGCCTGCTGGGCACCGACGCAATGCGCGACGGGGTGGACGTGCCGGGCCGGGCGCTGCGACTGGTGGTGTTCGAGCGGGTGCCCTGGCCGCGGCCGGACATCCTGCATCGCGAGCGCCGGGTCCATTTGTCGGGCGGCGACCCGAAAGCCTACGACGACGGCAAGGCCCGGCTGCGGTTGCGGCAGGCGTTCGGCCGGCTGGTCCGCTCGGAGACCGATCGCGGCGTGTTCGTGCTGCTCGACCGGCGCACGCCCGGGCGGCTGCTATCGGCGTTTCCGCCGGGGGTCGAGGTGCGGCGGGTGGGCTTGGCCGAGGCGGTGGCCGAGACCCGCGCGTTCCTGGAATTGGTGCCGCACGCTCGCACCTGATTGGCGCGCGGCCACGCCTCTTGTAGAGTCCGCCGCATGACGAAGCGAAAATCCCCTGCCCTGATGTCCCGCGACTCGCTAACCGCCGAGGAGGCGCTAATCTGCACGATGGTGCTGGTCGCGGCCGCCGACGGCGCCATCACCGACCGCGAGATCGGCGTCATGTCCGGCCTGGTGCAGACGCTGCCGGCGTTTCGCGAGTTCAGCAGCGAGCATCTCGACACCGCGACCGAGGCGACGATTGGCCTGCTCGGGGAGGACGAGGGGCTCAGCCATGCCGGCGAGCTGATCCGCGCCGCCCTCGAGCCTCGGCTGCGCGAGACCGCTTATGCGCTCGCGTGCGACGTGGTCGCGGCGGACCGGGGCGCGAGCCAGCCGGTGCTGCGGATGCTGGAACTGGTAATGCAGGAGCTGCACCTTGATCCGCTGGTGGCCGCCGCCGTCGAGCGCGGGGCGCGGGCGCGGCATCAGCGGATCAAGCCGACGGCTGCCGCAGCCTGAGGACCCGGCGCGGCGAGAACGACGCAACGCACCACGACATTGACGCGGTACCGACAGCCGCTGGCCGCCATCACGCAACGGAGCATGCCATGAGTGACACGAGCAAAGCCGGCCCGACCCTAAGCGACGGCGTCCAGGAGCTGCAGGCCTATTTCCCGAACGATGCCGCGCTGCAGGATGCGATGGCGCGGCTGACATTGCTGGGTCTGGATCGCGCCGATCTCAGCCTGCCCGACGTTCACGCCGCCACGGCGACGCCGGACGCGGCGGATGCGGCGACGAGCGACATCGACACCCAGCAGGTGCGCACGATGGCGTCCGGCATCACCGGGACCGCCGCCGGCATGGTGGTCGCGGCGACCCTGGCGACGGGCGGGCTTGCCGCGCCGCTGGTGGCGGCGGGCGCCGGGCTGAGCGCGCTGGGTGCGGTGGCGGCGACGACGGGCGTGGGCGTGGCCGCCGACCAAGCCGGCAGCAGCGAGCGTGACCGGCTGGGCGCCGAGGGCAAGCTGATCCTGGCGGTCCGGATGCGGACGCCGGAACAGGCGCAGGCCGCGACCGACGCGATGCGCGACGCCGGAGCGACGAAGGTGGCGGCAATCACCCGGGCGTCCGAGGCGATGACGCGGGGCGTCAACGCCTCTTCGTGGACAGGCGGCTGAATCCTTCAGGCCGCTCTCATGGGATAGCTCACAAAAACGTGACCAATTCAATCTTAAGTAGTCCGTTTCCGCGACGCTGGACCATCTCTCAGTATTGGTCCGTTTAAACTTAACAGCAGTAAAACTGCAACGGGCTACTCCATTTATCTGCGTTAAAATCGCAACAAACCTCATTCGCGAGGTTTACAAGCCCCTCGAACATCTCCTAGGACGGCGAAATCCTGTGGCGCGTGGCTGCGGGTTCGCCGAGCCAGATACTTGGCAGTCGGCGATGTGACGATTTCATGACTTTGAAATCGTATCCCTGTCCTTGACCGCATTCAGTATCAACTGGGCCGATGTCCAAGAGGGAGTTCTCATAGTGTCGAATTTGACTGTCGGTTCGGGACAGCAATTCTCAACGATTGCTGCCGCAGTTGCCGCCTCCCAAGACGGCGACGTGATCCAGGTGCAGGCGGGCACCTACGTCAACGACGTCGCGGAAGTGACGCACAAGGTGACGATCGAGGGCGTGGGCGGCATGGCCAACCTCGTCGCCACCCAGCAGATCCAGAACGGCAAGGGCATCCTCGTCACCGACACGAACGTCACCATCGACCATTTGAGCTTCAGCGGCGCCGCGGTCGGCTCCGGCAACGGCGCCGGCATCCGCTACCAGGGCGGCGCGCTGACGGTGACCAACTCCGTGTTCAGCGGCAACCAGGAAGGCATCCTGGCCAACGCCGACCCGACGGGCACGATCTCGATCAGCCACAGCGAGTTCGCCAACAACGGCGACGGCTCCGGCAGCACCCACAATCTCTACATCAGCAACATCGCCGCGCTCACGATCGACAGCAGCTACGTCCACGACGCGGTCGTCGGTCACGAGGTCAAGAGCCGGGCCGCGGTGACTACGATCACCAACAGCCGTATCGACGACGGCCCGTCGGGCACCGCGAGCTACTCGATCGACCTGCCCAATGGCGGCCAAGTTGTCATCAGCAACGACGTGATCCAGCAAGGGCCGCAGACGAGCAACCCGCTGATCATCTCCTACGGCGAGGAGGGCAACCTCTATGCCAACGCCTCCTTGCTCGTCAGCAAGGACACCGTGCTGAACGACCTGAACGGCTCGCCCTCGGCTTCGGTGGTGCGCAACACGACCGCGACATCGGCCACGATCCAGAACATCAGCACCTACGGCTTGACCGCAAGCCAAATCCTGAGCGGCACGGGCACCGTCTCCGGTGTCTCACCGCTGGCGTCCGAACCGGCGCTCGACACGTCGTCGCCGATACAGGCGAGCACGAGCACCAGCAACCCGATGTCGATGTCGATGGCGACGCCGACGCCGACCCCAACACCCGCGCCTACTCCCACGCCCACCCCGGCCCCGACCCCCACACCCACCCCTACTCCGACCGGGAGCACCGGGCTGGTGCTGAATGTCTCCGAGGATGCGTGGAAGGGCGACGCGCAATACGCGATCAGCGTCGATGGCGCCCAGGTCGGCGGCGTTCGCACCGCGACCGCGTCTCATGCCGCCGGCCAGACGCAGGCGATCTCGCTGCCGGGCAACGCCGGCGGGCACGTGATCGGCGTGAGCTTCTACAATGACGCCTATGGCGGCTCGCCCAGCGCCGACCGCAACCTCTATATCGACGGTGCGAGTTTCAACGGGAAGGCCTTGCCAAACACCACGATCGCGATGCCCTCGAACGGCACCGACACGTTCGGCGTCACCCTTCCGGACCCGTCCGGCGCCAGCGTCACCACGACCTCGGCCCCCGGCACGCTGGTGCTCGACATCTCCGAAGACTTCTACAAGGTCGACGCGCAATACACCGTCTCAATCGACGGCACCCAGGTCGGCGGCGTTCGCAACGCTTCGGCCGCGCATGCCACCGCACATACCCAGGCGATTGCGATCCCGGTCGCCGCCGGCGGCCACACGGTCGCCGTCAGCTACCTCAACGACAACTACGACGGGCCCGACCAGGACCGGAACCTCTACATCGACAGCGCGAGCGTCAACGGCGTCACGGTCGCGGGCAGCACGATCCCGTTTCAGTCGGCCGGCACGAACTCCTTCGGCTTCATCATCCCCGCCGGGTCGAGCACACCGACACCGACGCCGACCCCAACCCCAACCCCAACCCCGACACCCACACCGACCCCTACGCCGACACCCACTCCAACCCCGACGCCTACTCCAACACCCACACCCACACCAACTCCGGCGCCCACTCCGGCGCCCGGCACCAACACGACGGCCAACTTGGTCCTGAACGTGTCCGAGGACGCGTGGCAAGGCGACGCGCAATACACCATCAGCGTCGACGGCGCCCAGATCGGCGGCACCCGTAGTGCCTCTGCGTCCCATGCCGCGGGCCAAACCGCACCGATCACCATCCCGGTCACCACCGGTGGCCACACGGTCGCCATCACGTTTATCAACGACGCCTACGGCGGCTCCAGCGCCACCGATCGGAACCTCTACGTCGACAACGCGCAGATCAACGGCAAACTCGTCCCGGCGAGCACGCTGTCACTGCCGTCCAACGGCACCACCGTGTTCGGCTTCACCGCACCGGATTCGAGCGGCGCCACGGTCGCCAACACGCCGGCGCCGAGCGGCAGCCTGGCGCTTAACATCTCCGAAGACGCCTGGAAGGGCGACGCGCAATACACGATCAGCGTCGATGGAAACCAGGTCGGCGGCGTCCGCTCCGCATCGGCGTCGCACGCCGCAGGCAAGAGCGAGGCGGTCTCGGTGCCGACCACTTTCGGCGGCCACACCGTCGCGATCAACTTCCTCAATGATCGCTACGACGGCCCGACCCAGGACCGGAACCTCTACGTCGACAGCGTGTCCGTCGGCGGCCATTCGATCCCCGGCAGCAGCATTCAGCTACTGTCGAACGGAACCAGCACCTTCGGGATCGTCGTCCCCGGACACTGAACCATATCCGGCCCGGCGAGCGTTCGCCGGGCCGGAAGCCGCTCAGTCCTGATCGTCGTTCTGCTGGTAGCGGCCGTTGCCCTGCTGATTGTTGTAGCGGCGCTGATTGTAGCCGTTGTCGTAGCCGCGCTGATCATACTGGCGCTGCTCGTATTGACGCTGGTCATAGTTCCGGTCCTGACCGTACTCGTTCGACCGGCGTTGGTTGCGATACGGGTCGTTGTTCCGGTTGTAGCCGTCCTGCGTGCCGAAGCTATTGTCGTACGAGTTACTCTGGCCGCGGTTCGATTGATCGCGAGCCGTCATGTGCTGACGGTTGTAGTCGTAGTCGTTCTCGTTCATCCAGCCGTCGCCGGTCGTGGTCTGACCGTTGCGATACGCGTTACTCTGCGCCATGCCGGAGGACGGCACCAGCGCGAGACTGCCGGCGATGACGGCGGCCGACATGGCGATCGTGATAAAACGCTGCATAGGAGGCTCCTCGGCGTTCGACGTTGCGGGATGGAAGACCATCGCGCCGATACCAACGCGTCGCCCTCGCCGCCCGTTCCGCGGCCCGATCTTATCGCTCGGGGCCTTATTGCTCGGCGCCCTATCGCTTACCGGCCTAACGCTGGCGCGCGACCCGCACGAACGTCTCGATGATCTTCGACCCGGCCCGCATCGTGCCGCCCAACGATCCGGCCACCTTCGAGACGCCCGCCGCCCGCGTCCGATACGGCACCGGCACTTCGAGCAGCCGCAGCCCGGCCCTCGCGGCCTTCATCTGCATCTCAATGTTCCAGCCATACGTCATCTCGCGCATCCCGAGCCGCGCCAGCGCCGGCCGCGCAATCGCCCGCAAGGCGCACATGTCGGTGTAGCGGACCCCGTAGCGCGCGCCAATCAGCCGGCCGATCAGTGCGCCGGCGGCGACCTGGTGCCACAGCATCGAGCCGGGCGCGCGCTCGCCGCGCGTGCGCGAGGCGATGACGAAGTCGCGCTCGCCGTCGAGCACCGGGCCGCAGAGCAGGGGCAGTTGGTCGGGCCGATCCGCGCCGTCCCCGTCCATGAAGGCTATCACGGTGCAATCGGTCCGCGCCGCCTCGGACCCCATCGCGCAAGCCCGGCCGTAGCCGCGTCCGCAATCGATAGCCCGTGCTCCGGCCGCTTCGGCCCGTGCTGCGGTGCCGTCGCCGCTGCTGCCATCGGCCACGATCACCTCGCCGACGCCTTGGGCGAGCACTTCGGTCACCACCGGGCCGATCGCCTCCGCCTCGTTCCAGGTCGGGATGACCACCGCGACCCGGGAGAGGTCGGTCACAGGCTCCAGCGCAACCCGCAACCCTGGCACGGCTTGGGCGGCTGCTCGCTCATCAGCGCCGAGCGGAAATCGCGATACGCCGGGCCGTTCCAGATCTCGGCCAGGTCCTGCTTGGAGGCGTTGCCGAGCGTGTAGTTCTCGTAGCCCCGGGTCGAGAACGGCGCGATGCAGCAGGGCAGCGCGGTGCCGTGGGCGGTGAAATACATGAGCGACCAGGGGCGGCGGCACATCGCCCAGGGCTTGTCGTCCGCCTGCCGCTTCAGGCTCAGCCCCGGCTCGGTCGCACCCGACGCATCGAGCTTCACGCCAAGCCCCTGCCCGAGCGACGCGGCTTCGGCGATGATCGCCTCCTCGTCGGCGCGGGTCTGCTCGAACAACGAGCTGTCGGAGCGCGCGAGGCCATAGCCGGTGTCGTCGAACACGAGGCGCTGCAGATGCACCTCCTTGATCCCGAGCCGGGCCGCGAGGCGGACGAATTCCGGCAACTGGTCGACCGTCTCCTTCAGCCCGGTCAGCCACAGGCTCACCAGCGGCTTGTCCGCCCCGATCGCGGCCTGCAGGTTGGTGAAGGCGCCGAGGTTGCGCACGATGCGGTCGAACATGTCCTTGCCGCGGACCTGCAGGAACGTCGCGGCCTCGGCGGCGTCGAGGCTGACCCGCAGCTCGTCGAGGCCGGTGTCGATGATCTCGCGCTGCTTGCGCGGCGCCAGCAGCGTCCCGTTGGTGTTGAACAGGACGTGGACGTTGCGCGCCTTCAGATAGCGGATCATGTCCGGCAGATGCTTGACCAGCATTGGCTCGCCCACCCCGTGCAGCACGACCCGGCGCACGCCCGGCACCTGATCCACGATCTTGCGGAACAGCTCCATGCTCATGTCCATCGGCGGCTCGAGGTCCTCGAACGTCCGCGGACAGGTCTCGCACAGCAGGTTGCAGCGGTTCGTCACCTCGAGATAGAGGCAGACCGGCGGGGCGGAGGCGACGCTCTCGCCGGATTCGACCGTCTCGAAGTAGCGGCGCGCGTCGATCTGGGTGTCAGGCATTCTGGGTCCTCTTCGACAACTCGGCGGCCATCCACACAACGGCCGGCAGAAACACGATCGCGGGCCACCACGGCGAATGAAGGTCCGCGTCCAAATAAAGCAGCGGACCCGCAACCGTAGGCCACAGCGCGCCCAACCTCTGCACCACGGCAGCCGGCACGATCAACATGGTAAGATACCAAGGATAGTGTGGCGATAAGATGAACAAGAGGGCGGTGGCCAAGAGCAGCGCATCGCGCGCGATCACGTCTGCGCGGGGTTGCCCGGCGCGGCGCAGCATCCAGAACGCCAGCGCGTCGAGCACGCCTAAGGCGGCGAGGAAGTAGCCGATCCCGGCCCAGGACGGCAGCTTGATCACGAGCCCGAGCAGGCGGAGCAGCAGGAAGCCGCTGCCCTGCTCGAGCCCCTCCTCCGCCGCGTAGCCCGACAGATAGCCGAACACCTCTAGCCCGACCGAAGAGTAGATCGCGTAGCCGGCGACGACGACGGCGATGGCGGCGGCCGGCGCGCGCCAGGTCCGCGGCCGCCAGATCGCCGGGCCGAGCGCGGTCGGCAGCAGCTTGCACAGCGCGGCGATGCCGAGCGCCGCCCCCGCCCAGCCCGGCCGCCGTTGCGCCGCGGCCAGCAGCGCGAGCGCCGAGGCCGCCAGCGCCGCCGCGTCGATATGGCCGGCGCCGGCGAATTCCGTGATCGCGAGCGGGTTCAGGGCCCAGACCAGCAGCCACGCTTCCGGCCGGCCCGCCAATAGCAGCAGCCGCCACGCCGCCCAGCCGGCGACGAGGTCGCACAGCAGCATCGCCGCCTTCATCGTCCACATCGAGGACGCGGTGAAACCGATCGCCGCGAACAGGAGCTGCGCGGCCGGCGGATAGATCGTCTTGGCGGTCTCGGGCCGGTTGATGTTGATGAACACTGCCTCCGGCCCGGTTTGCCCGTCGCGCAGGAAGGCGAGCGCCGGGTCGGACGGGAGATAGCGATAGGGATTGATCCCCGCCGCCTGCACCCGCCCGTCCCATACGTAGCGATACAGGTCCGTGCTCATCACCGGCGGCGTCGCGACCAGCACGAGGCGGGCGGCCAGGCCGCAGCCCAAGCCCGCCAGCAACGCCCAGCGCGGCAGCGGGCGCGACACCGGGCACGACCGGATCAGCCAGACGCCTGCCAGATACACCACCCCCGCCGCCACGACGAAGCCGACGTAGCGATGCGCCGCCGCCTCGGTCAGGTCGCCATACTGGTCGGCCGGTACGCCGAGCCGCCCGGCCGCGAGAAGCCCGAACACCACCGCGCCGAGCCCGGCGGCCGCCATCCCGGCGCGATCCCTCATGCCGTCTTCCGCAGCCGATCGCGCAGGCCGAACGCTTCGAGCGCGGCCATGGTGTGGGGCGCCGCGTAGCCGTCGCGGTCGTCGAGTAGGCGGCGCAGGGCGGCCGGGTCATCGACGTCGAACCAGGGGCGCAACGCGGCGGTGCGCAGCCCGGCTTCGGCGAGCCTGGCGCTTGTGTCGGCGCAGGCATGGTCGGTGCTCCAACGGATGCGCGCGAACGGCTCCGGATGTGGCGCGCGCAGGCCCAGCGCGTAGTAGCCGCCGTCGTCGACCGCGCCCAACACGGCGTCGCAGTCGCCGCCGAGCAGCAGCTCGGCCATCCGCGCGAGCTCCGCGGTCGGCAAGGTAGGGCTATCGGCCCCGAGCACGCACGCCGCCGCATACCCCTGCGCCAACAGCGCGCGCACGGCGCCCAGCAGCACGCGCCCGAACCCTTCCACCCCCTCGGCCGCGCCGTTCGTCCCCTCGGCCAACAGCAGCCCGGTGCCCGGCGTCAGCAGCCCGTCGAACCGCGCCTCCTGCCCCGCCGGCGCATACGCGACCACGGGCGCGATCGGCGCCAGGCGCGCCGCCGCATGCAGGTTCTCGACTGTATCGCGCAGGAACGCCGTGCCGAGTGCGGCCGCTTCGTCCGCCGACAGCACCCCCTGCAGCCGCGTCTTCACATGACCCGGCCGCGGCGCCTTCGCCACGACCGCCACCGCCACCCTATCCCGCATTAAATCCCGGCAAACCAGTTGAACCCCAATTTCTCCCAATACCCGCCGGGATAGCGGTCAGTCACCTCAATTGCGGTGATCCATTTAGGGTTCTTGTAGCCGAGCTTGGTCGACATTCGCAGCCGCAGCGGAAAGCCGAACGGGTCGGGCAAGGGCGTCCGCGCGTAGTGCGTCGCCAGGATCGTCTGCGGATGCAGCGCGGTCGCCATGTCGATGCTGCTCGGGTAGTCGTCGGCGGTGCGGAAGGCGACGTAGGGCGCCCGCAGGTCGGCGCCGACGCGCTCGAGAAACGCCCGCAACGGCACGCCCGACCACTGGCCGATATAGTCCCAGCCCTCGACGCAGACATGCCGCACGATGGTCTCCTTCTGCGGCATGGCGGCCAGCCGCGGCAGCGTCCAGGGCGTCCGGTCGGCAACGAGGCCTGCGACCTCGAGCTGCCACGTCGCGGGATCGACCGGCTTGAGGTCCTTCAGGTCGAAATAGGCGTTGAACCGCGGCGGCTTGAGCACCTCGGAAGGGTCGTATTCGCGCGCCAGCCGGTTCGGGTCGAACAGCGCCGCCTGCACCCGGTCGTTCATCGACGAAATCGATCGCAGCACACGGCCGATCGCGGTCTCGTCGCCGACGTCGCAGCCGGTCAGCAGGCTGAGCGAGGCCAGCGACAGGCCGCCGCGGATCAGCCCGCGCCGCTCGAGCGAGCGCAGCATGGGCAGGTGCTCGCGCACGATGGGGCTCATTCCGCGGGCGCCGCCAAACGCGGTCCGCCGGTGACCATGGCCACCAGCGTGCGCGGCACCAGGAACGCCAGCGCGACGTGGACAACGACGAAGCCTACGATGACGGCCATCCCGATGAAATGCGCGATCCGTGCGCCCTGGAAGCCGCCGAACAGCGCGGTCAACCAGCCGAATTGCACCGGCTTCCAGACCGCGACCCCGGTGACGACCTGCATCACCCCGGCCGCGATCACGACGAGGTCGGCCGCCCAACCGCCGATGCGGATCGCGTGCGGGAACCAGAGACCGTTGATGATGACGGAATCGTCGTAGATGCCCCATCCCGAGCCGATCATGACGATCATCGCGACGGCGTTGATCCAATGCACGATCCGCACCGGCCAAGGATGCAGACGAGGCGTCGTGCCGAGACTGTCCTGCATGCGTTCTCCCGTCTGGAGCGTACTATGTAGCCGGCTGTTCGGCCCGTGCGCCGACTGGGTTACCCGTGGGGCAAATTATCATAATGTCGCGCCTGGCCGCACTCCTCTTGCTGATCGCGCCGGCTTGCTGGGCGGCGGAGCCGCCGGCGCGTGGGGCGGCGGAGGCCTCATTCGCGCGGCCGGTCCGGGCCGGCGACCTGATCGGGCGCAAGCTGATCGGGCCGAGCGAGTCGCAGCCGCTGCTCGGCCGGGTCGAGGGCGTCGATCGTGGCCCGGCGGGCACGGCACTGCGGGTGCGCACGGGCGGGCTATTGCCGATCGGTGGCCATATCGTCGACGTCCCGATCGCCGGCGTGGCGTTGCTCGGCGAGCACGTCGCCTTGCTGGGGCTCTCGGCAGCCCAGCTCGAGGCGTTGCCGTCGGCCGGACCCGCGGCACCGGTTCCGGCCGACGAGAGCCTGCGCGTCGGTCTGGTGCGCCCATTCCACTGATGCTGA
>JAABUX010000405.1_pt1 | contig 73946 bp, 72 predicted proteins | sample 5561851 | NCBI WGS metagenome assembly JAABUX01 (sample SAMN10711883, study PRJNA513361) | rock metagenome | isolation source: Antarctica rocks | place: Antarctica: Victoria Land, Richard Nunatak red sandstone | collected 2016-01-03
GCCAAGATGTCCGAATTATTTTGCTCACCGCGTGTAGGGGATGAGTGACCTGAAATGTTGAGTTATAGAGTCGCGTTGCGGGGGAGTGTAATGGTAGGTAGTTGGGGGGTGTAGTTGTAGGCAAAGGGGGTTACATTCCAACATAGATTAGGACCTCAGATTTAACGTGAAGGTTTAAGCGCTAGGAGGATACAGAATTTATCCCAATTGAAGCCTACCGAATCCTGAATAATGTTATTTAGAGCAAGGCAATCGTTTCCGGGGTTCAACCAAGACGACGAGAGCCCAAGTAGGACATGAGATAGGGGTCAAGGAGTCAATTATAATCTGCAAGGGGCGTAAGTTCGGGAGGAATCGCGTATCACATAGGTTTCAGCTGAGGTATGATAAGATTCCAAGTGCGGACACATCAACTATCTAGCACTTTCTCACATTTAATCTTTCCCGAGACTAATACCATGAGTTGCGGCCATGTTTGGGATGATAACATCACTTGATTCTTCTCCCATCTCGGTCCAATCTGTAATGCCTCCAGCGCTACCGCGAATCGAAGCTCTTTAAACGTAGAAGGGTCAATCAACTGTGATGCAAAGGCAGAGATAGGCGGCAGTCTGCTAAGTCCGCATACAGTAAGTCGTATGGGGAAACTAGGTGATGGTAATTTGATATAGGCAACCATCTTCCTCTCAATATTATCGCCTTGAGGCTTTTGTTGTATGTCGATACGAGCCTCTGGTCGGAAATCTTTCGCAAGGACCTGCGCTATCCGCGTTAGAATATATTCATATCCATTATTAGGTCTTGTACCTCTCTGCATTTTGTAAAGTTGTCTCCTTCGGATTGACTATAGTCGCTCTCGCCGCATTTACTCATCAGTTGGTGTACCCTTCCAAAACACTACTCTTCGTCTTCAATTTCGCGTCCACAATCACATTCTAGTCTAGAGCAACGGTCGGCTTTCTGCCACCATAGTATACGTTCCTTGAAAAGAGATTCTTGAAGTTGTTTGAAGACCATATCTATTACCTCCGTAGGTATTTTAGCCAAAGCCTCACCAGATTCAGTCGATAGTTTAGCGAAGATGTAGATGCTTTCTTTACTCTCCCTATAGGCTTCAAGTCGAGCACCAACAAGCGTAGCATCCACTGGGATTGCCCAAGCTAAAGTGTAGAATAGAATATCGTAGTATCGTCAGCCGACCTAGAAGGGTTCACCCCCTTCTGGTCGACTTTATCAACTTCTTTTCGCTATAAGTATTACAGGAAATCTTACGCTAAATAATTCTTTCAGCAAACTTCTATTTAGAATCGGCTTAGTTAAGGATCTATAGATACGAATGCCATTAGGCCTAAGAGTACCCTAGAGCCAGGGCCGAGAGTACGGAGTCTCAAAAGCTCCGGGCCGCTAGCCCCTTGAGGTTGGACCAGAAGTAGGTTTGGACCAGAAGGGGGTGAACCCTTCTATCAGAATAGCTGCTTATCAAGATTTTGGGCTGGAACTTTTTTGTGCGCTACAATAAGCAGGGGTCCTTACACCGCCTCAGGAAATCTGATCCACTAGTACGCCCATTCGGAAGAGCGACGCCGAAAGCCTGATCCACCGCCACGGTTTCCACACATCATGGCACAACAACTTCACTATGCTGCTGGATGAACTACACGGAGGCATGTCTACAAGCACGCTTTGGTTCTGTTAAGAAGCTACAAACACAGTCTATTATATCCGCTTCCCGAGAAATCGGCCTCCCATGCAACAGGTGTCCAGGCATTGGAAGAATACCTCCAAGAGGAGCATTCTGCGAAAAGTTTCAATCAAACACGCAACCAATTAAGAGGCCCAGGGGCAGGAACTACAATAAAATCGGAAACCCTGTCGAATGGACTTCTTTTGGCCTAGTCCTCATGCATGTATTCATCCATCTCCATGGATGCAAGCAGTGAGAAAATGGTCATCCTAAAAGTCGGTTTGCTTCAGGGCTGACAAGGAGGTTGCGATCAAGGAACTCCTTCTCGCCAATCTATGACCAAGGTGTTCCTAGAATAACGTGATAAGTGGCCATCCCAATAACATCAAAGTTCTACGCCGCGTGGGTAGGCCCGTTGACCGTACCACCGGTATTCCCACATGTATGTCGTATCGAGAAGGGGCTAACACATCAATCTCCTCATGCTTACCCCTGGCATGAAGGATTACTCTTTTCCCTGTTCGGGGAGGAACTCGGTAATCCTTTTCTGTCGTATGTGCTTCCTGCAGTTATCGTGCAAGCATGCGTACCATTCCGTCAAGTGACATTTTGTCGTGTCCTTGTCATACTTGAGTTGGATGTGGAGAGAACGATGCCACTCCTGGTCGTGATTTGGAAACCATTCATGTTGTCTTTTCGTTGCTAAGTGCCACGTGCAGCTCAGATCTCGACAATCTTTCCAGTTTATTCGTCCACACTTGGGCAACCTGGTCATCTTGCCTAGATTCATTCTTGCAGAGTAATGAAATTTGCAATACTCATCTGCGCAGGCAGTCCAATGCATAATTCCGTGTTTGGGGTGGTTTGAGTCGTTTCGATACTCGTGTACCAACAACTCGTCAGAAACTTTCTCTCTAGAGGATTCCATTTTGGTTTTCTCCTCTGAGGCAATGTGTTCTTGTTCTTGATCCTTTAATGCGGAGGCGCAGGGTTCGGAATTATCTAGAGATCTGCCTAACTCGCTATCAGCTTCAAGATCGCCCCACTCTGAATCTCCCTCCTTAGTTCCTTGCCCTTGCTCAGGTGATTCTTTTTGAGCCTCGCCGTCATCATTTGATTCCAATTCTCGCAGCCGGCTTTGGATCCCTTCAAGTCGTTTTTCCAATCGCTTGATGTTTCTTTCCTTCTTTGCGACTTCTTGTTTCAAGTCCCTGTAGCGCTGCATATTCGCCTTTGGCGGACTAAAGCAGTTAAGCAGATCCGGTACGATCGCCTCAATCTCTTTATCGCTATATTTCGATTCTCTTGGATCGTCTATAGGGCCGTCGTTCTTGGCAGGTACCTTCTTCAGAACATTCAATTGCGGTCGTTGCACTATGTTTTTCGGCCTGCAATCTCTAGCCATGTGGCCCGGTTTGCCACAGCTATAGCAAGTAATTGTTTTCTTGCCCCCACTTTTACCCCTGAATACCCCCTTCTTCTTTATGAAGTCTCGTTCTATCGGCATGGGTCCGCAAGGACCCCGTTTTTTGTGGTTTAGGCGATAGGGTTTTGCGAAACACCCTGATCGTCCGAATCCACCGGTTCCTCCATCGTGTCGTTTCTCCAATGTGTGTTGGAACAATTTTTCGTCAATGAATGAGTTCATCTTTGACATTGTCCTTCCAACCACAACGATACGATAGGGCCTTTCAGACTCTTATGTTGTCTTGAACATAACACTGTTACTGCTTACGTAAAGCATAATTTACTACCTGTTACAATTTTTGTAATAGTGTTATAATCAGTCTGAGCTGAGTACTATTAAAATTGCGTGTAGTACTCTACTGCTAACTTCTTCTATAAGATGCTGATTACTACTTTAGATAATCTAAAGACTCTTCGAACCTCCTTGACCCTGTACTAGGACGTAAAATACATACTTATATTCTACCCTAACTATATAGAGGGAAGGAAGCTGATGCTTCGGAAGGCGGGGTTAGGCGACTTCCGCTAAATAGTATTAACTTCGAAGAGGCTAAAGGCGGCGACCAAGTAGGTCATTTAGCGGGGTATACTTAGCTAGTTCACGCTAGCAAGGGAATAACTCTTTAGAGCTGCGTAGGAGCGGATAGGCTCTAACCGGAGGGTAAAAGGGTGGTAACCCTAATAAAAGATAAGAATAAGACGGTATAGAGAGTACAGGATAGGGTAGTATATAGTGTCTAGAGATCTAGAAACGCAATGGTAATTAGGGTAGAAGACGAGGTTTTCTTCCGTAGATTCTACTAAGCTAGATGTAAACCGCTCTTATTAGCTCTAAGTAGCTACTAGATAGTAGAGTATAAGATATAAATATAAATACAAGGTCTAATTATATAATATCTAGCTAGAACTTAGTCTTTTAAAGATATACTTTAATAATTTAACTACTATATTAGTAATAGACTAACCGCGTTAGTACTATTTAAAACCGAATTTATAATTATTATATAACGCTAAACCTATATATAATAAGCTAGCTATAAGTAGTTTAGCGAGTCGAGTTAATGAAAATCACCTCTAAGTTAGACTAACCGTCAAGTCGAGATTCGGTACCAAAATTTGGTACCGACTGAATACTCGGGTCAGAGTCTTAGCGAATACTTAGTACTAGCTATTAGTATCGACTCGCCAAGGCCTTAATAGGATATAGTAAATACTACTATAAATAGAAAATGTTAGTAATACTATATTTAATATTTCTCTAGGAATAGCTAATTAGCGATTATCTTTTTATATCACCTTATTTACTATTAAGAATTACCTAGTTAGTAATAATAATAATACTTAGTAATCTAGATATTATAGTCCTTATTCTCCTAGAAATATGCATTACCTTCTTGCTATTAATACTAGCTAGTAAGCGTCGTAATAGTAGACTTGATACTCTAGTAACTTCATAGTTATAGAAGAACTAATCTCTGCCTTCTAAGGAGGTAGAAGACTATCCAAATACCCCTCAAGAAAGCTACTCACCTAGCCTCTCAGATATCTGGATGAAAGGATATCCGTCCGGATAATAAGAAGCCGAACCAGTACCGCTAGGACATCGCTAGCAAGCCGCAGTTGTACTAGCTAGATATATCAAGATATCCTAACAAATAGGTAGTACTAGTATAAAAGCTATAATAATAGGGAATTACTATTACTCGCCGGAAAGATATGGGATTTTATTATAGTACAAGCTAACGCATTTATTACGTTAACTTTAGAGCTTTGTATCTTAGCAAGTTTTAGAGTTTTTTATAAAAAAATATTACCTAAATAGGCCTAGTTCGCGATTTACCACTGGGATATCCCGTGGGATATCCTATTCCAGTCCGAAAATCGCCTATCTTTCCGGCCCGTAGCCGCGCTAGTCCTAATTAAGCTACAGGCTGATATAGTACTAGAACTATAATACCTGTCTCTTATAGAAAGAGTAGTAGAGGTATTATATCTTATTATTATAAGATATAAAACTAACCTTTTATAATTTATATAAGTATCTTAATCCCTTTTTATTTAATCTAAATATACTATAATCTAGGAAATTTAATAATATTCTTAATATTCTTAATATATAATATAATAAAGTTAATAGGTAAAGGCTTGCATTTAGTATCTAGGAGATATATCTGTATAATAACATGAGTTAAGCACGAAGCTCCTATCTAGATAGAAATCCACGCTGTCTATATAGTCATAGGAAATCCTGCTAAGAGGTGTGGTTTATGTGGTTCCAGTATCCAACCTATCTAATCCACTTGGTGGTTCATGTAGGTCTTCCAACTAATTCATATTACTGTGACGAGATGTACTCTCACTATGTGTATTACAAGACCTGTCTGATTCGCTTGTAACAATATATCGGTAATTCAGGAACCTAGCCCTAGTATTAGGAACAACGACGTGGATACGTGGATGTAATAATAATAAATATGAATATTAAACCATCTAGGAAGGATGGATATATACGTGCTAAGCCTCAGTTAACCGGTCACGTGACTTCAGGTTAGACCGTGATACCTAGCACTTAATAATTCTATTTACTAGGAGTATCTTATATAGTCTAGAGACGTCTTTATTAGAAGAAAAGATAAAGACGCGCTATTAGACTATTCAAATATTTAGCCTTTGAAGATACTATAGTAAGACTAGGAATGCCTGTAAAAATTCAAGATTTTTACGTCCGAAAATCACCTGTACTACCTGGCGTTCAGTAGGTGAGGTGAATAGCAGGGAGTATATCAGATGTACGCACCCAATCTGACAGTGTTTCATACGTGGCAATAAGACGGATATTTCCCCCCCTTCAGACCGATATCAGACACGTTGGTAGGTAGCCGGCCTGTACATGCGATATGGATCAATCTGACAGCGTTCCATACCTGGCAATGAGACGGATATCACCCCCCATTCAGACCGATATCAGACACGTCAGTAGGTGAGTTGAATAGTAGGGAGTATATTAGACACGTTAGTAGGTAGCTGGCCTGTGAAATATGACAGCATTAGCCTATGCACCCATGCAGCGATATGGATCATTCTGACAGCGTTCCATACCTGTTAATGAGACATTTCCCCCTATTCAGACCGAACCGATAGCAGACACGTTGGTAGGTGAGGTGAATAGTAGGGAGCATATCAGACACGTTGGTATGTAGCCTGTGCATGCGACAGCATTAGCTATATCATATGCATGCACCCAATCTGACAGCATTCCATACCTGACAATGAGACGGATATTTCCCCTATTCAGATAGATATCAGGCCTATGAACGCGACAGCATTAGCCATATCATATGCAGGTACTAATAGACCGATTTGGATTATTCTAACAGCGTTGCATACCTGGCAATGAGACGGATATTTCCCCGTACTATTCAGACTGATAGGAGACACGTTGGTAGGTGACGTGGTAGAATAGGTAATTTCTAAATAATGTCAGGATTTTTGTTGTTCGTGATCCATAAAATATTCTAGCCGTTGGCGCATGGAAATTAGTAGGTGAATCCACTCATTCTGATACATCTTTTGAACCACTCCACCGATTTTGATGATTTCTGAAGCGTTAGATAGCTGAAAGTGAGCCATACAACTTCATTTGAATAGAAAATATAGTACGTAGGTGGGTAGAATGCGAAGAAATGTCTGAGTTCTGATGTTCGCGCTAGTCCTAGAGGGGAAACTAAGCTCAGGGTCCCAATTACCGGATATTCTATCATAGTAAGAAGATAAGAAGATATTACACTAGTCTTAAGTATGTTGAACGGTCTCAGGGGTATGATGGATGGTTTGGCTATCATTGACTATTCTAGATGTCTGAAAAGGTGAAAAGGTGTCTAGGAACAAGACAACGAGACAACAAGACTATGTAGACGTGGCCACTCGCTTATTGTCTTGGCAGAAGTGCTTATAACACATGTATTCTACCCTTCTTATCATAGTACTATTACGTAATCATAATCGTGTTTATTTAACAGGGACAAAGGTCTGAGAATAAACGATGGATCTGGGTAAATTGCAGCGGGGATAGTAGGCCTAGTTGTTGCTGGCCTGGCTTCACAATGGCGGCCAATGCGATGGCAAATGTCATCGAGGTACCTTGTCTAGTCAGACTCGCTATTGACCAGCACATCCAGTTATTAGAGACCGGATAGGTCAGAGATTCCCTTCCCTTCCCTTCGGCTGCTGAGTTCAATCTCTCTAACACGTTTACAGGTCTCGAGCTCCCCCTGGAGAATTCATCACTTCTATCCTACAAGTTTCCAATCTCATGCATACACATACCTGTCCCACCTACAATAAATTTAGCCACTTCTTCAAACAAGCCAACCCTTCAGCCCACACTCGGTGGCTACATTGGGACAGCACGAGACAAGTCCTTCTCATCGAAGCTTGCCTCTCTGGAATTTTGTAGTACGACACCTTGTTCGCAGCGGGAAAAAACTTGTTTGCGCAGATACACAAACACGCCCAGGACATTGGCAAAAGTTGGACACCTGTCGGATGGGAAGGTGGACTACGTATCGAACGCGAGCACGGCGGACCCGATGCTCTTATGAAGAAGTCAGGGGCCATTCTTCACCAAGGGATCCCCCACTATCTCGTCTCCTATTACACAATCAAGGATACTCTGGATGGGACCTAGGAGAGTCCTTCGCAGAACTCCAGCCTCCAAAGGAGTCTTGCTTAGTTGGGGTGTAACTCTCTTCTCTCGAGTCTGAACGATTAGACGCAGCAGGCCTTGACAGGGCGGCGAGGGGGCGATGACAAAATCAGCGAAACGGCAAGAAGGAGGAGATTGACTCCGTATTATAGAATTGAGACGGAACAAAGCGTTCCAGCAAGTCAGTTTTCTTTGCAAGTCAGCTTACACCTGATCAGAGCATGCTCTATCAGTCCTCCCGTAGGATGGGCACAGCCGTTCAATCTATTGGCTCGTCAGTTACTGTTCACTGGTGGGGAGAGAGTAGAAGGCTGCATACATACGAGCGAACGTAATCCACAGTAAAAGATAGAAGCCGACCACCCTTGCGGGAAGGGCTTCCAGAATCACTGCGTACCACTGAAGATCATTCATGCTTGGATAGTCAGTGAAGACGACAGGACGTCAATGAGGTCGGCATGAGGCGGTAGTCAAGCTGATGAACAAAAAAGTATATACAGGACTAGAGGAGAAGGATCTTTTTTGCGCATGGTAAGTATCCAAATGACGCTGCGGTACCTGTTACTCCAAACATCAATACACCCGCCCTATATCTAAGCGCTTCCTTTACTCCAGTGGAATTTTTGTAGTGACTCGGATCCAGACTCACTTGAAGACTGGACGTCACTCGCACTGTCGTCCGTTGTATTCGCACTATAGTCTGGGACTTCTATTTCTTCATCGGTGTCTTCATCGGCGTCTAGCTCCATCTTGTCCTGCTTTCCCAATGCCTTAGAAAGCTTCATTGACTTAATGAAAGATCCCAGACTGAATACAATAATCGATCGTCGACCACTAAGAACAACCTGGTCCTCATGGTAGTCTATACTAGAGATGTATCCTTGATCACTTTCCATCCCTTGCCAACCAAAGCATCTATGTTGTTCATCCTTCCCCGGCTTAAAGCCCGGCTCAAAAAAATCTACACATAATTCGGCATATTTATACCCCGCGTATAAAAGTAAATGGCCAGTTTGATATGGAATCGATATTCCAACACCGCCATAGTTGTTCTCGTAATTCCCAAAAATGCCTTCTAGCTTGATATTGTTATCACTGATATGTCGTAAAAAGTAATTACCATCACAATCGTTCGTGAGGATTAATCCTTTCTCGGAGATGTCTAAGAACTCCCATCCGGGCCGCTCTTCATTTAGTTCTTTATCAAAGATAGGAGTACTTCTTTTCATCTCCCCGTCCTGCTTAGATAGTATGCTTCCCTTAAGGCCAATGGTACAAAGCTTGTAAGACCCGTCGTTTTCAATCATACGAGCGTCTTGTACAAGATGATCTCGACGGATTATTTGGCATTCAAGATCATTTCCGCTTAGTTTACCTTTGATAACGGTATTCTTATTAGAGCAGATTGTAGCCGTAATACAATCTCCCTGGAATAGACGAATGCTAGTAATCGCATTCAATGATACTTTATGCGTTTTGAAATCTTGGGATGGATGAAACGGAGAAGAAAATATTATGACCGCTCCATCTCCTGTACCGACTAGAACTCTTCCTTTAAAAATCCTAAGGCATGTTATTCTAACTACTCCGGGTAGCTTAATTCTAATGTCCGCTTCATCGAAGCTAATAGCGATATACTTCTTAGGGTTCTTCCATATATATATACAATCGAGTCCATCAGCGGCTATAACTGTTCCCCTAAGGCATTTCAGTTTCGCTAAATCGTTATAGAATTATATGGTACTCACTTGTAAATCGTAACCCTAATAGGATTCTCCATATATTACTAGAAGCTTCTAAGCAAGAGGCGATCTCCTTGGAATATATAGACGTAACATGTAAATCTTCGCTTACGATATTCTTTGTAATAACCCACTGTACTACTACATAATCACACCGTTCTAGTACCTATGTCATTCAAACTCCGGATATGATACTCCTTCCGACATCTTAGGCGGCCTGCTTTGCTAAGCCGCTGCTGATGAATTCTTCAGCCACGTAAGTTAATCCCTACTCCATGACCAAGTCTTGGCTCGACCCCTTAGCGAGGCTCGCAATCTTCTATTCGACACAGCCGCGGTCGCTCTATATGAAGATCGCCGATTAGAACGATGGATGAGCCGCGCAAGCTTGCCCTTCGTCCTCGTTTATATGGAAAGCGGAGGACATAAGGAAGCGGGAGACGAAAGAAAGCAACGGGCGACATCGAATAGCCGGGTCATTATCGCGCGGCATATTCCTCTGCCATCCGCCTTAGTCTTTAAGACCCTCCAAGCATCAAGAGACTCTCTAGCTGTGCACGTGGTCCATGCTCAGAGTTTGCTCTTTCTTTAGGAGAGTCCAAGATCATTGTTATTTGGACGTAAGCTCTATTGCGAGGCACAAAGGTTTTATATCCGAACGAGCGGGCCAAAGATATTTATGGCTTTATTAGTGTCGTGTAAGGAGAACCGACTCGTTACTAAGTGCTTTCCAAATATGATTACCATAAATGTAGCATAAGACACACCAGAAAATCGACTCGTCGCTCAAATGCTTTCCAAAGATGAATCTCCACAAATGTGGCATAAGACTGGCTCGAGTACTTAGTAGATTAGGCTGGAGTCTCCGCGTACTGACTTCATAAGCCGGTCGGGTAGATAGTCCCTTCGAGTGGTCAACTTTTACCTTTGCGTCTCTATGGCAAGGGTGTCGAATCGCTGTTCTGACGCCGCTCCAAAGGATCTCTAACATTAGGGTACCATCAGAAAATGGGTGACGGTTCAAGCCTCCCCCCTGGGGCATCCATTTCTGGATCCCTTTCCTAATACCCTGGGTGTCCCCATCTTTCTCAAGTTTGGCTGCACTTGGTCCTTCCAAACAGTCCTCTTACTCCCTCGTCCTGTTCTTTCTCTTCTCCTCTCCTCCTCCTCTATCACATCACCTTCGCTGTCCCCCATTCCCGTGCATTCCCATGGATGTCCCCCAGATATATGCTACGGCCGCGGGCGGCTTTTTCTTTGTCTTCCTTCTGGTCAATTTTCTTCCACACACGGCGCGACTCCGGGAAAAGGTCTCCCTGTTGACATCCAAACACCTGACTTATCCATACTTGGTTCACCGTCATCGACACGTGGGTCCGTGGACTCGGAGCGGAGTTCTGGTCTAGCTGATCTATATCGCACTCAACGTCTCCTGTCTGGCCTTTCGAGTGCCCACCCTGCAAGCCGGGAACCTGTCGCTCGCCAACATGATCCCACTTTTCGCCGGCGGTCATCTCGATTTCTTGGCCGACATGCTCGGTTTTCCGATTAACACAACCCGACGTGTTCACCGTTCGGCGGGGTTGATGGCGATCGTACTCTTCCTCTTCCACGCTCGCCCTGGTGCTCGATCGAACCTCGTTCTCTTTGAAGGCGCCAGAGCATTCGTACGGACTCATCGTACGTCTTCCGCCGTTGCTTGCGTTAGTTGTCACAGACCTCCCCCAGGCAGGCTCGTCGCTGTGTCTTCTCCTGCTTCTCTCCCATCCCCTCATGCGCAGGCCCTCGTACGAAATCTTTCTTCGAACGTACCAAGTATTGGCTGCGCTGTCCGCCTACGCGGGTTGGCGTTACCTGCCATCCCGTTCGCTGTTCCCTCGCATGTATGTCTATACCTCCGCCGCGCTGTTCCTCTCGACGTCGATCGTCGAATGCGGGAGTGTTCTGTGGCGGAACGGGACCATGCGACGTGGTCCCGCCCGGGCTGTTGTGACGCCCGCCTACGGCAGCGTTAAACTTTCTCGGCCGTTGAAGGTCGTAGCCGGGCAATACATCAACCTCTGGATTCCGTCCGTGAGCTTCTGGACTTTCCTGCAGAGCCATCCTGGGCGCATGAGAAGCAGCGCACGTTGGAACTGCTCGTGGAACCTCGCCGGGGATGGACACGGGAACTTCTGTCGTGCGCCGAGGCCGGCAGGAGTGGCAGGGCGTTCGATTCTCGTTGGGTGCTGTTCAGTGGCCCTTATGGACTCAGCGCGCCGGTGGGCGAATATGAAAGCGTTCTGATGATCGCCTCAGGGTTTGGGATGGCCGCGCAATTGCCCTGCCTGAAACAACTGATCCATGGGTATCAGACCCGCAAGGTTGTCACTCATCGGATCCGTGTGATCTGGCAAGTAGAACACATCGGTAAGCATTCAAGCGGGTGGAGGATTGATTGATGCCAAACTCACGGGAACAGAGACGGCGCTTGCGGTGGAGCCGCTCCTGAATAATGCCTGAAAGGGCGATATCTGGAGAACATATAAGTCGAGAGCATTACTTAAAAACCACAGCATTCTCATTAGTGTGTCAGAGCAGTCCTCCCCGAGCGCCTTCTTTCTTCCGTCCAGCGCTCTTCGGTGCATCACTTCTAAGTATATGTTTAAATATGTTAATTGCCTTGGTAATTATCAGTTCTTGGTCAAGATGAGGTTCTCCCTATAGTGTTTCAACTGTTGTTCGATCTTCGTATCCAAACCCACCCTCATTCCTAGGAGAAATCACGTGGGAGAATTTCCTTAACGGGCTCGCGGTCCGAACAAGAATCGGTCCTTTCAGAACGAGAATCCCCACCAAAATTAGGGTTCTCTGCCTGAGCCCATCCTCCCAGGAGCTTTAAATACGCTTCCCGTTTAGAAGAATGTATTTACGTAGCTCTTATACGCACGGATCAATAATTCACAATCAGGAGTGAAGCCGGTAATAGTCTTATTGAAGCCGGCTTCTTCGACGACTAATCCTCTCATAAGATTCGCCAACTCCATAATGCCAGCATAGTTCCACTTCTTATATTCCAGAACGATCCTATGCTTAACCTCGCCTTTCTCATTCAGACTATCACAGTGTATGCAGATCCAGAGAGGCACCCAGAAGAATAACTCTAGGTAGTACATAAAGCTATAAGGCTCGCCAAGCAGAGCACCAATCGCCATAAACACCTTGGTCCCAGTCTTGCCGGGTGTACCGGATGCTCGATCACTGCTGGTTCTGATGCCAAGGTCGGCATCGATGAGGAAACCGTTATCTTCATTCTCTCTGAGCACAATGTTACGAATCGATATGTCACGATGGAGGATTCCAGTGTTCAGCAAGGACTCGTGCCCTAAAATTTCAAGTCAGCAATGTTCTCGATGTTTATGATGAGACCCTCACCTTTGATAGCTCCAATCAATCTGGTGATGAGAGCCACTGGAGACGATGCCTCGCAAATGGGCTTGCCGAAATCTCGGGTGATGATAAGTCGATCGACTCGATTGTGAACCGGCGACACAGGATTCCATGATTCAAAGCTCGAGCAAGATCTCGTAAAACTGGCTGGGGGCGCCATCTGGGCTGTACTTGAGGATCGTTTCCGTGAAAGACTGTGGCTTTGGCTTCGACTTCGACTTCGACTTCGGCCTGCCACACTCTTCCCTAGAGGCTTCGAGGCTGATGCGTCAGGCTCGTTGAAGGACCTCTGCTTAAACCTCATTCGACTGCATGTTTTCATCAAGCCTCTTCCCACATTTTCAATTATATCATCGTTCTTTCCGTCAACTTAGACCGTCTCGTGATGATAATACCGGGCAATATTCCTCGCGCCTTTGTCCGTTGCCTCTTTGAACGGCTCTCCCTCTTCCGGTCATTCCTCATACTGCCATGACCTTTTGACAAGGAGAGGCTCCTTCGACTGGTTTTTATCGCAATATGCCCTCCAACAGGTCGTGGTCAGTCTTGCTCTGTCCATGGCATGCCATAACACCGACGTCCATCTTCCGTTTGATGGGGGATTCGTCAAGGTAGGTGCTAGGTCCTTTATAGATCTGCCGGGAAGCGGCAGCATGCACGTCATTCGTCCACGCCATGAAGTCTTGCAGCCACTCCAGGACGAGGTCCTCGTCGGCACTCGGGGGCCACCCATTCCAACCGCTGCCTTTGGTGTAGAGCGGGGTATCTTCCTCTTGACATCGATCGAATACCGTCTCTGCTAGCTTGTCGAGTCGGGGGATATGGCCAAAGACGGCGGGGATGAAGTTAGGGACATCGATTCGAAGGGTTGGGAGGATTTCTTCTCTCAGCACATCATGCTTCCTGTGCTCGGATGCGTCTGCGAAGCTCCCCGTATTGAACGACCAAGGCGTCTGCTGAAACGAGGATGTGAATGATGGGTGGGATGGGGGAGGTGTTGTAGGTTGGTCTGCTGAGAGGCGAGCGTAAGAGGACGCAATGTCACCGCTGAGGAGCCCATTCCAAATCCGTGAGCGAATGATTCGAGCAGCTGGCCGAACCAGGAGTGCCAGGACAAAATCAAGTATGAAATCCTTCTCTCCTAGAATATTGCTTGTTAGCACGCTCGTGAATCCACTGAGAGCCCCCTCACCTCTATCGGACGCTTCTGATGTGAGCCGATCAACAACATCTGTCACGTCGGCATTTTGGCTCCTGTTCCAGCCCTTTCCTGACAGGATAAGCTGTGATGGCCTTTAGAACTAGTTCAATCTGCGAGAGCTCAGCCACTTGGTAGGACGGCGATGATGGCGTTGCGACCATTTGAAGGGTCTTTAGCGAGCCAATTAGAATAGTCATCAGAAGCCAACGCTCTTATGTCTGGCAATTACAAAGTATCGTCATCGCCTTTGACTCGACCCATGTCTAAGATTGTTTGTGCCTCAATCAAACAACAAAAACGCACACCAGTCCTACTACCGGCCTCTCTTGTCAACCCATTATCTGGGCTTTCACAGTGGTAATAAGTTGCTTGTCTGGCTCAGCCAGACCCGCCAATAATGTTCGTCCTCCACTGCTGAGGCATAGCTCTCAACATCTGGGCATCAACGTCCAGGCTATCGATACTTGGAGATACAGCACTTAAAGGAACCGAGGAATATCTACCGAGTCATCGATTTACAGCAGAAGATCATGACAGATGGATAATAGGAAGAGGTGAATCCATTGTGGTCTTTAATCCTAACGCCAAGGGGGATACTTTGAAGTACCAAAACACTACGGTGGACCAGAAGATTTCTGTTCCGAAGGGTTTTGAGGCAGAAGTGATGAATGGTTATGCCAGGCTGACCAAGTCCGCTGAAGCATAATCATCTCGTTCATTTGAAGTCCCTCTCTATGACCAACCTACAAAGAGAAGGAGATGTCTTGGTCTGGGTCTTCGGGAATCATTGTCGTCAGGCAATCTGTCGTCGGTTCTCCCATCTCCCTTTAGGTTATAGGAAAATATTATAGAATTAATTTGAGTCTAAATAGGTCTTTTTTCCACTGCTGGCTGTTCTGGATTGCATCTGGAAGGAGGTTGCTTAAGAGGTTTGACTGGTTGGTGCTCTGGAGAACATAAATTGGATTTCTACAGTAAATACTATTAGTAGTGCAATGGGCATAATGAAAGCTACTACTTACGCCTCATCGTTTGCACCGTCGACATTTGAGTCTCCATCCCGGGTGTATTGTTTTGTCCTGTAATCGGAGCAGGATAAGGAAGGTTCTCAATGTGCCCTTGGATTTGTATAAGCTCAAGTCTCTTCATTGCTGGAGGAAAGTATTTCGCATCACCATCTCGGTTCGAGTCATCTGTATAATCACCTTCCGTTGTTGTCCATGCAGGTGCCAGTCCGTTTGTCGTCCTTACGGAGGTCAAGCTCGTACTCTCTGCACATCTACGCTTCCCTTCTTCCTCAGTTGTATTCTGTCGCAAGCCGCCCTAGGATAGGTGAAATATATGAGAGTTTCTTCGTCTTCACATGGTCGAGAAGGCTAATCCTGTCCACTACTTTCAAATTGGCTACTTTCGATTTGCCAAGACATGCAGCGCATAGGAGAACTAGTTCGGGACCACAGTGCCGTAGAACATCATACAAGAACGCCTTGTACACCTTGAAGGAGCGGACTGTTTGCGGGGTGGTTGAGATCTTACTGTATCGCGAGATTTCTGGAGCAGAATCTCCAGCTCCACATTTGTCACACCTTCAAAACCATCGCCCCAGAGGAAACTGGGCCTCTCCTTGGTATGCAGGGTGGTACAAGGATACTCCATTGGGAAACAGGGGAAGCTGGATATCCTGGTAAATGGGCGGTAGATTTTGAGAAATGATAGAATAAATGAAAAAGCTTTGAGAATTTCGTAGGAACCAGTCAGCGCCTTATATAAAAGGGGTCACCCCCTTCTGGTCCAAACTTACTTCTTGCCCACGCCCTCTAGTACCACAACGACCGACTTTCTCTCGCAACAAATATTGTAGAGCACTTTAGGCCGATCGCCACCCGGAGGTGAGACTTCTACGGCGGAGGCTGAAGTCGCTGCTATAAACCTTCCAAGATCAGAAGCGTTCTATCGCCAGAACGAGAGGGACCCTCTTATACGATTACTATCGACAAGCCTATCAAGCTCATCGCAATTTGAGACGGCGACATGATAAGGCTCTTTTGACGGAGGTCAAAGAGAGGTATAAGAAGGAGCAGCCGGTGATCGACTTCAAGGGATTACCGGTTGCAGAAAAGGAAGCTCTCCAGGCAGCTGAATACGTTTTCGTCGAAAGGGTCCACGCCGTCGACGCGCTCTTCACCTTTGCCACATCATCAACCGAAGAGGAGTGTCAACGGCGAGTGACGGCCATTAATGCGTTGATCGCACTCTGTAAGAAGTAGGAAAGTCAAGGCTTCCGTCGCTGCAGAGCAGACATTAAGGTCAAAAAGGAGCTGACTTCAGTCTCTCCACCGCCGAGTCTGTCGGAAACGCTCCCGGTCGAACGTAAAGCCACCCAATGCATCTTTTGCCTTGGGAATGAAGATCTATCGGCCGCTGATCGCTTGAAGACTTTCGCGTCTCGCGGTGACCTCAAGAAGCACTTCCATCGCAAGCATCTCCGCCACGATCCGGACGGTCAGCCGATCGTATGTCCCCATCCCAGGTGCGACGTTGCCTTGGACGGCAAAATGCATCTGCAGAACCATGCCGAAGTGGTGCATAAGAACCCCACTTGACCTCTGCTGTCGCAGATGGGACGTCTGTGTCCAAGTACTACATGCTTGCTATCGATCAAAAGAATGACCACACCATGTTACCTATCCCGGTAGCCCCTTGTCCAACGCCACATTCTCTGGCCAGGCTAGCTATACAGCCAGTCGAGCTGTGATAACGCCCCTTCCTCCTGTTCGCTCCGACACCGGCAATGCCCAGTTTTGCCTAAAGCCATGGAGCTAGCGTCATCGATGGGTATATAAAGAGGGCTCCCCCCCAAGAAATGTCGATTCAAGGACCACCAGAACGCCGATCATGTCTGGCCGCAGGACAACCAAGACGAAGCTGCCGTGTCAGAGGCAACATCTACCGACGAGGCATCACCCAATCAAACGAACGAAGAAGCCTTCTCCCTTCGTCACCCCTAAGGTACTGAAGAGCGATGACATAACGCAAATCTCAGCCTTAAAGACCCGTTTGTGGAGCATAGAGAAGGCAGTGTTCGTCACTGGCGCTGGGATCTCTGTAAATGCAGGTAGTGAGCCTCCTTATCCTCCACCTTGCCCCCTCTGATTGACTTTGGAAGTCTCGGATTTTCGGACCATGCGAACGTCAGGCCGGAGTTCCTTTGACATATCTGTCTTTAACACCTCTGGGGACACCGACCGCTTTCATACCATGATCCGCGACATGTGGACACGTTCCGTCCAGGCCGAGCCCACTGCGCTCCATATGTTTATGGACCGACTCGCCCAACATGGCCGTCTCCTTCGGCATTATACGCAAAATGTTGACTGCATCGCAAAGCCTTTACTTGTCACCAGCGGCCCTAGAGAGATCAAGAGCCAAAGGTGCGGGCTTCCACGCAAGCAGACCTACGCAGAAGATAGCGAGTTCCTCTATCTCATCTATGATTCAGGTGACGATCACGGCGAAGGTCTCACGTCTTTTTTTATCCGCCAGTCGGTCTTCTTTGCATTTTACGGCAGGCACCCCTGGCCCACCACGAACAGCGCCACATGCGGATCTAGCATCCCGCAAGATGTGGACCATAACCAAGCTCAAGAAGCTTTCGACCACAGGGAAGAGGACACGGACGAAACGTCGACGTCTGTAGGCGGAAGACACGACTTGGCTATGATACAATCTATCCCTCAACAACACGCCTTGCACCAGGAGACATTGGAACAAGAGCGTCGGACCCAGGCACGATTGAACCAGGAGAGACAAGAACAGGAGAGGCTCGAAAGATTAGAGCAGGAGTGGCAGAGGTAGGAAAGACCGGAGCGAGAGTGGCAAGAGCAACTGGAACGGGAGAGGGAGGGGCAACTGGAGCGGGAGAGGCAGGAGCAGCAGGAGCGGGAACGACAAGGGCAGCAGGAGTGGGAACGACAAGAGCAACTGGAACGGGAGAGGCAAGAGCAGCAGGATCGCTTAAAACAAGCTAGGATGAGAGAGGCAGGGAATCGAGGCACCCAGCTAGGCCTGGACAAGCACCTCAGTAATTCGGCATACAATACTCTCCTTACCTCCGGCAATGACGGCGAAGGACTCCAGAATAAAGGGAACCAAGTGCCAGAAGGCGCATCGAATGGAGACGTAGCTCCAAGACAACAAAATAAAGAAGAGGCTACTCGCTTTGACCGCACCATCTCAGTCGTCCGTCCGACCCATTTCAAATCGAGCGTGTGGCAAATCAGTACATGAGCAAGAAGATCAGACCTTTCGATACAAATCTACGCAGATTGACTCCACAGACTGTTTCGAAGCCACCGCCAGCGGTACGAACACAATTTTCCTCATTCCGGAGGCGGACATGAATAATATCGACGAAGTTGCCACAACGTCTTCTGACATTCGCGCCAATACAATGCCTCGTCGAGAGCTTGGACGGAAAAGAGTGGCGGTCGACGAGATATCCGAGCGGCACCACATACGTCTAGCCGTATCTAATATAGCCGCAATCTTCGAGTTCAGTGCACTGACAGCAGAAGGAAAGCATAGGTCGATGCTCTGCCGGGCTTTCGGCCACGGAAGACTTCGGAAAATACGGCACTGAGCGCTGCTCAGCAACCATCGACTGGACCTGTTCCTGACGGCTCTGGAGTCTTCAACTGATGAAGGGACCAGATTTTCTGACATCGTCGTCTCTTGTGCCTCGAACATTTCGTTTTCGATGTTTAAAATTGGTTTGAATCAACCCGATCGGCAGCGGAGTCACATCTTACCTATGGTACACATCATGCTTGTCTTCATCTGGTGCGTTGCGCCTATCTCTGAAGCCATGGATCAGCTCGAGCACTCTGTTCCTTGGGTCTCCATCTGTTTCTACCTCAATCACCTGGCAGCGCAACCTAATGCCTGGACGGATGCGATCTACTAAGGGAATCAGGCCGCTACCCGAGGACTATGACATCCGTGGCCAGGTCTACACGCAGTGGTTCTTCCCAGAAACCTGGTTTAGCGACGCAAACGTAGATGATGAAGGGCGAATGCTTGAGCAACCCTCGGATGGTATATATCGCAGTATTCGAGTTCTCTGGCTCGCTGTCCGCCTTCGTTCCGTCAATCGTTGGATTCGATTTGACTAGGACTCGCAGAAATTTGTCGTCAACGAGGTATCACAATCGACATTCTCATGGCGCCAGCAATAACTTTCTCAAGAGAGCTCGACACGCTTACCACCCTGTCTCCATCAACCGCCCTGAGATGACGAACATGGCAGGAACGACTGCAAATTCAATATACCTGGTGGCTGGTTGTAGCTCGTCAGTCTACCTCTTTCTTGATCTACTCAAGCTCATGTTTCTAGGGAATGGTCTAAGGACATTTACTCTCTTGAGGGCGTACTTGATCTTTCTCCGATCTGACTTTGGAGTCGGTTATACTGATCCACTTGGAGCTCTAGGATGGGCGATGAATATAGTAGATTGGCCTCTCGGTGAATTGCATGATGGCCATGAATTCCTTCCCATTCTTGAAGTTAGAGGCCGTACCCGATCTAGATCTCGGTCGATATCTAAGCCCCAAAACCGCGTCGTAATATCTGGTTACTAGTGTCTTCCTTTACTGTTACATCGCTTAATGAAAGGGTGGGTCTTTAATGGGTAGCTCAGGAGTCTTGTTTTCGATAGCAAATATGTATATCGAATCTACCGAACTGAGTAGTGACGAAGCCTAGCAATTGAATGTGAATTCCATGAACTCCTGAGGCATGAATTTTGAAGTGCATGAGAGTGTCGAGCACGAGCTGGGCACATTCGTCGTGGGGGAATGGGCAGTTCTGGCAAGGCTGGAAGAGGTGACGGCGGCCGAAATGACGCTGCAGCGAATGTTTACTGCCGAGGATGTGGACTCGTTCCTCGAGCGGGAGGGAGACATCACCCAGACAATAGAGACACTGGTAGGGTTTACACCTTATAGGGATTGAGTAGGTGAGCGAGGAATCGAAATCGGATTCCGGCTCGATCTTGATGGCCCTGCTGCATGGACAGAGCGAGACTATATCATCGACGATGGAGATCCGCCAATCCAGACCGCACTTGGCGCCATACGCCCACGGCGGGTCGAAGAATGCCTTCGCGATACGCACTTGTTCCAGGAAAGCATAGCGAACGGAGGCTGGGTGGGGGCTAACGGGGATATTCGAGTCTTTGTCACCCTCGATCTGTGCCAGGATATCTTGTACCGGCGCAGCGACGTCGTAATCCCTCTGGATCTGTTCCATGAGCTCCTTCTCTCGCTGTTTAATCATCCGATCGATGGTACTCTTGGCTTTCTCATAGTCCTCATGGATGGGCTGGCCTTTGGCACGGTAGATGAGAGTGAACTGCTCCCGTATTCGTTGAAACATCTTATCTCGGCGGCTACGAAGCTCCAGCGCTTCGCTCTCCTCGCGGATCTGTGCGCTCTGTTCCTCCGTTAGCTCCTTCGGTCGTCGATGGTCGATCAGCCGGCTCATTCGGTTGGCTGATTGGATGAGTCCTGTCCGCAGACGCGCCCCTTTCCGGGTCGGATCATACTGGACGAACCGGTCCAGATCGCGATATTTGATTCCGAGAAGGGCGTTCGGTCGGGACCCGGTGAATGCAGCGACGAGAAACATCGTTAGGAGCTGCACCCGGTGCCGTTCGTGCGGGAATGTATTGGTGTCTGTAATCCAGTGACAGCGTAGGAGCTCCACAAAATCCACCGCGTCTAATATAGGCTTGTCGGTCTCGCTACTGTCTGGGCCGTGTTCGTCGGCCAGGGGACCGTTGATAATGTGGCAGCGTTACTCCAGTTCAAAGAGTCGCGGTTTGCGCTCTTTTACTCACATTGTAGATCTGCTTCAAGGTCAACGGATTGATCCGTCGACCTTTCCATCTGATGTAGAGCTGGCTCAGCTGACGCTAGTAAGTCTCGACCGAGCTGGTTTTCTTGATCGTGTATTCGACGCACATCCAGTGAAGGTAGTTCTTGATGCGGCCCTCCATCGAACCTTTTAGAGTGTGGTAAGCATCGATACCGACGGTGTTACAATACCTGGACGGAGGGAGTGTCAGTCAGATACGCCAGAGAGGCAGAAGAACGGTGGGCCCACCTACTTTTGCCATAGTCGCTCTTGACGGTCGATGGCCAGGTCGGTAGAATCTTCATAGAGAGTAGTCGATCGATGGTTCCTGTCAACTTCTGTATCGTGTATTGTAGTACTCACGAGCGGAGAGCTCCCTGGTCGTGACGGCAGGGGCTTCTTCGGCTGGGTCGGTGGCCTGCTTTACAGCACGCAAGGCTACTTTGCGACGAGCCATTCCAGCTGGCGGGCGTGCTGGGTGCCTGCGTACAGGAAACGAAAGGGATGTTCGAAGAGGCCGATGAGGAGGGAAAGCGAGCTGCGTAAGAGGGAAGGGGGAGGGTCTAGGAGGGTCTATGAAGGCGCCTGAAAAGGAGGGGGCGGTCGCCTGTCGTCCACCGTACACCTGCTCCACCTGCAATAAGCTATGATCCGTCGTGGCTCGCGGTATTCGCAACATCAGGCACTACAGGCTCGGGGGTATAACGTTGTGGAGGATTGAAGGGTTGATGGTAAGAGCTCCTGCTAGGCCCGAAATGCATCCTCCTGGTAGATATTACCTAGGAGGGCCCAGGCCACAGCACCCTTCACGAACGATGCCGATGAAGCTAATTAGACCGCCGCTGAAATTACCATTGTGACCAAGATATAAAATGATCATCAAATCCCTCTTTCCTAGGAACCCAACCTTCCTCCAGAGCTGCAAGTCAGTCCACAAGGAAGACATCGTATCCGTTGGGTTTATGACCCCGACATTCGACTTTCAGATTGTTGTCTGAGACGCGTTCGGATGACCTATTCCGAGGCATCAGCCAGAGAGGTCCTGCCTTGAGGAGCGAGATAGGAGAAACTCGCCTCGTGCGGATAAACGATGAGCTCCGAGGCGCCAGCAGTGCTATTTTTTTCCAACCCAATATATAGAAGGGTCTCCCATTAAAGATCCGTCTATTGTATGCGATACAGTGTGAACTAGGCAGGGCGAGGAGGAAGCTTAGGGCAGGTGAGAGATAGGAGGGAAAAGTGGGAAAGGTATGTGAGCGTTGGTTGGGTAGGCCCATAGAATTCTGGTTTGCTGTCTGTCTGCTTGCTCGGAACGGGGACTGGGCCAGGACACTAGATGATGGCGTGACGTGACACTGTATCTGCCTGCTTATCGAAGACCAAAATGGTCTCTCGGTGACACCATCCTTAACTATGGATCTTATTCCTGTTCCGGGAAAAATTGCTTTCCTGCCTCTTTGATATTCCCCGAGGTTTAACGACTGAGCTCGTGTCTGATTTGCTGCCTGCACGGCGACCCTTGGGTTTGAGCCGGGAAAGAAGTCGCGACGAATCGGTTTGTGAGATCACGGCTGATTTCACAGCTGTATCAGAAATTGACGTTCTCATTCTCTCTTTCTGTTTGGATAGCCGATCGCTTCTACGCAGAACGATAGGTGGAGAAGGTGTGCTGTTACCCAGATCCACAGCTAAACTGGCTTCCAATGCACCAGACCTCTTTTCGTTATTAGATAATCGGCTGCTTCTGCGCAGGGCAACATTGGCAGGTAACAGTGGTGATATCGTTGTGTTAGGGGCTTGGTCTTGACCGTCACCATGCTCTGCGAGAATCTTGGACTGTCGTCGACGGCGCGGTGCTTTCCTTCCAGCAGCTTTTGATACTCTTGATGGATGGATTGGACCAAGTGGAGAATCTGCTGAAGCTCGATTTTTCTTTTTGTCCTGATTACTTCGCGGGGCCGATTTGTCAGATCGGTTAGGTCTGAGGTCCTTGAGCGTGGTTTGACCTGACCTCGATGCTCTATTCGGTAGTTTGGGTTGATCCTCGAGATGATCGGACAATGACATCTCTGTCAACGAGCCGGCGCGCTCCGCAAGAAGGCCTGAAAGCTGCTGTTCTACCCATTCCAACCGCATCTCTGCAGGCCGGACTTGCTTTCGCACTTCTTCAACGTAGGATCGCGCGTCTTCCGCCTCGGAATGGTATCGTCTGGCTGTTGCTGCACACCCTTGTCCCGCGCAACGATTCTCTGTTTCCTGGAATTCCTTCACTTGCCGCTGCCAGAATTCCACCCACTGCTTAGCATTCTCGACCTCCAGTTGTTGATAGGCCCGAAAGTCCTTCCAGAGGTCCACCTGGGTCGTAGTCTCTGCAGCTTGTCGTTCTTCTAACTGCACCTCCGTACTTCCGTCAGCTTCTTTCTTCTGCCTGTAGTCTAGGAACTTTCTCCATGCTCTCAATTCTTCCTCGAACTGGCTACATTCACCCTGCCAGTGGCAAAGAACGTAAAGATGTTCGTCCGTGTGGTCGCGCTCCTGTCTGTCAGACACCGGTCGGATCGGACGAGTCGGTCTCCCGCGTGTCTCCACAAGAGCGTTGAAGACTTCTTTCGCTACGAGCTCACTCCTGAGCTCCATCTCACGAAGAGATGTCGGCGCCCCCATCAACGACGCAGCGCATTCCGAAAGAACCGCTGGAAGCTGCTGCTTGACCCATTTTAACCGTTTCTCTTCGGCTGCGAGCCACTCGCGTTTTGTTTCTATAAATCTCAGCCAGCCACTATGGCTTCTCCCACGTACTGTTCCCTTGTTCGCGACCGCTTCAGAATCTTTCCGTTCTATTACCTCCGCCGCTTGTCGGGCCCCTTCAATCTGCTTCTCACATTTGTCAATCCCCCTTTGAAAATAGTTTGGATACTCCTTCCAGTCCCTTAGTTTCTTCAAACTTGCTGTGAGGTCCGGATCTTGCGGGTACCGCTGCCGTTCTATATCCTCCTCCCTTGCAAATTCCGGCCGATGCTCACGTCTCCATCGCTGAGTATCGAGGAAATCCTGCCACCGTCGTAATTCTTCTGCAAACTGCTTGCGTTCCCATCCCCAGTGCCCCGCAATAAAATCCGCCTCGGTCAAACTAAGGCCCCTTTGTGGTTTAGAGTAATCATCATAAAAGAGCACCTCGATTTCTTCAAAATCTTTGTACCAAAGCTCTCCATCGACCAGGACTTTCTTCCAACGCGGGTTGAATCGGATCGGACGAGTTGGTCTCCCACCCATCTGTACCAGGGTGTCGTAGGCTTCTTTGGCTTCAATTTTATTCTGCTCCAGACATTCCTCATAGCTGAGTCTCGGGGTATCGCACCCTTCCACCGGATAACCTGTTTCTTCAGGGTTTGGGGATTTGCTTGATCTAGGAGGGCAGTCTCTAATTTTCCTCAAAGCGTCAGTATGATCATCCTATAATAAAAGGATCCATCGGGTTGTAAGTTTGAACCCTTCTCACCGGAGTCTCGCTTTAAGGTCACTTGGATCTATAGGTTGGCTACACTGCACGCTGTTGAGTATATCTCTAAAAGTGAGGATGGATTATCAGTATCAAGATCTCAGACTCGAGAGGTCCTATTCTCCTAGACTAGGTTTCGTACCTGAATTTCTCCCAAATCTCTCGAGTCAAATTAGGCCTATCCTTTATATCAAAGAATCTTTCGAGGGAAACCTTATTAGTACAGTCATCTAGTAATAAGGGAACTGATCTTTCGATAAGCTGTAATTTCTTACCCCCGTTTCGCGATCTTTGCTACCACGTCCGGATCGCAAAGATCTTTAACCAGAATCGGCATCCAAACTGTAGAGGACGGCGGCCTCTCCAGATCAACCGGATCCGGCATCCAAGCTGTAGGGGCCGGCGACATCTTCGGAAATATTCGAAAGGATAGATGGCTAAGAATTGATAGAGTATGGAAAATGCGACCAGCGAGGAAAATTAAAACGGCTGACAAAGCGAACGGCGTACGCGCGACCTCTCACTTACCGCACTAGAGAATCCGAGCAACCCCGAATAGGCAAGACCCTCTGACTCATAACATCTGCAAGTGCGGGGCATGCAAAATAATGTGGCGGCCTTTCATGGACCCAGATTGGCTTGCGATGAAATCCTTACAGTGGATGGGCGCCAGAGGAGCCAATGAAACCCTCCGCATTGAAATACCCTGCCGCTGACGTTGCCGTCTATTAGATATAACAGGAAGATTAGTGAATAGAAATATCTATGACCGGACGAATCTCTCCTCCAAAGAATCATCTATGAGGTTTTACTTTTTCACTCCTTTGATTTAAAAACTTCAAGATGAATAAAAACGACCCGAGGCTTATCGTGACACTAGAGGCGGATAATCCAACAGCCGAAATAGCCTGGAATCAACTAGAAAACCGAGATCGATGTACGTTTACGTCCGAGTCTGATGGTAGAGCCGTGGAGATCCCAAGCCGAGAAGCTACCCCTGCACCCGGACAGAGTGGATCGCAAATACAATTGACCTTTCACAAGAAGCCGAAGAACCTCGAGAAAGGCTTCGTGTTTGGATCCGATCCCAAAACCTGTGATGTCTTGCTTGGCGCATGGGCTGCCGGATTCACGCGTCAACATTTCCGGATCACATTCAACCGACGAGGAGAGGTCATTTTGGAGGATATATCTCGAGAAGTGACTCGTGTCAGCTACAACGGCGAGGACCCTCCGGATCGAAACGACTTCACCTGGATCCTCTTCTACGATTAGAAGAACATCACGGTTACGCTAAACAAAGGAGAAAAGAAAATCGAATTGAAATTCAAGGTCGAGTGGCCAGAAAACCGCAAGTCTTGTCTGGCTCAGTATGAGGCACACCGCGACGCCTACCTCGAAGAATGCCGGAAAGCGACCCCTTCGCTCAGCCGACTGGGCATAGAAAGCAAGGAATCACAATATTCTCCCATCTATCTGCCGAGAGAAGAGCTCGGACGCGGTAGCTTCGGTACGGTTCACAAGGTTGTCAATGTAAGCACCGGCGGCGAATACGCTGGCAAAACGTTTCACGGCGGTAATTGGAAGGACGAGGTGGCGGTCTTGAGAGAGATTTCACATGTGAGTGTGGTTGATGACCCATGACCAATCCATGACTGACTGGTCGCACAGGAGCATATTGCGAAATTCGTGAGTTTTTCAGAGGAGCAGCAACCGATGCTGGTGATGGAATATCTGCCCCTTAGAAATTTAGCCTGTCAGGATTACATTACTGAAGAGGACAACGTCCAAATTCTTTGCCAAGGACTCCAGGCTCTCGAGTACCTGCATGCTCAGTCTCCGCCGTTAGCGCATCGGAACATCAAGCCGGAAAACATCCTCGTCCAGTCCCAAATACCGTTCGTCATCAAGCTCGTCGACTTTGGATTGGCGAAGAACGATTCCACCTTCAAGACCTTTTGCGGAACAAATGAATATGCCGCTCCCGAGATTTGGGACCATCGTCATTACACTACTATGGTGGACATATGGTCACTGGGAGTGGTCGTATTACAGTATGGATACGGTCTCCCGAGACCAAGTCGAAAGCGCAAGGGCAAGCCGTGGTGTCGAGATATAGTCAAAGCCGCCGAGGACGCGGATGGGGAAGGGGACGCTTTGATAGATCTCATATCGACCAAGATGCTGAGGATGGATTATCGACACAGGCAATCAGCTAGTGATTGCTTAGGGGAAGTGTACCGTCAAGGATTTCACGCAATACAAACTGTCGAGGTTGGACGTACAACGCCTACTCGGAATACGATTAGTCAAGACAGCGTCACAAGGAGCAAATCCGTCATAACGCAACTTCGTCAAAATGCTCCATCGGACAGTGACGTTTCATCAGGATTCTACGATATAGGAGGCGCATCGGAAATGACGGAGGTCGCTCCGTCGAAGCGTGATCTTCGAGAAGGAGTTCACTTTTACAATTTTACGTCTCCACGATCGCTTAGCCAGCACGCTCAGGGAGCTACACAGATGAGGAACGCTCAAACCGAAGACAAGGACACGTCAACGCGAAGCAAGCGGCGGCGGCCACAAACAGCCCAATCTCCCACGGTCGATGCTGTGGGGAGAGGACAGTCAAAGAGGTCGCGAGCTTTCGACTCGCGCGAAGCTAATGAGCAGCGTCCCGAGACATCGAACCCGAAGCCAGGGCCTAAGCAGCTCAAGCGCAGTACCAGCTCAAATCATGAGGGAACATTGGTGACGGATATTGCAACCCTCAATCAGGATATAAAGCCAATCCCGCAAGTTGTGCCAGAAGCTGTGCGGAAACGGACGAGACCTACTTCAGGAGGACCGCCTGCTCTCGCTTCGGAGGTAAATCGAAGGGAGATTGAGAAGCCTCCATCGAGGCGGAATATTCAAGACCAAGTCAGGGCGATATTGACAGGGGACGAAAACGAGGGTAAAGCCAAAGTACGCCGTTCTGGATAAGCCCGTCAGACGTGCTACGTGCTGACTGGTCCTTGGCCAAGGTAACGGATTTCGACGCCAGACACGTTCAGATAATGATTGAAGATAAAATTGTACTGATGCGAAAAGAAGATTGATCCCTAGCATTATCAGGAGGGCTTATCATTAATAGGCCCATGGAAACGGGGGACGCTCATGAAATGGATTCCGGCTCAGACGTTACAGATTCGGGGAATGGCGTCACATCTTGCGAACTTAGTTGGACACAACGAGAGTCTCAATCGGTACCATCAATCCGCTGTGCAAATGGCGCAGCATCACCGCGCCAGTCCTTGCTTGAGAGTGCAAACGTTGTTTCACATTCCGCCAAAAGTGCACAATACGAAGTTTGGGATTCTCAGCCTCAGCTCTCGGAATTAGAAGCAGTAGAACCTGACCTGAGGCCATCCTCTTGGAGAACCGCGTCGCACTATGGCAGTTTAGATGATCTATTCGCATTAATATGATCGGGGCTCAATGCTGGGGGGAAAGTGGTGTAGCGGAGTAGATGAAGGGGATGAGGGAGACGTGCCATCATATCCACGAGCCTTGGTCGCCGCCTTGCCCCGAGGTACCTTGAAGTCTACGAGACGGTTGAGAAGTTGCCTTGCAGCTTTCATGTCTTGCCGTAGTAGGGACAAATGGGATGCGTTCCCGGGTGTGCCCAGATTCTCCTAGGCTCGGGAGACGAGGTGTCGCCGTCTTCGTAGGACGATGATCTTTCCGAGCCGTTGCATTAGATGCTAGCTTTGGCACCTCCATAAGGATAGTCGCTTCCGACGTTGGCTACATTAGGAGTATAAGCTGAACGAGAACATCGAAGTGCAGAGTGATAACGTCACTCAAGACGTTGCGGAGCTGAAGCACCTCAGCCTAGTGGCAGACTTCATCAAGAGTAAATACGCCTCGAAGATGGATCGTCTGACTCCGCTTCTCGAGAATGGAGAAATTATCTACGAACTGCTTTGGGCTCTCTTCATATGCAGTCCCACGTTACATGAGTAAGTTGAGGCGTTGAGGTGTTTTGAACTTTGCCATTGTGGATATCTAATTACACAATAACCAGCTGACTCCTGACCTAGCAGGCCATTTGGCCGCAGATCTTTTTGCGAGTCTGGCGTCCAATGACAAGCATACCCCTCCAACCGAAGTCCGGGAGGGTACTCCCAAGCTCGAGACTGCAGAACCGGCCATCGACTCCTCGTCGCCATGAGGCTAGACTGAGTAGCTGTGCTGGGAGTGGCATAGTAGCTATGGCGATAGTTGTATGCTGACAGGAAGAAGTACCGGCTAGTAGCTGATTTGGCTAGGGGATTCGCTTCGTCTGACTGTAGGAAGGATTGTCCCAAATATCGGTAGGAAGGTAGAAGAAGGACCGGCTATAGCTGAATAGCTAGGGGATTCGCTTCTGAATATTCGACTGGCCTGATAATGATCGACATGATTGGCTGGTAGCTATGACAGCTAGCTGAGTGCATTTATCGTCGGCACGTTAGACTGAGTGCTTTGACAGCACAAGCTGAGTAGCTTAGTGAGCGGCTACTGATGATGATGGCCCAATCAAGGGATCATCTCGTCGAATGAGGGACTGATGATGACGACAGGCCTGGTGAAAGGATCGTCTTAGGAAGAAGTACCGGCTGTAGCTGATTGGCTAGGGGATTCGCTTCTGATCGAACGGCCTGAAAGGATCGATGTTGGTGCAGAGTACCGGCTGTAGCTGATGCTAGGGGATTCTCTCTTGCGGGGGTTTCTATCTTTCTGAGCAACGGCCTGAACGTCAGGTGTTAAGCGTAATAAATAGATGCGATAATGACGCTAGACCAGAACGTCTGGTGTTGCTACCATTTGTCACGACAAAGACGTGGATTACGTGGATGTGATAATAATGAATGATTGTTGAAATATCTAGGAGAATGCGGACAGCATATGTGCGTGCCAAGCCTCAGTCATGTGACCGGTCCCGTCTCCGGGGGGTTAAATGCTAGCGTGCCAAGGGACACTAACAAAATTACATGTTTATTACCACTAGTATTCTGTATGCATACCATTAGCTTGAATAACTGCTTCGCAGCGAGCATGCATGGAATCCACCAAATCGCTAAGAAACTCAGGCGATATCTGTTCCCATGCTGCAGTGACAGCGCCCCGGAGGTCATGATAGCTGAGTTTTTCAGGGTAATTATCCTGTATCCAATCCTTTATCTTGTTCCATACCGTCTCAATTGGGTTTAGATCAGACTAAACGCAGGCCACCTAATGACATGGATACCACGTTCATGGAGATCCTCGATGGTAGCCCTGGCTGCATGTCCTGGAGCATGGTCTTGCATCAGAGATAGGTGGGGATGCATCCGGATCCAGCCATGAATAACAGGTATAATCCGCTCACGGTACGTCGCCTGGGTGATTTTTCCCCAGTCCTTCTCCCAAAATACCCCTGGGCCCTTGATATTGCCATGGAATGAACCCCAAAACATCCATCCTTGCCTCCGGGGTATCTTTTCAACAATACAGGTAGGGTCGTATTCCTCCCCTGAGGCCCTAGTAACCCAAACACGTGTATGCTTGCCAGCTGTTACCCATGTTTCGTCCGTCCAGAGAATCGTCTCCCATTGTTCCCTAGTCCAGTCGATGTGTTCCCGAGCCCACTGGAGACGTGCCACCCGATTTGCCTCTGAAATAGGCGGTTTTCTCCGGGCAACATGTCGAGAAAAGCCTTCTTTCTTGAGAGCTCTCCGGATTGCTGATGCTGATACATGCCAGCCTAGTGTTTGGGCCACCTCTTCGTATATCATACGTCTTGTTTCCTTAGACCTGCGAATAAAACGGACTAGTTCGGCTCGATGGGGCGTATCGATGACTGCTTTTGGTCCTGATTTACGGTTTTGAGGCGTAAGTCTATGGCTATTTGCGTATTGAACCTGGCGGAGAGTAATTTTGAGATGACGGGCAATAGCTTCCCGTTCCCAGCCGATTTCGGTGAGCGTTTGTACCTGGATCCGTTGATCGCGGGTTAATTGGCTATGTTTTGGGGTTGATGGTACATCCATTATCGCTGTCGTTATGGAGAAGCTGCTGGAGAAAGCATATCTGTATGTTTTGTTACATGGAAGTCTCTAGAAAATTGACGGTATTACAATTAGCGTATGCCAAGGCGCTAACATTTAACTTGGTAGTCACCATAGTACTCTAAATTACTATTAAATTCGCTAGTAGTTTAATATAAGGCGTATCTCTAGCTCTAACATGATTTAAGAGATAAATTAAAGAGCTAGAAAGACTTGATTATTATTATTAAGAGCGATAATAAAGGGGATAATATAGAGTATAAGATTATTATTCATAAAGAAGGTATAGGTTTTTCTATAACTAATGTTAGTATCTCTTGCTCGCTGAACGAATGGAAATGCGACAAAGTTAGGGTATTAGAGCCGATTCTGTATTTAGATAGAGATTTGGTGAAATACACTACTTGTCAGCGATCTCTAAGCATTGTGTCATGACCAGTGACAGCAAAATTTCAAACTACGGCTGAACGGCACCATTGCAAACGCTCCATGTCGCACCCACGATCAAGTTGGGTGCAAGCGATCATCAACATGATCGCTCGCAGGAAATTAGCTCGATTTTCAATCAGGTATTTTCAATCAGGTATTTTCAATCAGGTATTTTCAATCAGGTATTTTCAATCAGGTATTTTCAATCAGGTATTTTCAATCAGGTATTTTCATTGTCTCTGTGCTGCAAGGATTATTCTTGAGTCTTACGGTGTTACTCACACACTTAATTCTAGATTTTTTTGTAGAATATCGACACTAGCCCGTTTCCGATCAACCATCTCGAGGAGGATCTTCTAACCTAGCAGTCTGATTTCTCTCCTAGCCAGTTTTACGAGCTCTGGCTCCCATTCGCGAGTTTTAGAGAGATTTTTGAAATCTTTCCAGGTTAAAACACAAAGCCTGATCTGCCACTGCTAAATATCCTTATACAGAGGCAGCGATTCAATAACAACTTGATAGTGTCGACCGAGAAATTGGCAATCTAGTAGGTCCCTTTTAGAGAGCTGACTGGATATTTCCCCTAGAATCTCATTTGGCAGCAGCTTGAGACGGTCTCCCTCCCTGGTTTGGGTCGATTGCTGTAGCGTTTCTATTATAAGCGTGCAAGGGTGGGTCTTTAATACGTTTAGGAGAGGAGATTTTCGTGTAACGGCTGCAGTGTTCCGGTATTGGAATATTTCTAATTTACTATACCGACTATAGTCGATAACTTGAAGGGACATCATATACCTAGGATCGAACATCAGCGCAAATCTACTTTCCGTGATCTCGAAAAGCGTGTACCAAGCTAGTTGTCGTGTACTTTTAAGCCAAACACCTCTATATACGGATACTCCCTCAAGCAACGTCTGTAACAACACGTAAGCATAGTTGATATGGGTAAGCATATGCTCCAAGATTTCTGGCAGTTGACATCTAGCGATGTCTAGAAATGAGAGGACATCGATATTCAATAATTTATCTGGTATATCATCATGCTAAGCAATGTTCCGGAGATCTTCAGTGGCTGAGGGACGATGTGAACTTTTGAAAAAATCGTGATACGTGCCCAATAACCGCTGGTGCAGTTCGCGAAAGCTCCGCCATTCACTGGCAGAGAGATCTAGCCTTTTTGCCGGATTTGTCGTCTGCCTCACTGCAGACAGCTCCTTGTGTCGGTCTCCGCACTTGGCTTTAAGCTTGGATAATTCTTCCGTGAAGCTGTGGACAGCCCTACTCAGCTCCTCTGGGCTTATCGTTTCCGGCGGCGTATAGGGGAAGTTGAGGATTTGACCACCCCTCTAATTTTTATAGACAGTCCAGTCAAAGACACCGTCATACTCGTATCCCTCTCGAAGAAATAGATCGCGGAAAATTCTGCGAAGGTAGGAGTAATCAGGCTTATCGTTCATTTTGAGTGAAAGCGCGTAGTTCAAGTAGATGGCAAACTCGTCAGGAGACCCACGGCAGAGTACTTCTATAGGTGTTTTCTTCTTCTCCGATAGAAATTCATGCCATGGAAGAAAGCTTCGGTAGAGGTAGAGCATCAAATATCCGAGAGACTCTATATCATCACGACGGCTTTAATCTGCTAAAAAGTCAGCTTGCCTCGTCTAATGACCGCTTGATGATTTACCAAATCCCGAATGGGTATTGAAGCTTGCACATTGAGCCGTTCCGTGCTGCGGAACTTGAGAGTACGCTTTGGAGTCCCCATACTCTTTGGCGAAGCCAAGACCGATGACGTTGATCTGGGCGCCCATTTTGCCCACTCCGATTAAGAAGCTATCAGGCTTAATATCTTAGATAAAGAACTTGGCGTGAATATACTCGATCCGGGAGATAAGCTGATCTGCAATGAGTAGGATATCGTCGTACAATTTTCATGTGGCGGTCTTGGCATTCCTAGAGAAAATCGTATAATTAGCCTAGCCTACACACTAGAATATCTAATAAATCCCCACCCTTATATTCTAACTATATTAGTCTTAATTAAGTAATTCTAAAGCCTAGATATATTAATTCCTTAGTATTTTAGACTTTATAATAATATATAGATATTACGTAATATTTATATATAAAAAGGCGCTTAAACGACCTACCTTTAATAGTATATCTATAGTAGTAGAGCTTCCTAACTAATAACCTTATATATCTAGCCAGCGTGCTATTAAGGTAGTAGAGGCTAAACTTCCTTATTAAATAGCTACTCTTACCTTATTATTACTAAGGGAGGTAAGCTTTAAGGTCTAGGAGCTATAGTAGGAGTTATAATAGGAGTCTTATATACCTTTACCTACCTAACTATCCTTACTAATAACTCCCCTATTTATATTATAAGATACTTAATTAAGGGCTCCTTCTATATCTAATAAGGAGGACGAGGGAGTAGAGCTAATAATAGAATATATATAATTTAGGAAGGCGGCGATAGCGATAAAGGTATTAGGCGACCGGTATAATTATATAATTATATATAGCCTTAATTATAATATATTTAAATAGCTTAGATATCTACTAATTACTTATTAGAGGCTCTAGAGATATATTACTAGCTATAGTACTAATTATATAAGGATTTTCTAATTTTCTCGGGTAGTGCCAAGACCGCCACATAAAAAGGAAACCCTGGAGCTCTTCGTGGAGCCTCGCAAAGGCCTTACCCGATAGCTTTTAAGTCACGCCGGGGCCGATGCGAAAGACTCGCATATGGCGCTGTTCACGGGGCCCCATGGCATTAGCGCGGCAGTCGGCGAGTACGAAAACGTGCTAATGATCGCCGAATAATACCCGTAAGGTCCGGGTTCGTCGAATTCATCTAGTTTGGTAAGCCTCGCGATAATACGGAATCCATATAGTAAAAGCTGACCGATTTCAGAGATCGGTATCGCCGCCCAGGCACTACTGAATCATAGCTTGGACGCTGATAGGCTGGATAGAGGCTACGTCTAAACCCGGCGGCCGTGTCTCGAAAGACGTTACTGACCATACGTAGATTCTATGTATCTCTATCTACCTTGAATCTGATAACGTCCAGGAGGTCTCTTTTGGTCAACGTGCCACTGTCTATAACGGGAACGCCGACCTGCAGGAGATACTGCGTACGGAGGTCGCGGGAAAATATTCAAGAGGCGTACAGAAAGATATCGAAATGCTGCAGGATAAAACAACGCTAGTTATGGGTGAGCTCTCTTTCCCCTTACGTAAGTCATTTTTAACTCACTTAATTTCCGGGACCGGTCGGCAGCGAGACGACATCCAGGCGGTCGTACTTAAATATCTAAAAGAGCAGGTGAGAATGCTGGAGTTGGAATATCAGCCAAGGGGATAGCTCGGTCTATTGGTGGCGAAATCATCATGTTAGCATGAATCTTGTAAGGCGAAGATACGACTCCTGAGTTCCCTTGCATTGCAGCGTTTAAACTTCTCGAAAAAATCAAATTCAGCCACGTAGACAGACCAGCCGAGAAGAAATAATAGTACATGCCCTGGCCTGCGCATACCACCCAGGTGCTCCTCATTTCTGATCGCTCAATGCTCCCTTACCCGCGTTTTCATTTTGTAGCCCAGGCACCTGCCTTTCTCCTTCGCTAATTCCAGACGGTACTTTCGGCCTAAGAACCCAACGCCAACGCAGAAATAGTATGGCACCTCCTTTTCTACTTGTCAAATTAGGAATTCTCTTCTAGGAATATCTCTCTCCTAGAAACGTTCTCCTAACGGAAATCCTCCCCTAGGAGAGAGACGTTCCTAGGAGAAAGTTTTTGGGAGAGAGACGTTCCTGGGAGAGAGTTCCTAGGAGAGAGATGTTCCGGGAAGAGAGTTCCTAGGAGAGAGATGTTCCGGGAAGAGAGTTCCTAGGAAAGGAGACGTTCACCTGAAGCGACGTCGCTGAACCTCAACCTGGAGAGACGGTATCGAAGGAGAGGTTCTACGAAATGCATTTACAAGCCTCGTACAATCGGTCAGTCTCCATGCATGCTGCTCAACAAGTATATTGTGGCATTAGATGCTGCGATCACATAAGCTAGGTTGGGCGAGCCCAAACGTCGGATCAATACCAGACAAAGATATCGAAGCCATGAATTACCGAAAACAGCTTGTCGCCCTCTACGGCTCCAGGGGAATTAAGTTGGCCAACCTGATGTGCTCGTCAAGGGTGAGGCATGCACCGACATGATTATGGCTCCGCCTGGCTGTCCAATAAACCTCCCATATCTCCTCAGGTTTCGTTACCTCTGGGTCTATGGTAGATTGCAGAAGTTCATCGATGTAGCAAGCCTTAGTATGGTGGAGTCGTGGTCTAGTTGCGGTATAGTACGATGATATTGTCGGCTCCAGTATTGTAGTATCGAGGCCAACTTTCCCCCGTACAAGTCTATTGAACCTTGTGAAAAGTTTCCCTCCGGTAGAGCTGGGTGCTTGACCAGGACGTACTCGCGCGAGAAACGCTAGGGCAATCAGGATGAACGCCATTCCCTTGACCCCTTTCTCTTGACGAAGATCATTGATCAGCCCTTCCTGTATCTCTTTACCACGGTTCGATGCTGCCCATGTGCGAAGCACATCCAAGGTGCGAGGGCTGGCGGTGTTCCGAAAAGCCCACGTAAGAAGTAAACGAGCGTCTGTATCTCGGTGGAGAGGGAGCCCAAACGACTTGCATATATATATACTATTATAGTTAGTATGCTTTCCTCTAATATCGAGAGTCGATCACCTGACATAAATGTACCGCAGTCAATAGAGTCCTGAAGGGTAAACTCATGAAGGATAGGCTCTGAGTCCCGAAACCACGCCGGAGTCCCGAGTTGCAGACCTATTTGCTCAATATCTTCAACAAGCATAGGTCGGATTCCATGAACTCCGGACATCTTAGACCTCGACAGGGTTTGCAGTATAAAGGGATCACATGTTCCGAACGGCTTGGGTCCTGGGGACCTCAGTCCAAAAGAAATGCTGTAGAGATATATGATATCTTGGGCTGAAAGATCTGAAGACGTCCTGCTGAAACGCTCATACCTCTTTGTTTGTCCGCCGCCAGAGGTATAGAGCAGATCACGGAGAAGCAGAACAGTATCAAGCTCAATCCGTTCAAGAAGACGAGGGTCCTTTTCTGCGTGATAGCATAAGCAAAGGCCCTTCCAAGCATACAATTGTTTGCTATCGGTAGGAGAGTTCTAAGACTACTTAGCGTATGAAGTTCGTTGGCCCTGAAAGATTTACCTGAAACTCTGTGCAGAAAAGAGCGTATTCTAACCTCGCTGCAAGGCCATGTTGCATGGCAAAATTCCTATAGCAACTCGAATCGCGGTCCATTTGGGTAATAGCGGATACCCCGTTGCGAACAAAGCGTTCTTGAGCGTCCTTTCCCGCCTTTGGCCTTCCGCGAGCCTGTACCTCATTATTGTGGGGTTGTGTTGGATCAATATCCTCGATCCTAAGGTATGTTGCCGCTGGAAGATCACCTGGCGCCTCGATAACAAGATCCCAAGAGTCCCATCCTCCGACGTGGTATTTTATTCCAGTATGGAGCACCTTAATTCTGTTGTCCTCGAACCACTTCGAGAAAGCATCGATGGCTGCACGTGCCGTGAAGCGAACAATCCTTGGTGCATTGTAACGAAAAGCCATCGGTGAGGTAGGGAGTTTAGCTAGCTATACGAAAACACGCCCACTGTTACCCAGTATTCGTCTCAGGAAAGGGAAAAGACTATGCCAACCTGTGGATGCCGGAGCAGAAAGGAATATTGGCTGCTAATCTTGGTCCAGCTTGCAAATGCAAGGGATCATCAAAATTTACTAAATACACTTAGACGGCAAAAAAGTTGGTGGGTCCTAACAGCAGATTAATTTAGGGTTAAATTTCATTGGACAGCATCATGCGTCCTTTTGCAGCTAGGGATCGTTGATGTGCATGAATGTAATATGCAGGACTGACTGGGATTGCTTGTTCGGATGTGTGCATGTGCCAATCAATACCTCAAGTGTCTTAAGACATGAGTTTTCACATCTACAGAAAGGCATACTACCGAAACGCCCGCTGATAACAGGCTCGAGCTATACATCTCTTGCGGGGTCGAACATGGTCGAGCGTGAGCGTGAGCGTGCATCGTTCGATGGGCCAGCATCACTAGCGGTGCCTACCCCTGCAGGACTGTGTCCTGGCACACTCGATTGCTTTGTATCTTTGTATGGTAAGTTATAAAGTCGGACGTATCGAAAAGAGTAAAGCCAACACACTTCGTACATGCTTGTCGTAGTTTGCCTTGATTGCCGTATGCACGATCCATGCAGCAGCACCCTCCACTTCTAGCGCATCTACGATCTTTAGGCGAGCCTTTTCGTCTTCGCCGTCCTTGGGCTCGGCATAATGTTCTTTGAGCTTTGTGATTGGTGATAAAGTTCTGGCCCCTTTTACAAGTGAGATAGGACCGTTTTCCGCAAGACTGATCTCCTGTGCTTTGACCTGTCGAGAACAGTATGAGTAGAGAGATAGCACCTTCAAGCTACGAACTCTCACATTGACCTGTCTCCATGTGGCTAGAAAGTCGGTACCTGCCAGGCCAGCTTTGGACCGGACGGACGCGACTTTTTCGCGTAGATCAACCTTTGGCATACTAGTGTTTTAGTGAGAACGTGATTCGGATTCTTCGCGAGAGATGTAATGGCGTAAAAATACGGACCCTGTTTGGAAGTATGATGTTGGGTTTTGATCCCGTGCTTAGCGCCGGCGCCCCCACCTATGATTGCCAAATCATAGACCAGAATGGTCAAAGCCCCGAACGCCGCGAACACCGCAAACGCCGCAAAGTCCTATATTCCCCGTCTAATCAGATTACGAATTAGCAAGCCCATGTCACATTCACCCTGCCTGCATTTCATTCTACGCCTATCTCCCCACCTTGTTGCCATGGGGCCAATCTCTATGTTATACTCCATCACATATCCAGGTAGGCAACTTCATAAGATTTTTATACAGCCATTCGAACTCACGGAAAGGCTGCATCGCGACGAAAAATGACTATTCAAGAACCCGACGCCCCGAGTCATGCCGGACTACTTTTCCACAGAATCAGCTAAGGAGTGGGGCCAATGCCGATCAGAATGTTGTGCCCTGTTGCCTTGTCTTGTTTCGTAGACCCAGCCCCGGCCCCGTTAGATACGATTCTGCGGCTCTGTGGCTGTATACGTCCTCTCAGCCATCTCACCGGAACTCCACACTTCTCAAAGTGCGATCCAGGACTCGTCGCGGTATACTAGATTCCAAACCATCACGCCGGGAAGTGACTGAGTCCGCGAGATCGAGCAGTGCAGTGAGCAAAGACGAGCTCTCATACTGCCGATTCTCCCCACCCCCAACCGCTACACCACAACTACGAGGAGGCCGCCGAACTATATACAGGTTCACGCATGAATCCGAGTGATAACCCTTTGCGCCGAAGACGCTAGCTGGGATGGTGAACATATCTACGTCTGTCGATATGGAACCCCAATTCTACATCGCGATTCGATTTGCCGCAGGAGGGTCAGCCATAGGAGCTCATAAAGGCTAGGGTCTCGGGGTACAAAAAGGCGCGAACGAGATTCAGATCTTGTGCATGGAAAGCCAGCTGCCTCCAGGACATCCAATCTCCGTGCTAGAAGCAATCTCCATGTTGACCTTTATTGCACGTTAGCTCCCAGGACAACCAACATCTAAGCTGAAAATCATCACCTTCTGGGACTCCTGATCCGATCTTTCCATATCTGAATTCCTGCGTTGGTTTCTCGCCTGCCAGGGGGTGCTAACTATAGCTCCGTCATTCGAGTCCGCCCTGATAAACAGGAGAGTATCTACAAATCGCATGGGTTTCACGAAATGTCCTCACTCATGCTTTAATGACAGCTTAGTCGCTTCATAAGCATTTGGTTTGCGCAGGAGCGCGTCAGCTGCGAGGTCCCCGGAGTCCAGGGCTGCCTGATGTCTGTTCCCTCAAGGGAGTGCTCCCTTGACGATGTACTCCCTATTATCCCCCCCTCGGTTTTTGGAGTGCAGGAAGTGGTTGTGGGAAGAATTGGTCCAATGCCTTATCAAGGTATTAAGTACCTCAGTTTTCTATAGTAATACTAAAAAGACACCGTTGCTTGAGTTCTCCTACTACCACGGAACCTACAACAGCAGATTCTCGAAGTTCCGCGATTCGGGTCAAGCAGGACGTATTTCTCTTTGGAGTTTAATTCGGAACAAGCAACGAGAGTAATCTCTATCATCTAATACCTAGCTTTCGACCTCTCTTTCCACGGTCTTGCGTCGTCGTATGACGTGATATATTCTCTAGCTATTGTCTCCTGCTGCGCTGCTCAGAGATCAACAATCTAAAGAGAAGAGAAGACATAAAGAGGATATCCCTCGCCTTTGACCCATATTATCACACTATCCCCGGATACTTAAAACGGCAATCCTTTTTCCGAAGCGACTCTCTTCCAGCCTTCACATAATCCATCCTTTATAGCTGGTTTGCACTGACATTCTCAATAGCCTGGCATGAGAGGAATGTATAAGCTGAATTCAAGAGACATCTGAAAGTTGAAAAGTATTGATCGCCACCTACAGAATAAACGTAGCTCCGTGTTTTAGCTGGTATGATCCCCAACAGCGCTTTGAGGGAGTACCCCAGTCCCTCCGTCTAGCTGGATTATAAGTAGAATGATCCTTCCATCTCCTTCTATAGTTAAGCATAATGGAATCCCTTGTGATAATACTTCTCGCATGCTACCTTCCATTCTTGCGAAATGATTAATGTAATATGTATATAATGTAATCTCGCCAGTTAATCTGCCTAATGCAATAGATTTAATTACCTCCTGGTGAATTATTGTGTCCTTTACGGCAATTTATCCGTACAACTCTATGATAACCCAAAACACCAAATCACCAAACCTCAAAACCCCAATCGCCCAAGTTTACCCCGTCCCAACTAGGCCCCGAGTGATAGGGCCCTAAGGATCAACAAGCTAGTGGCCAACCCTAGGGCGCCCGCAGCAGACAAGCCTCAGTGGACCAAATTCGATAATCACAAAAGGCCACTACCTCAAAACCCCTTCCCCCTCCACCCCAAACCTCCAATTCAATAGACTGCAATCAGACGGTTAACCCCTCGTCCCTTAGCCCTCACCCCATAACCCACCACCTCCTGCATCCTCCACCCCCATACCTCTCCCCATCCCAATCCGCCAACCTCCACTCCCCCACCACCTCTTGCACCTACCCCCTGGGCGATTGGGGTTTCGAGGTTTGGCAATTTGGTGTTTTGGGTTATCATAGAGTTGTACGGATAAATTGCCGTAAAGCTAAGTAATCTTAGGTTTTAGCGTGTGCAGTTTCAATGCGATTGGCCTGCTGCAACCTCACGACCCCGACCCCATAATTGCCGATTCTAGAAAAATATTAATTAACAGTCAACGCTTATAATATATATCTAAGTAGGCTAAAAGATACGCATTTCTCTACGGTATCTAATACTCTAAAAATAATAGAAATCCGTCCACGTACGCGGAAGATATAACTGATTTAAGAAGTACTTTCATTAAAACTCGTGTGTCAAGATTCCTATAAGTCCCTCTGCCTATTATTCTACGTGCGTATACTAATACGTCTCTATATTACTACTAGATAATTAACGCTTATAATATATATCTAATTAGGCTAAAAGATACGCATTTATCTACGGTGTCTAATGCTTTAAAAATTATAGAAATCCGTCCACGTAGGTAGAAGATATGACTGATTCTATTCCACGGTAAGTACTTCCACCATTGGGGTTGGGGTCAGGGTGTTGTAGCAGGCCAATCGCATTGAAACTGCACACGCTAATTGGCCTGCTGCAACACCCTGACCTAGACCCCGCCAAATTGAAAAACTATACTACTTGACAGTCAACACTTATAATATATATCTAAGTAGGCTAGAGGATATGACTGATTTAGTAAGTTTACCTACCAAATCCATATGTCTTAGTACCGCTTTACCCGCTGTGCCTGTGCCTATACCAGTAACAACGACTTATGATAAATATCTAAGTGGGCTAAAAGATACGCATTTATCTATAGTATCTGACGCTCTAAAAATTATATCCATTTACGTACGTGGAAGATATGACTGATTTAAGGAGTTCGTCGAGTCAAAATTTTGCTGTAATTCGTGGGGTCGTGGTCAGGGTCTTGCAGCAGGCCAATTACCGTGTGCAAAATCAATGTCATTGGGGCGCTGCAAGACCCTGACCCCGACCCCACGAATTGCAGCAAAAATTTAGGCTCGACGTACTCATAAAATCGGGGTATCTTTTAGCCTACTTAATTATATATTATAAGGGTTGAATGTTAGGTAGTATAATTGTATAGGCGTAATAAAATCAGCAACTTTGCTGTTACTCGGGGTGCGGCTCAGGAGAGACCCCGCGTGGCTAACAAGAGACCCCCAACGAAAGACCCCTTCGCATATCCTTAAATAACTTCGTCAAAGTCGAGTCCACGGACTAATGATCTATGATAGATATATAGGAGTAGTGTTTCCCTACAGCTTCTTCCATATAAGCTCCCTATCATACCTCGTCGTTGTCGAGTTAAATAAGTATCGCAATTACTACTATTAATGCGAGGTCTTGGCACGGTACCACAACAACTCTTCTTTCGCAGCGTAATAACTCGGCAACGACGAGGTTTTAGGACTTACTTTCGCGAAGTAACTTACTTTTTGGAATACCATCTACAACTTTCGTACTGAAGACTTATTTGTTAGAGCCTTCAATCAGCCCCTTGTAGCGCGAAACACCCCGCAGCAGCCCCTGTAGCAGCCCCCGTAAGTTAGTTTCCGGCACGTCCGTCCCTGGGGCATTGGCGGGCTTAGAGACCTCGTATATAAACCTCCCGACCGTCGCTATTATCATGAGGAATAAAAATTCTAGGGGTCAAATATAACTTCTGTGGGGCTTCTATGGGGGCTTCTACGGGGGCTGCCTCGGAAGTAGCTGCGGGGACTGCTACGGGGGCTGCTGCTGGGAGTCTTACGCTATGAAGAGCGGCCATGAGGCTGAAGCGCCTAGCTTCCGGGGTGCGTACTTTGTTGGGATCGAGCTCACGATCTCTCAAGAAAAATTGAGAGCCTATCAATGCTTAAATTTCAGAAGTCCCAGCTACCACCAGCTGTCGATCGCCCAACGGCGACGAGGCACTGCCTTCAGGCATCTGCTCACCTGAAACTCCTCTCTCGCATGGAGCAATGCCGGGCTGAGGTTATGGAACAAATTGTGGACCTAGCTGAAGGCATGCCATCGGAAATGCCGCTAGTGCTGTATAACCACGAAATCGTTTACCATCGGCAGAATGCCGAAACATTCGCGAAAAAGCTGAAGATAAGTGGACATTATTGGATAGCGATGGCATATTGTCTGGCTGTTGAGCCTGTCAAAGAGAACAACGTACAGCAAGCTACATGTGAAGTAAAATAGGACTCGAGACTATCTTCTCAATGTGATCGAAATTCTGAAGCGCGCTCGTCTGGGTAACCGAATCTGCGGGCAGGGAAGAAATTGAAAGGAAGACACGGCACCTCGCTACCAGACCCGAGCCAGCCAGAGGAAATATTTGGTGTGCGAAAGCCCCAAGTCAAAGTCGCCTATAGACTTGCATATCTAAGTGATCTCCTCAATAGTGCTGTTGAATGCGAGTTCTATATCACCTCGAGAGCCATACGTTGTGCACAGTGGCTGCGTGATTCTTAAACTCGCTGCTGTCCGAACATTGTTCGTCGCAAGAGGGATGAGGGCATAAAAGTAATGTGCCATGAACGTAATAGGCCAAGTGTTGCTCGTCAACATGCCTTCGCAGACTATCGATACGCGAAAATGACGCAGTTCTTGCTTCGTCCACCAATTCGACGTCGCCAAGGCAGAAGAGACATAGTGCTCGGTAGCACAAGAGGCACCAGTCCCATGGTCTTGAAGGCATCCCGTAGGTCACGACAGCCGTCTTCCGTTTGAGTGTCCTTCACCCCAGACGTAACGTCTCCCGTCCAGTTCACCCTAGAACCAGGATTCATATGGTGGGGTTCGCGCGTGTTGCACATTTTGATAAGACTTTCAAGAGCTTCTATACGCCGATCACGTTGGCTTGCTTTAGTGACGTTTAGTCTGACGGAGGTCGTCGTTGTCGATGCGTTCAAAAAATTGTCTCCATTTTGTGTTGGCTGCTTCCCTAAGAAGCTGTTTGCGGAGCCGCTGTCGTGTTTGCCGTAGAGTATACAACTCCTGCTTCTGAGTTGCATTCAAACTTACCTTGTCTTGCCTGCCCTGGGGTTTATATTCCTTAGGGCAGCTGGTGCGCAAGTGGTAGATTTGTGTATTGATTCGTATAAGTCTCTGATCCGAGAGCACGGCTTTTTTCTCCTCCAGCTCGAGTTGGAGGGGTGCACGTGGGTCACGATCGATTCCTATATGGCCGATAGATGCGAGTAAAGAGCTCCTGGAAGGCATTTTGAGAAAAGCTGCGGAGATGTCGGTACTAACTACCCGACTTTGATAATACCTCACAAAAATTTGGCTGTTAGAATGGCCCATAATCTGATTCCGCTCGGCAGCGGTAGCGATTTCTACAAGGTCAGTAGCTGTTATAGGTCAAGAGCTCATGTTAAACTCACTGTTCACGACCTGAGCAGCCCCACGGGGAAAGCGTAAGCAGTAAAAGCGGCCTTGAACCCGGCCCCTGCCCCTAGAGCACTAATCTGGGACGCAAAGGAAGTATACGGTAGAGCTTTCACCAATGAAGTAGTAAGCCCACCCGGTGTAGAACACGCCCTCCGGAAGATAGGGCGGAGCATCCACTCGTCCTTCCATTTAAGCTTGGTTGACTCCTTGAAATCGGGTATCTTGTGGCTATAGATATCCTGAAGACTTTTGATCTCGTCGGAATCGAATGCGTTGTCAGCAAATGCCAGGCCCAGCATATGTAGGACAGGGCAGAACATAAGACAATCATGTTCATAGAAGACGAAGGTCACGCTGTGTTTAGACTATCATCAGTACGTATCGTTAGACCGTAGGCACTATTTCACTCACGGCTTCATTGTTTCTCGCTCGCCTTTTTAAAGTGTGACGGTGACCTCCATGAGAAGTACAGTCTGGCTGAGGTCTTCCGGATCTCTTACAAGGCGCATCACTATATCACGGTAGAGCAGGGCTTGGTCGGTCCCACGATAACAACCACTCTCGATAAGAGTACCAGGCCGTACTGTTGTGAGGGCTATCAATTGTGTAATAAAGGCTGTTTGAGGACGCTGACGCTCCACGGGATAAATATGCGTATCTTACTCCCAGAGGTATTTCAGAAGGTTATGGAGGTCATCTTGGTTGGCGGATTCTTTGAGAGAAAGCGTGGGATCCAAGTCGAAGTCTTTCGACAGTATAACACAAGTATACTAGATGTAACAATCTTAGTCATTACCATTCGGGGAACCCTGGCCGGCGTAACGTACTGTGTTGATCTGCCATATTACCTCCTTCTCTAAGCCGCGACCCATGTCATCTCTGTACATCATGTTCCAATCTTTGATCTTACTTAAGATGCTTCTGACCTTCCGGGTGTTGTTACTCTGTAGGTACCAGCGGAAGGATACCTGTAGGTCCCGAAGTGAGATGGTGCGAAGACGCTCTAGAGGTTCGACCTTTGGACCCCAAATCTGGCAACAAAATCTGTAGCCGAGATCAGCTTAGAGAATGTCGCTCTCGATGGTATCATATACCTGCATTGCTTGCGTATGGCTTTCACTGCCTCTAGGGTAGAGCTTGCACGTTTCGGCTTTGGTATATCTTCTTCTTGCTGGGCCAGGAGAGCCCGGTAGTACTCGGGCCCGGGGAGCACCATATTTGAAGCAAAGGTGAATTGGGTCTGTTGGTTTCCATGATGGTGGTCGCAGGAGATGTTGCTAAACAGAGTCACAGATCGAAGATCTAAATGGTCTACACGTAGCAGGGACAAAAGGCCAAGACCGGAAGAGAATCGGATACAGCCTTAAGGACGAGGCACTCCTCTGCTTACGACCCTGCCTTTGCACAGTATCTCATTGACCATGGCGTCTTTCCTGATGGATATGGTGGCGTGAGGAACGTGCAAGAGCCACATAACTGGGGAGAAATAGCCTCGTGCATTACTATCGCCGTCTCGATTCACCCGTGAAGCGTTCCTAGACTTCAGGGAGAAGAATGAAGATGCGTTGACCGAGGGAAAAGTCACGAGCAAAGTGTTCCCAATCATTGCTGGCACCGCCGACATTCCCTTACAGGAGAACCTCCTGTTCGGAAATCTCAGAAACCTAACTGATGGCTCCATCACCAAGGCTCAACCGGACTTCTACGATGGATCTCGACCAGCCGATTTGGAGAAACGCATCCGGGAAGAGCTTGGGCCTTATGTTGTGCCGTCGACGAATACAGCCGCACCATGCGTGCCCAACTTCTTCACAGAAGGAAAAGGTCCCAATGGGAATACGACAGTGTGCAAGCGTCAAGCCTTGTACGACGGCGCTTTGGGTGCCCGTGGGATACAGGAGCTTCGATCATACCTGGATCCGCATACATCTTACGACAACAACGCATATACAATCACGTCGACTTATCATGGCGGTTCGGGTGACCTCACGATTTACACGACCCATCCTACGCGATCTGATCCCACCCAAACCTATACCGAGTATCGGATGACCCAGCTCAATGACTGGAAAATGACTGGCAACTCAGAAGCCTTTCGACAAGGAGCTAGCGCCCTTCGGAACGCTGCAGGTACACCACTCAGGCTTAGATTCATCCACACAGGAGTTTTGTGTCGCTGTCATCGAACCAATCTGCTCATACAGAATTAGACACGTCGGCTGACGAGCTCGCCCTGGGCACCAATATAATTACGACCTCTGATCACAGAGCATCGGTTGGAGCTCGAACAAAAGCTACACCAAAAGCGTCGTTAAATCGAAGTCTGAAGAAGCTGGCTCGAACCCACAAAAGACCTGGCACACGCTCTGAAAGCATACAAAAGGCATAGAGCTAGCTATTTGCTAGGAGCCACAAACCTACGCGTGGGCTTAGAGAATGGAGGGGAAATAGGGACCGGATCTTGAATCCTGTATAGTAGAAGCAGTATATACTACACAATTGCAATATCTGTATTTCGCATCCCCGGTGCAACCAGTCTAACGCACTGCCCATATTCAATCACCCTACATCTAAGTCCCTGTCTACATGACAATCGTGCATCCAAGGGCTATGACTTACTTGCGCTTCTGACGCGGTCCCTCCGCCATTTTTCGCTGGGATGGAAGGAGATCGAAGATGAGGACAAAATGTCACAGAGCATTCGAGTGATCAGCCTTTGGAACCTCCAAGGGCTGCCACGTTTGCTCCTGAGGACGATAGCTTGTAAGGGTCGCAAACCCGTGACAAGCAGAGATTTCCTCCAGCTCGTCCAAAGCAGGTGGAACCAGCGCTCCCTTTCGTGTCGTAGCAGATCACCATGTTTTTGTTGATGTCCAAAGCGGGTGCAAGGAGAATGTGAAGATCCAGCCCGGAACACGCCCCTGCACCATGTTCAAACGTGGCCACGGTAGAGGCAGCGCCTCCCCGCATGCAGCGTCAACTTCTCACATGGCCGCCACCTTCTGGTGGCATCGCACTTTCGCACTTCTTTCCATCCAAGCGCACCATCTTGGACAAAGAAAGCCCACTCAGTGACCACGCCTGGTGAGGCCTGATCGTGCGGAATACGCCTTGCAACTGTGTCTTGTCCATCTGCGAGCACTCTTTCTACCCATTGCTCCTCACCCGGTGGCAATCTTGATACACCAATAACGTCTCCCAGTTGATGGATGTGTAAGAACGACCCAACCTCTTCCATGAATTCTTCTCCTGGCACAGCCATATCAGGTCCTTCCTTATACTCGAACGCCTGAAAGTGGCGCGCAGCGTTCATGTAGAATGTGGGATTCGTCTGCACCATGACGCTACCCTCGCGGAGCTCACTGTGACGATGGAGGAGTGTGCCAAACTCAAAGTGCACCTGATATTTGACCATAATTCCTCCGATTCCCCGCAAGAATTCCGAGGGAATATGGTCGACTTGGACATCGATATGTTTGATGTTGTTGTGACTGCACTCAAAGAGCAATCGTGTCGCGACGAAGAAAGCTCATTTAGCGTGCTACGCCGTCGTCGGCAACGGCACAAAACGTCGTGATGTTGATCTTCGAGGGGAGCGTCAATATCGGCCATGCACTCTCGACGTCTGCCGAAATGTGAGGCATAGACGCTTGAGGGTTGGTAGGAAACACCGTGGGCTGATAACAGCGGCCCATCGACGATATATGCTAACAAGACCATGTTCAGGAAAGGGGGTTGGGAAAATTCCTAGATAGGCTATTGATATACGATGTATTGTAATCTATCAGTTCTCGTTTCCCGTCCAAGACACTCCACCCTGGCCCCATGCTCTGATTCGCGTGGTTCGCACGTCGCCTACAACTCACCAGACCGGCGATGGCACCTCATCCAAGGCCCTTTACGAAGCACCAAGGTTCATAGACAATTATCCCTACACAAGTATCGTGCGCATACAAACACATCAGCCCTCTTAATATTTCACTTACCGTTTCGTTCCTAAAAGCCCAAACAATCCTATCAATGGCAGCCGAACCACCATACGCATCGTCTGGATTCGCCCACATTGATCTGCACATATTTTAAGGGCGCCTCGCGGCAAAAATGCTATTCGACATAGAAGCCGCGGGGACCATGTGACTACCTCACCCATGATTGACGGCTCAAGCATTCGATGGCGAACCAAGCCACCACACGAATGATGCAAGGCTGGGTGTGAGGAGGTCGCCCAGAGAGCCACAGCAACCCACCGGAGTGGCAGGGGAGCTGCGGCTAGAGGGTTGAGAGGGTTGTATAAATTAGTTAAGTATAACGTTGATGACGGGATAACGAGATTGACGACGGGATAACGAGATTGACAGTCATTCGAGATTACTGAGTAATTTGGTAGCAAACGGAGTTATTACGGCCATGGCCCTACCAGTTTAGCCAATCAAGTCAGGTGGCGACAGTGCAATATCGAATGACCGTATCTCGTTATCCCGTCATCTACGTTACCCTATTAGATAATTTACTTAATTACTACCTTTAAGTTTAAGCCTTTTAAAGTTAATACTATTTAATAAATATTCTTTAACCCTACTTTTTAAAGTAATAACTTTTATAATAAGAATAAAATTCAAATATATACTTTATATTTTAATACTCTTAATCATATTTATAATTAATATTATTAACCTGAAGTACCCTCCTCTAATATAAGAAAGCGCGTAGTCCTATTTTCTTTATATATAACTAAGTTCCTATCAAGCTCTTAGTGTTAGGAACTAGACTGGAAGGCTAGTTCCTGAGGTAGCGTTACGATGGTGGACTTAATACTCTAGTAACTTCATAGTTGTAGAAGATCCTCTCGGATATCCGGATGAAAGGATATCCGTTGGGATGATAAGAAGGTGACTGTGGGAAGGTGACTGTCCGGAGTTGAAGCCAGGCGTCGTTTCCATCTGAACCTAAAGGGTTACGAAATACAACACACCTTCAATTCCATGGGCGTGACAAAGCTGAGAGGCGAGGCAGAAGCATTCACGGAGGTTCCCCGGAAATGAAAAAGGAGACGACCAACAACCAAAGCGAGCAAGTAGAGGAGAACCCTACCAGGCAACACCTATCCGAACATCATTACTGTCAACCTTGTCAGATGTGAATATCCAATATGTGAAGGTAGTAGTATTAGCTAAGTTAAGGATTATGAGTAGTAGGTAATCTATGATAATATGCTAAATTACTCTTAAGCAAAGTGTTCGCGTCAATTGTAGTAGCCATCCTTCCATATCCAATCTTGTAGCGTATGTCACTGATGGCATCTAATCGGCTACGTTTTTGTTCAAGCGATGTGCCTCGCACATCTTCTTCAGTACTTTACCGCTTACACCAGGTAGAACGTGAAGTAGAAGAGCTCCAGTACCGTCTCAGAGAGAGACCAAGCTTAGCGGAAGACTATCACGGCTCGCGGTGGTGGCTAAAGCCGCAAATAACAGCTATAAACAATCACAGACTACCCCAAAGCTCTATCGATCTGATTAGACAGGATGTCCAAGATCTATCAAGACACATACAACAATTGGAATGTATAGTTGCAAGAATGTACGACCAGAGTGAAAGCTATCCAGCCAGAAATACGCCGAGGATCTACGAGCAGGACAGGAAATCAACGCAGGCAAAGAAGAAAGTCCACTGGCGCGATTGAATCAAGCCTACAGTCAATATACGGTATGCAAGATCGTTACGCACCCTTCTTGTATATAGAAATATACTCCGTATGATAATCAGCTGCCATCGTACAATTTTCATGTGGCGGTCTTGGCATTCCTAGAGAAAATCAGAAAATCCTCATGTAACTAGTAGTGTAGCTATCAACATGTCTCTGGACCCTGCAACAAGCACTCAGTAGATGTCTGAGCTGTCCGAATGTGTCATAATTAAGGCTATACATGATTATATGATCGTACCGGTCGCCCAATACCTTCATCGCTGTCGCCGCACCCACAACATGCCCCGGGCCAATGGCTCTCGTTTACAAGAGGAGGTCGCAAGATATCTGCTCCTTGGATACAGCAATGAGCTGTCGGCTACCCCGGTGAAGAGGAGGACGCTCGGGCGATGAAGGAGTAATTAGGCAAAGTACGGATCAGTTCAACGGCTAAGACATATACTCAGGCAAGGTGGTCGTCGTCCTATACTATCAGTATACCATATAAAGGAGCTTCTGTACGAGTCGCAGGATTAGTATAATTATAGTACTATATCGGAAACCTCCTTAAGTCTAGTCCCTAAGCCTTCGGCAAGCTTACTACTTAGATTAGTATAGGATAGTAGAAAGCTCCTTAAGTTTAGGTTCTAAGCCTCCGGCCACTAGCTCGCCACGAGACACCCGATCAAGGGCTCCTTCCGTATCTAGCGAGGAGGAGGAGGGAGAGGAACCGACGATGGAATATATGCATTTCGGGAAGGTGTTCTTCGAGGGGAAGGAGTGAAGGCTTGGGGACCGGACTTGAGGAGGTTTCCGATATGCTGCAACTGTGCTGATCCTGCGGGCTTGTCGAAGGCTCGGGGACCGGACTTGAGGAGGTTTCCGATATGCTGCAACTGAGATTGGAATTGGATCAGGATCTGATAGATCAACCTCGAGGGGATATTAGCAAAAATGCGAGGATATTGGACTGGGTATAGAGCATGCGAGATAAGGAGCGAAAGGTTGAGGCATTATACACCCAGGGTTATATTGGTCTTCGACGTTAGGTATATGTCCTCTTTTCTATCGGAATTCTATGATACTAACTAAACAGACCCTGATCAATGAGATGCGGCTTGAGCCCTTTAGCAAGGCAAACAGCATTACGATGCTCAATACTCTCTAGAAGGGTTCACTGGGTAACCGTCCATACTCGGTGACCGTCCAGCCTTATAGGGCTAGTACCCTATAAGGCTACCTTAGAGCATCAGATTTTATAATTTCCAACTGATCATGACCTGAATTTTGTAACAACGCTGTCTACCAATCTATTCAACATGTCGAACGCACCCCTACCGTCCCTTCCTCCATCATGGGAGGCCGAACTAGGCAGGGAAGATCGCATAGAATTAGCCTACGCGGCCTGGGTCGAGGCTGGGGGACCAGGCAATAGAATCCTATCAATCACCAAAGCAGCTAAGCGACATGGTATACCAAAGAGTACACTCGCCGACAGGATCAAGGGGAGCACAACAGTTCCTACTGCTCATGAAAGCCAACAGCGACTCAGTCCTGGAGAAGAAGCAGCAATTCTAGCCTGGGTTCTCCGTCTTCACGCATGGGGTTGGCCACCAAGGGTAGAGCAAGTACGGTCTATGGCGAACGAAATTCTCCTCTCAAGAGACGATAAAACCCCAATTGGTCTTAATTGGCCTCAAAAATTCATGTCACGATATCCGGAGGTAAAGACAGCTTTCATTCCGCCACTAGACAAAGAACGTGCTATGGCCCAGAATCCTGAAGTTCTATCAGGCTGGTTTGATCTCTACCTACAAACCAAGACAACGTACGAGGTAGACGAGAGGGATATCTATATTATGGATGAGAAAGGCTTCATGTAAGGGGTGATCGCCAAGCTTAAGGTCATGATATCTAAGCATGAGAAGAAGAAGGCCTATATGACCCAATGTGGAAATCGTGAATGGGTATCCCTTATTGAGTGTGTCTCAATGGACGGAAGGTCTCTACCCCCCTGGATCATTTTCAAAGGCAAATTAATCCAGAAGTCTTGGAAAGAAGCTCTCAAAGCAGGCGAAATTACTGTCAGCGAGAATGGTTGGACTGATAATACGATCGGGTTTGAATGGCTTCAGAGGGGGTTTAATCAAGAGACACAAGGCTACCAAAAGGGGGAATATCGAATGCTATTGGTTGATGGCCATGCTTCACATATCACGACTGCAGCGATTCAGTACTGTATCGACCATAAAATTATTCTTCTTTGCTTACCGCCACATATAACACATCTTCTTCAGCCATCAGATGTTGGTGTCTTTTCCCCCTTAGCGACAGCCTACAAATCTCACGTCCAGCGAATCACACGTCTAGGAGGAAGCTACCACATCGATAAGGTGGACCTCCTAGATATCTATCAAATAGCCCGGCACGAAGCAATGACATCAGGCAATATAAAGAAGGCATGGGCTGCAGCGGGACTATTACCATTCAGACCTGAATTAATTCTACAACATTTTCCTACGACCCAGCTATTACAACAGTACAACATTGAGATCCGTCCTACTACACCTCCTGAGGCTATAATCACCTCAACTGGCCCTAGCGGGAATTTTCACCTCGCCTTGACACCAGCTAATGCTCTACATATACAATAAATCCTGCAGCATATCACGCAGACCGCAGTCGATACGCAGCGACCTGATCTATCACATGTCTTACAGAAGGTAGGCAAAGCGGCTATTCGAGTAATGGCTGAGTCTACCATCCAGGGCGTTACTAATGCAGAACTGGTAGAACTCAATAGACGAAAACAACAGAAGTCTCATCGCTCAAAGGGAAATTATGGAGCTGCTAGATACATGAACGAAGCGGTACTCAAGGAACGACAGACTAATCAGGCTGATAAAGCATGGAAGGCCGTCGTCACCTCCCTGAATAGACTCGGTTCAGATATCTTCAATCCAAAGGAAAAGCCTGTTCCGAAATCACGGCCTACTCCAAAGAAGAAGCCATTACCTCCTACCATCAGGCCAGCAATAATTACCCCTTTCAGGTTGCCTACAGCCACGTCCGCGACAGCGATACCAGATAGGACAGGAGTACCCCCAACCGCGATACAGGAGGCAACACCAAGTAAGGTGGACTATACAGTCGTTCGGATGACGACTAAGCGACCAAAAAGACTCGTTATCAAGTTACCAATAAGGGTGACTACAGCGGAGTTGGAACGGGGGCTACGAAGACAAAATGGCCAGGAAGGACAGGAAGGACAGGTGACTAATAGGATCAGCCAATCAGGACGAGGCATGCGGACAAGAAAACCTCGTAAAGGATGATGTGAATAGCTTCAAAATAGTCATTTCATGGATTTGTAGCAAGAAATGGACGTTTTGGACCATTATAGGGTAGGCTTATAGGGGACTAGCCCTATAAGACTGGACGGTCACCGAGTATGGACGGTTACCCAGTGAACCCTTCTATCCTCCCACAACCACTATTCCTCCAACACGTCAGCTGATAGGATACATCCTTAAGTCCCAACGCAATACCTTTTTTCGTTACATCCAAGCCGTTGAGAAAAAGGTGCTCAGGAACCTTGAACTTTAAGGACAGCGAGATAAAGATGATAACGGGTGGGCCATTATACGTGAAGCAGTGGATAGAAGGGTTCACCTGGAAGAGGCCCATACCTGGAAGAGGCCCAGCCTTATAGGGCTACCACCTAAAGGACTCCTTTTTATATCTATACATGACGAAAACGTGGGTTTTCATGTTGTTTACATTTCAATTAACGACTAGAATCAAGGCTTTGTAGGCTTCCTCATACACATTCCTCGCCCTGATTGGCTGATTCCTCCTACCACGTGATTGGCCTGTTTTTCTCGTATCTGCCTTGCCCGCAGGCCCTGTTCTAACTCCGCAATGGTAACCCTAATGGATAGACATACCACTAGCTTCTGCTTTCGCTTCTGCTGTCTGATTGGTCGACGGGCTTTTGATGCTGGTGTTGCTAGCATAGCGGGTAGTGCTGCTTCTGCTATCGCCGTTGGGGAGAGGGGGGTAGGAGTCGGTACGGGGGGAAGAGATAGTCCAACCATTAGTCGCGTATTTAGTCTTGGTATTTCTTTTATTATTATTATTATTATTATTATTATTAATTTCCCTCGTCTATTTACTCCCTTTTTTATAGATAGATCCGTTCTTTACTTCAGTAGCTTTAGTCTATATGTAAAGATATTATAATGGATCTTCTGGTAGTACATGCGGGCTTCTTTCCATAACTATTCTCGTTGTCTCTCCCTCCGCTCCTTAATAACCTCTTTACTCATGATACGAGCTATACCGTAATTACCTTTAACCCGTTTAGACTTCCTTTCTTGCCTCCTGTTATGCTCTATAAGCTCAGCATTAGTAGTGCTATAAATAACACTATTAGCCATTACTCGTATAGTTACTTTACCTACCTTCTAAAGGAGCTCATGTAATCCCACATTATTTTCTTCTGGTACTACTGATAGCTCTACCATATCGGTTGCTCTATTCGCTTGTTTTACGCGTGCTGCTACCTCTAAAATATACTGGACCTGTGCTGTGTTTACTGGGGTCAAGGCGATCTGGTTCCCATTTAGATATATAACGGTGGCTTCAGGAGGCGTAGTAGGGCGGTGGCGAATTATTATATTATATGATTACTATCCGTGATTTTCAGGAAGGAGCTGTTATAGAACTGATGTGGATTAAATGGATATAGGCCGCATTTTAGCCACGCCCTGTGTATATTATATGGTGTCATTGCGTCGTGTCGGGCTTTCTGATATAGCTCTAAAAAGTCTGTCTTGTCAATTGAATAGTTGGCTCTATATCGGGTAGTCTTATAGACCCGGGTTTTATAGGCAATCGCTAGTGGGGCAAAAACACCAATATCCAGTGGCTGTAAAAGATACGTCGTGTGAGGTGGTAAGTAAAGAAGAATTATCTTATTGTCGATATAAAATTAAATCGCTGCAGTTATAATATAAAAAGCATGCCCATCGATTAGGAGCATATGATATTCCCCTTTTTAAATAGCTTAAGACTCCGGATAGAAAGCCTAAGTAATCCATGCTAGGCCGATCTCGTTGTCGGTCTAGCCATTGTCGCTGACAGCGATATGGCCCTCGATGAGGGCCTCCTACCATGCCTTCTATTATAGCTTTCCTTTAAAAATTATCTACGGCTTCATAACGTGGCCCTTAATAGAGACGCACTTAATAAGCGAGACCCATTCTCTATTACTATACTAAGTCATATATGCTTTCTTTTCATGCTTTAAAATCATGACTTTCAGCTTGGTAATGACCCCTCATATAAAACCTTTCTCATCTATATTATAAGTATCTGAATCCTCTACTTTATACGTTATCTTTATTTCCTGATAAAGATTAAACTATATAGAAAAGATAGTAGGATCTTCGGCCATTATACGCTCTTTATTAAGGGGAGGGATATAGGCTATCCGAATTATAGGATATCGTCTTATAAACTTTTATGCCTAATTAATACCGACTAGGTTATAGTTATTTCTACTACGTAATAGTTCATTCGCTATAAATCGTGATTATTTAACGCGTGGTAGCTAACCCTATTTCTATAGGCGTAAGACCCATTCAAGTAAAGCTTGCTCTTCTCTAGGTGCTAGCCTTTATTCCTTCTTATGGGCCTTCGCTCTTGCCTGCCTCCCCTCGGTCCGTCCGAAAAATGTACGCCGTGGTATACCATATTTCTGGGCAATCTTAGACTTTAAAAGGGTGTTATTAGGCTCCTGCCAGTGCTCTAGCGCAAGCTCAATACGGCGTTCTTGAGGAAGGAGAGGAGGTTCCGGAGGGGATGGTAATAGAAGGGATAAAGAAGAAGTATCTGACATGATTATAGAGTTGTTAATTGAATATTAGTTGAGTAGATATGGTAGTAAAGAAGTTGGTTGTAATCTAGTAAAGTTTCAGCCCCATAGGGCTGGGCCTCTTCCAGGTATGGGCCTCTTCCAGGTATGGGCCTCTTCCAGGTGAACCCTTCTAAGTATCTTCGTATTACTAACAGCGTTATCGAAGAGTGCCATGAAGTCACGAGTCCGAAGTACTTCTCCGTTCGCGCAACGATGTCAAGGAGATCACTAGCAAGTTCCTATGACGGACTCGAAAGAACTCAAGGGACGAAGTCAAGACTGATTTCCATATCGACGACGCTCATATATACAATTCATCCCGCGCAACTCCTGTCAATTACCACAATTAATGCATTATAATCCCTTATGCCGCTCAAGCCACTAACTACACAGCAGATCCTCCAGGTCCCACTCTCGTCATGGAAGGCAATCACAATGCGTTAACCAGGAGGTGTATAAACGTCCAATCGGCGTCTGCGTTCCAGCCACTCTTCACTATCGGTTTCATACACTTCCAAAGCGCGTCAATAACTTCTACGGAAGCTCTGTCGTGGTCGTGCCCGCGGACTTTTTTGTCGCAATACTGATCTTCCATCGGTCCCAGGAATGTTGCTTCTTCTCCGTCTAGGACTTCCGCCAGAAGTCGAACTGTTTCTTTGCTGGTATCGAGGTGATCGAGGGTGTTGAGCACCCGCACGAGTGACAATATCATTTGTTCAAAGACCGCGCGCCTGTTGCTGGTATCTTGACCCTTCAAGATAGCATCGAAGTCTGCCAAGTAGCTATCCCGAATAGCGTGAACCGTGTCGTCCATATTATATGGAAGCAACCGCTCGCGGCACAACAATGCGGCTAGCGTCAGCACAAAGTTTTCCGGTGTTTGCAGAAGCCGAAGGTCTCCAACCAATCGTTGGTATAGCTTTATGCTCTCTTGCGTTTTTATCTAATCGCTCAGCACCTCGAGGGTCTGACCATTAAATGTAGGACTCCAAACAAGAAGCAAGAGTATGTTGTTCTCACTCTTCTGAAGGGACGGAAGTCGGCGGTAGGTGTGCTTACTGTCTTATCAGCGTTGTTTCTTCGCCTTTCGTGAGGTTGTAACTTACAAGTAGCACCGGATATTACGACCAGTATCTGCAGTAACGGCATCATCCCCTGGAACGAGCGATTAGACAAGGAAAACAGGGACTCCACAAAAATGGAGCTATAACCCGATGGGAATAGGCAAGGCAAGTGGAGTCTTTTCTTTCAAACTTGGCATTAAAGCCTAAAATGAGCCGGACGTAGAAGCGGCCGAGCTGGACGATTCCAATTTTCCCATTGGCGATGAGCTTCGCGGCCCCGGTAAGAGGAGAAGTGAATGGCATCGAGATCAACATCAGCTACGTCTTAAAAGACACCGGCCTCCTAGGTCACAAATCCTATGACAGAGTCCGTCACTGGCCAAGCCTTTCGATCTTTAGGTGGATGCAGGTGCAGTCACCTTTCATGACCAGTCTCCTCTTGCGACCATTCTCGAGATCAGTCTCCTCTTAGCGACCAGTCTCTTTCTTGTGACCAGTCTCCTCTTAACGACCAGTCCCTTTCTTGTTACCAGTCTCCTCTTAAAGACCGGTCCCTTTCTTCTGACCAGTCTTTTCTCAGTGACCACTCACCTCCAGCGATCAGTCGCCTCCCAACGACCAGTCGCCCACTCTTTATATGACAAGATGAGCTCCTCCTCTTACTTTTGATTCGTGGCCAGGAGGCCCTGCCATGGGAGAGAACCGCAGAGGAGGTAAAAGAAGCACGTATCCTAGAGACTCCAAGTCACCGCAGTGGTGCTGCACTCGGGTAGCTGTTAGCGTATGAAAAGCAAGACCTAAGCATGTCGCACTCACACACCGAAATGACTATTGGTGCTGGCAACAAGCGCAGTCCATAACAATGTTGGATTCAAAGAACGACCGGTGATTGCCTCTTCACCGTTATGCGGCCGAGTATGGACTGGGAAACATTATCGCCTCCGCGAGAGCCGACCTCTGCTGCTTGACCTGCTATTGTGTCCAGAATAGCTCTTGGAGCGTACTTTCAGATTAGGGTCAGAAGAAAGCTTCTCGGGTTCTGTTTTCAAGCGCTTATGGGAAATGCTGTTCTAGTGCATCCGGGTTGATGGTGGACTGAGACATGCTATGAGTAGAAGGCTCTAAGGTGGACGCGTCTCTGGGCATCTCTATCACCCTGCCATTAGCACTTGCTATGAGCCTGTCCCTTTGCTCTTCCGCCCAGTCTCTGGCGTTTCTGAAGGCGCCAACTCCCTGTCGAAGAGTTCCGGGAGTATCAGTCAGTAACCATCCTCTAAGTTGAGTCATATGGTATTCGGGAGAGTCTTCCACATTAGATGCTTTGGTGGGGTGAGTTCTGTATACCTTGAGGGTTCCGTGATGGTAAGTCGAGGTGATGGTATACGCGTTGTTATCGTATGCTAGAGTAGGGTCCGCTTCAAATGATCGAAGCTTGTGAATACCATGGGCACCCAAAGCGCCGTCGAAACAAGCTTGCCCCTTTGTGGCCGGTATGATGTATGATCCTAGCTCTTCTCGCCCACGGCGGGCCTAAAACAAGCTGAAGGTCAACGACGCGTGGATCTTCAATCGCTCGATTCAGCTCATCATTAGTCGCTATGGTTTTCGAATTCGATAGAAATTCTTTGATGGCGGTTGCATCTTTGTCCAAAGCTTCAATCAGATCCACCGTCGACTATAAATTCGGAGGGCGGAGAGGAGGGAGCAGTGGAGGTTCGGCGGATCGAAGACGTTGAGTCTTGAGAAAGGTCACTTTGAGAGTGTGTGCCGATAGAAGCGTTTGGAGGGAGAATATTTATAGACCACGCCGAATTCGTGGCTGGAAAGGACGAAGAGGAAGCAAAGTCCTCCACAGAACATGAGCGCAAGCTGTGACCATCTGTAGGAGGTGGAGCGCAGTAGTCAGGCCCTCGAGGAGCCCTGGTTTCCCCATTATCCCCCATGACTGTCTATAGCGTTTGGGAGGCCGATAGAACCTCGGCTCTATGAGAGAGAAGCAGAGATAGAAGCATCTCTTTCGGGATCATGCAGACAAGCTGCAGAACCTTCAAGGCTCGCCCACTGTCGTCGCAAAGCATATCGGAAACCAAGGCGAGAGCATGGGAAAGCTTGGCGTGTCAGCCTATAAAACGTTAAGAATATCTTGGGGCGTATCTTCTTCATTCATTTGCGTATGCTGTCATATGTTCTACCAATCTGACAGCCGTGAATTACCTGTGGTATTCATTTGCATCCAAGAATGGGGCACGGGGGGGGCACGGGGGGAAATTACGCAGCGCCAAGCTTTCTCCGGTGTCAAAAGTCGTGGTCCCGGATTTAGGCGATACAGTCGGCCACGACTTTTGACACCGACCCACATATGAGTCCGGTCGCTTAGTAGCGGCGGGAGAAGCCACCAATCATCTATCTAACCAAGATTTGGCATGTGGTGCTGGATCTTCTCCGCACAAATATTCTTGTTTTTAGTTAGCAATACCATTATGACTACCACAGCAAGTTATATCTGTATGGCTACTTACTCTATGAATATATCGCTTAGCTAACTAATCAGATGTGCCAGACAACATTCCCCAAGACCACAGGCCCCCATACCGATGTTATCGCCTTCGCCCTTCGCCTAAGCAACACCGCTCCAGTCACCGGTATTGCCCTGCAAGATAACACTACCTTCCTAGGCTGGGTACAACGTGGTACTGTTAGAGATCAGCTAGAGCGACGGTTGGAAGATGGGAACAACTATACATGGGCGGATCATAAGCACGGAGGATTTCGAGTGGAAAGGCCATAAAACATGCACCCGGGGAGATCCTCTGAATTTGTTACTACCCTTTTGCGCATGGCAAAGCCTCAGTTTGCCTGGCTAGTGGGCGACAATCTGCTCGTTCCGCTGCCGATTTTGCATAAAATTCCACTCCTGTTCGAGAGCCTCTCTGGCGTCATTTTTTGCCTTTTTGCTCGCCTCCTTGATCTGACGCTAGCGAGGCTGCAAGGCATCCTTAAGAGGGTCCCACAATGACTCAATCCAATGTAGATCCGGCGAGTTGGGTGTCCATTCTACCTTCATGATGCCACGTCTCTCTCTTTCATCTTGACAAAGTTTTGCTGCTTTGACATGTGCAGGAGCCTTATCCTCAATAACCCAGACATTTTTCCGGGGTTTCTTGCCATAACCTCCTCTGCGTATCTGTACAAGCGAGCCAATAAGATCTGCTCCCTGTACTGGTGAGCCTTTGGATACGAGAAGGGGGGTATGCTTGAATAATTGATCAATCTTTCGGAGTCGTTTTTGGCCTTTTTGCCTCCCGCTGTGGGCTTTATATACAGTATTGTAGTCCTTGATTTGTCTATTCATTTGTTAGCAATTCCCTATGAAAAGAAAGAGCGAAACCTACCTCGAATAGTGTTTCCTCTAGAGTACCAGGAATTTCCGCGAGACGACGTTGTTCAATTACTATTCTTCTGCTAACCGATTGGCTAGTACAATATCGGCCTCCATCTCACGTCTCTCAGCGACGGTACGTGTTAACCAGCAATACTGAGGCCCGATATCCGGCTCTGTTGAACAGCAAGCCCAATGCATCTGCGTGAATTGTACCGGAGCATTGGAGGCAGCGACCCTTTCAGCTGGGACACATTCCTCAACAGAAACACGTCGTCGTTTACGATCACCTCCTTGGATCTCATGGTAGCACTCGTCTGAAGCGATAAAAATTGAACTCTTTTCTAGTTCACCAACAGTCTATCTCTTCTAATTCCTCATGCTGGGCTAATCGGGGCTTCTTTGGTTTGATTTTCCGTTTGATTTTCTTGACGATATGGCCATCTGCTTCATCAACATAAGTGTGCTGCGTAGCTATTCTTGGGAGTAGTGTCTTTGGTGCTAATGGCTGTCTTCCAGTTTGCCTATCTTTGTCCTCATCTTTCTTCCGTTTTCTATTGGCCCCGGGAATGTCGATATTCTCTTGATCCAAGACGGCCTCGAGATACTTATCGGCAGTGACAAGACGTTGATGACGAATCACCACGGAGATTCTTCAACGTGGCCGGTCTATGTGATGATGAGCAATCTCAGCACAAGCGCTATCAGGAGCCAAAACCGTCCAGCCCTGCTTCTCTTGGGTTTGATACCAATAGTGAAGGCAGACATCAAAGGAGGCTTCCCTAGAACAATTACATCTGACATTTATCACACGGCAATGGAGAACAGGTATCGATGTTCGCTGTGCAGATGGCCAACTCAGGCGATGTCATCCTATACTAGGTGGTATGATAGCGGACTACCCCGAACAAGTCCTTATCACTGGGGTCAAAAGCGGCCGGCACTGCCCTATCTGCTTGGTACCTCCCAACGAGAGGGGAAATATGACGCAGCAGTGGCCCCTTCTGCACGAGAAGGAAATGGACATACACTGCGTTCGGATGATGGTTGATATACTTCTTCAGTTGCTGAAAGGGATTGTGATGACCTTGATTAATTGGATTCCATGCCTTATCGAGGACGCCATCCCGCCGTCAGTTTCGCTTAGATTCCGAGCTTCACAGACCTGAAGCCGTTTCCCAACTTCAGCAAAATATCCCAGTGGACAGGAGACGAACAAAAAGCACTAGTAAAGCAACTAATAGCTGTAATCACCCCGCTTCTGTATGACAGAGCTCCAGATGCAGTTCAATATAGCCGCGCCGTACTCGACCTTGTCATGTTAGCGTCATATAGGTCCCATGACGAAGGGACGATGAGCTACATGCGTCAGGCAATCGAAAGGATCGATGAATTCAAATACGTTTTCGAAAAATATAGACCAACAGTGGCGATAACCCAAAAAGGAGGGAATGACGAAAGGGAAGCCCAGTTCAACATACCAAAGCTGCACGTCACATTACGAACAGTTCATTCGACTGTATGGATGCGCGCCTTGTTTTGACTCTTGCTACGACGAGGCTGCCCACAAGTTCCTTCTTAAAGAGTTCTACAAGAGGACTAATAAGAACAACGGTCTCGAACTAGAGATATTAGAATACAAAATCCGCTGGGTTAAATCGAAAGCCATGGACGATCTCCTGACCTTTCGTCACAGCCGCAGACGTACTATCGGCGAAGAATCACTGGACACGCATATTACACAGCCGTCGGAAATAAAGAAAATGTTTTCACGGTTCGAGCCCGGGCTTGACGTCGAAGCCATGGCTAGATACGGTTTGAACCCAAGGGCATGGCGATCGGCAAGATGGATGTCTAATTTAGACTCTCGTGACTTTATCGACGCCCTTGCTGTCTACGTCCGAGAAAAACGTAGAAGGTTGGATGATATGGTGCACAGCAATGCAAACACGGTTCGCCGGGCGATGGAACCGGCATGGGTGGAGGGTTTGTACGTTGCTATTCATGAATCGGTAGCCTGTTGGGTGCCTGACGGCAAACACGGTGATAATACTGTACATTTGACCAAGATGATGGTAAGATGTGCCCCGGATTGGCGAAAGTCAGACAAATGGCGCCGAGACCACGTCTGGATCCTGAATGACCCGCCGAGTGACGGTCAACTAGGAAGAGAAAAGGAAGAGACAGGGCGAGAGATCGGACAATTGAGATTGATTATATCAATTGCTGACTACGAACGTCCTTAACAGCGTCATAAACCAACCGTATACACGGCCGCCTTTATCGAGAGGCTGCGTTGGCGGAAAAACGGCGAAGTTGACCCGATACATGGTATGTTCGAAGTCGAACATATACCTCCGAGCAAGGCACATCGTCCTCGGGATCTAGGCAGTCGTCGTTTTTATGATATACGACATATTCTGCGATGCGCCCATGTAGTACCTATGAACAGGATGGAAGAAGTTTTCTTTGTGAATAACTTTGTGGATTGTGAGGGTTGGCTTTGATTAGGTGTCGTTCTTTCACTGAGCGTCATATCGAATGATGGATTTGGCCTTGACGGGGCAGCCATATTTGACGAGGAGCCCTGCTGCGTGGCATTCGGTGCTACAGTGTCGACCGACATGGGGCTCTGTACTGACTGGCTTCTTGACGGCCTGGGCGTGGGTATGTTGCTACCTTTTGGCGTTTTGTCAACTTATCCATGCCGATAGAAATCTTTGTCATCTCTTAGTTTATTTTGGTGGGGATTGGTGTTGAGATTGTCTACAAGGTCTTTGGCCGCATTTCGAAGTAAATCAAGAAGCTTTCCTACGCCGTAGCCAACAAGTATTTTTCCGAAGATCTCCAAGACTTTCTTGCGGTCAAATTCATGTTTTTTGACGTTGGCGAATTCTCGAAATTCAAATTGTAGTGGATATCCAGGTACGACAAAATCATATTTGGAACTATTTTCAGGGACCTCGGTTGCTCGATGGATACGAATATTGAGGCCTTCGGTACTGGCTACCGCCGAAAAAAATCTGACTTCGGAAAAAAACTTCTCTCTATGGTGCGGTCCTGCGTCCTGGAAGAACTCGAACATGTTGTGTAATGCTTGGCTTGCGTTGTTCAGACTTTGAAACATTGCCGTGTTATCGTCGGTTGAAGTTTGTGACCTTTTACCTTCGATAGTGAAGAAATGAAAAATCCTATCTCTTCCAATTAGATCTGGCCTCTCATAGCATGCGAGGCGCTGTGTTGCGTTAGGCATATTTTTCCACAAGCCATCTGGTATCAACTTATCCCTGCAGAAGTATATGGCAAGGTCGGGCTTTGGTTGTGTCAAGAGCTTGTTTGAGATCTCGTAAGCTCGCGATGGCATTGGCGGACATGTCCAGGCCTCTTCAACGCTGAAATCAAGACTGAAGGGCCTGCTGGCGCTCCTCCCGTAAATCAAACAATGGCGCGCAATGAAGCTCATCATGAGCGTTCGCTGAAAGAGTGCCTCATTCGAACCATTCCCGCACTTGTCCTGATCCATTTCCCACAGCTTCTCATATGTCTCCCTCTCCGCATCAGTCTCCTGTAGGGAGATTTGTGGTAGATCATCAATAGAGCCTGCGTGTGGATCGGGGTCCATGTTTTTCTTTAGGAGGACATTTCGGCGCTCAAGTCCCCTGAGAAAATCGGGATGGGTAGGACCTATCCTCACGTAATCCTTACCCTTGGTAGGATCTGCCATGATTGCGTCTATGATGGCCGCAGCTTCTTCATCCAGGGGCGGCAAATATCCCCACTTCCGGTTGAAGGCTTCCTCCGAATCTATATCTTGTCCTCCTAGAGAAGCTTCCCCATTCGAATAATCGGTGGGGAGACTGTAGTCAATGCGACCTTGATATTCCTTCGGGATAGCCTCAACACTCTGTACAGGGTGGTCTGGGTGGATGCGAGCTGGCTTTCGCGGCCGCCCTCGAGCTTTTGTAGGTTTCTTGGCCCCCTTACCCTTGGGACGGTTGCGAAGGATTGACTCTGGGTTATCTACGGGAGGACGAGGTGTTTCGGTGGTACCTTTTGACCTGAGACCAGTTCTGGTACCTGGAGGAGGAGCTGAGGCCGTTGATGGCTCGCCTATAGGCTACAATTGATTGCAAAATGTTAGACTGTAAATCAAAAGCTTTCAGGAACGGTGAATTTATCGACGGGCTGTTGCGGGCAGAGAGATGCACGGGTTCTTACCTTCTGGATATTTCGTCGCTTTGTTTGTTTAGTGCTCTTTGAATTTTTCGAGGGATTTGACGCAGCATTTTTCCCTTTTTCACCCCGAGGCATCGAAAGCGCGGTCCATTGACTGAGCAGCAAGAAGTAGCCACTCTCTGGCGAGTCGGAAATTTCAAGTGGCCCAGGCCAGGAAGGTTCAAACTAGACTTCGATTGATCGGGTTGAAGGCAGATAGAGGCATAGACCCCTTATCTTAGACTTAGGGACACCTGAGATTCTGATCGATGAAATGAAAAGGACAAAGTACTAGGGTTCGGAGCGGGAAATCTGTAAGACATATATGGAGAACAAGGATGGATGAAGGATGATGAAGGGGGGGCGGCAATGAGGCGAAGAATCTTGAGGGGAAAACTGGGCAGGATCGATGGATAGCAAATACACTCAAGGCGCCGCACACCCTCAAAAGGTTGCTGAATCAGGTCTATGCTCCGGCGTGAGGTAGACGCAAGTCTAGCCCATAATGCAAATCCTCTTGAGTGCAATTGGGGGAATGACTGGGCTTGCATTAGGGAAAGGAGTGTGGAAATTAGCGCCGAAAGCAAGTGTATCACTAGGGCGCGGGATTGGACGATACGAGGTCGAAGATAAACAAGCGCCAAAGACAAGGGTTGGTGTCATCCCTTGTTGGATAACGTTAGGACCCGACTCGGGAGCAGGGCAATTCTGAGCGCTTACTTCGCAAGAGGACCCCTGCAACCTCATGGGGATGGGCTCGGGTACGTACCGCTAGAAGCTAACCCCAAAGAGTTAGATGACTCGTCTTAAGGGACTAAGGTTCGGGAGACGGGAACTATATATGTGTGTATATATAAGATATGTTATGGACATTGCGCGACCCCTTCCTTCTATCCGTGAATACTGATCAGCTGAATACAAGAGCAGTACACCAGCTATTACAGAATAAACTTTGATTGTCTTTGGGTATCTCTGGATGCTGGCCGTATATGTTGTACACAGGCTCTTTGATATATGTTTCTCATGTCACGCATGTCTTTTGACTATCCGCACCTAATTATCATTTCCCAGATATATAACATGAGGTCGTCAGGTGACTAGCCATTCGCGAAGCAGCATCGAATGCTCGTTAAGTATCAAGGCTGTCCTCACAACACCAAATCCACTGAGTCTTCCAATCCATGTCATGCTAGCCAATCATCATCAACCAATTCACATACAATCAGGATCAATCCTGCTTGATCAATAAAAACCGAAGCAACACCGGCTGATCTTTACCGAGGACCATTGAAAGCCAAGCAAGTCAAGATCGTTTATAGCACCTACTTCAGTACTGGGTCATTGTGTACTTACACTACAGTGGTAGTAACGCCATTATCAGCGAAACAAACTAGATATTAGCTATTGATTCTCAATATATTACGGACGATCGCTCAATGTTTTCTGGTATATCGTTGGTGTCGGCGGTGGATGACACATGGAACCGCACAATGGCGACTATCACTACGCTGACCCTAGAGCGGTAAAAATTTTGGGAGTTGCGTGGGGTTGTGTTACTTGGCCCTTTTCATTACAAAAGGTCTATCTATCTCATATCCAGCAAGAATAGCCAACGACGAGACCCAGCGACGAATCTCGTTCGCCAATCAAGACTTCCTTGGACCATATTTGGCGCTTCATTTGCTGTTTTCATTTATATACCTTTCTAAGTGATGGGATAACTCCATTGATTTTGGGCAGTATCTCTGATCTCACTTCAACTAAAGAAGTGATGGACTAAGGATACGTGCATCAAGCTATGCCGGATTACAAAGGTCTGCTTGTTTGCGCTGCTCGAATATTTGCTTCTTTGAATGCTCTAGCAGTCTGTGACCGTGTTTCTCTGATGACATAATTCCCTCGCCTCCTTTAGCAACCTCCAGGCAAGCCATGCACTTGGCTCACGGCCCTGAATTTTGACATACAGACGTTGTCTGTCCCACGGCACGCCAAGAGGTCTTGAGTTAGAGAGCTACTAATGCAAGATCTGAACTCAGAAAGGCGGACCTTCTACGAACAGAAACTTATACTATACCACAACCATCAGATAGTCCTTACCTACAAACCCAGTAGTCGCAAGATTGATGTCTCAGTCGAACTGGGGCGTAGCTAAATGTCGAAAAATGAACTTTCGCTAACAAAGATCCCAGAAGCAGCGGAATCAATCACACAATCAGCTATAACAGAAGTAAATCTCAATAACGCCCCTCACTTTCCGGAACCAAATAATCCCCTCCCACAAAACAAGCTCACTACCTCACCACTCCTAATCGAAAACATATACATTATATACAAGCCTATTCTAGCGCTAGCGAGCGTGACAGCTCTTAGGAATAGAAGGTGTACGCAACGAGGAGAGCGCGCTGGATATGAGATTCAGTGCTCAAGATTCGAGGCAGGAAGTGTTAATTTACATGTAGCAGGGAGGAGTAGTGGAGATTTCTGGTGGAGAGATCTAGGCTGCTAGGTACAGGTAGAAGGCAGGAGGCAGGGAAAGGGGGGTGACTGCTCTGAGATGAGTTTACTGAGAGGAGTTGATGAAACAACAAGAAGAACGAAGACCCCATGATTATTTTGCACGGACAGGTTCGCGTCAAGAGGGAAAGTGGAGATAAACTCGGCATGTTTCCATACAGTAATGTGTAAGGTATGCTTACTCATTGACAGCCTCCCTTTATCACGTCGCATTTTCATGCTTCCATACAACCAGCCACGTTTACGTCTATACGACAAATGCCACCTAATAGCCAGAGTAACACTTCGTACTTTCCCCAAATCAAAGAAAAAGAGTAACAATTCCAGAGATAGTTGGGATTCGATTCCAGATATCTCCTCCTGTTTTCAAATCTTGTTGGTGTCACTCGGCATCGGCGTCTCTACGTTTCTGAATGTTCGATAGTACATCACCTCTTTGTGACACGACACCTCAGCAGCATGTGTCATAGCAATCTCCTCCTCAACACTTCTCCTATGATAGAAAATTCACCATCACACCCACACACATCCTCCACCAAAAACCCAATATACAAACAATTTCCCCAACCCCATCCCAACAAAACCTCCAACACAAACATCCGCCCCCGAAAAGTCGCACACCCTCCACGCCATCCAAAAAATCCCCACCCACCACTCCACCAACCCATCCCCCCTCCGCTCAACCCTCCAAGCCGCCAGATCCACCCACCCAACCTCATCCCTCCGCCGAAACAGCATGCAACAAAAGCCTCGCTCTCGTAGAAAAAGACGAAGTACTCAGTCCCATCCTAAAACAGGACTAGCGCCTGTCTATGTAAGAGCATAAACGCAACGCATACCATACCACATCAACTCTTCTATCCGATATAATCGACTATCGCAGAGTGGGCGGACCGAATCATCCAGGAAGTTGCCGTACGTAAACGCGAATCTGGATCGGGTTTATAGGTAAAGTGCTGGGACTGGATGAGCATGTCAATCGCCAGGGAACAGGTGCTTGGGGACCGGTTCCTCAGAAGACGATGGCGGATACGATGGAAGCTGTACTTGGCGCTGTGTATGGAGATGGGGGCGTGGCGCCTGTGAGGCGGGTTGTGGATAGGTTGGGTTTGGTGCTTAGGTGATGAGCGGCATGTGGTTGTGGTGAGGGTGTAGATGGGTGGGATGTCGTTTGGTAGGAGTAGGCAGTTGGTTTTCTTGTCGTAAAGATGGGTACTTTGGGGTTAGAAGACTTGTTTCATTGAGTAGGGATTCGGAGAAGCAGCCTAGGTTGTTAGCAGTCCTAGGTTAGGAAGGTAAGGATAAAGCGAATTGCTCACATGTTCTTTACCACACTTCCTTGGCCAGCCCTTATCATCGCCGAAAACCTCCATCCCCCTAGAAAGACAGTCAACGCTCACCCACTCAATATGAATCTACACTAACCAGACATAACCATCCCTACCCTCGAAACCCTCGAAAAATCCCACAAACGAATCCCAACCACGACACTGAAAGAACGAAAAACCCATCCTATAAGCATAAGCATAAGACGTCCAACCCAACGTGACGAATATACTATTGTAAAGAGAGGTAAGAACCTAGTAGTAGATCTACCTTGAGGTTCTTGGCAAGAATGATAATATTGTTTTCTTGACCATTCTACAGATGAACTACAGCTACACGTAACATAACCTCCTCTATCGGCTTGAGCTTGTAAGATTACCGCATACGACGCGGTAGCTTTTCGTCCACCACAGTTAACGGAACGTATAAGCACAAGTACTAAATATTCCAGCTTCCGTACTCAGATACAACATAGACCCACGATAGGAGACGTTCTTGGGACACTTGTTGAGTACTTGCTCTTGCTCTATGGATCTATGGCCGGGATGAGGGGTGGTGCATGTTGAAGCTTGAATGTACATGTTGTAGCGGATTTTGAAAGACAGGTGGATTTCGGAGGGTTGGAATGGTGGCGCGATGAGCTTTGGATGGTTGTTTTGGGTATTTGATGGATTTGGGTATGGAGGTGGTGGTTTGGGGTTTTGGGGTTTGCGAGGGTGAGAAGGGCACGTGTGGAGGAGGGAGGGTGATTGAATCGGGATGTGCTGATTCGGGTTGCGGATGTTTGGGTAAGGGGGAAGGTTTGGTTAGGATGGATACGAAGCGATTTGATGTTGCGGTATTGATTGAAGAGCAGATAGAAGCGTAGGGGTGGCAAGGTTTCCCTGTAGTTTGGTTATGTATCTTGGCGGATGGAGATGTTGTCGCGTAGTCGTGGACGACGAGGCTTTCTCGGACGCGGAATACGATAGCAGGAGCCAGTACCGCGTGAAAGGCAGCAGTGTTTGTGTTCCATGTACTCTCCTCACTAGCTGTATTCGCTGTCCGTTGATCCATTTTGGTGCCGCAGCCTCAACCGAGGGACCCATCGGGTCATGAACTTATTCTATATATGTTAACCGCGTCAGCAAAGAGGTATGGAGATAAGTTATAATGATCCACGACACTTGCAGCTTCAAGACAACCCTTTTCCGAACAGTACTCTGCTTTACATTCTTTGGGCTTGCCTCGTCTGCTCCGTAATCTCCTCCTTGATCTTTTCCTCATCCAACTCATCCATACGTTCACCAGCCTCCCGTGCTATGTCCGAATCTAGGCCAGCAGTTTGTTTCAGATACTCATCAAAGTGCTTCGAGGCTTCCACAACCTTCTCAAATTGGTCTACTTTCAGGGTAGGCTTGGGACACTCCGCTAGGTCGTACTGAATCTGTGCCTTGTGTGCGTCGTACTCGGCGAGCGCAATGGCCGTCTGGAAGGCATTGCGGATTTGGCGTCCATTCCACGTAGTCTTCAACGGCTCAAGCTCCTTGTAGTGCTCGTCTGCATATGCAAGAATCTTATCATAGTCTTTCGGAGTGAGTTTGATGCTATCTCCCCAGTATTTCTGAGTGCGATCGAGGTTCATCTTCCAGATCTCGAGGGTAGCCTTCTGCCCAAGCTTGGGATAGAAGAAACTCATGTGGATTCGGCTTCGAAATGCTTGATCAAAAACGCCCACACGGTTGGTCGTCAGGAAGAGTATACCCGAGTAGTACTCTAACACTCTCAAGAAAACACTGACGATTGCATTACGTTTAAGGTCGTTTTTGGTCCGTCTCAAGAGGAAAACATCAGCTTCGTCGAGCAGAAGGACGCAACCCCATTTATGTGCCAGCTGAAAGTGATTTTCCAGAGTCCTCTCAACCTTTTCTGCTGATTCGCCGATGTCCCCACAGGTTACTTGGAATAGTGGCCGGCTTGTATGCTCTGCAACGCACTCCGCCGTCGACGTTTTGCCGACACCCGGCTCACCATGGAGTAGAATGATCAAACCCTTGCCCTTGCCACGGACGAGGTCGATTTGTCGCTCTGTCAGTTTATGGCCAGTGTCAGGCTTCCTTCCCCTGGAGTGGGTTTCGACAAGCGCAAGCAGCGTGTCTTTATGCCCTCGAGGTAAGACCAGAGAGTCAAAACCACCAGAGTGTTCTTTAATGTCTTGGACCAACTTAACGTCAAGAGTCACCCATTTGCGGCTTCGAAGGACATATCCATACAATTTGTTAGGGCATAGCATGTAGTCGGAATCTTGCATCCCTTTCCGGCCTTCGGACGGGTCCCAGTCCGATGACATGTCTGTTAGTACTGATGCGCTCAGTATCTGATCTACCTCGTGATCTTGATGTATAACAGTGTTCTCATGGCATCCTTCCCGGCGACAAACGGGATCTAAAAATTCCATTGTCTCGCGACGATCTGCTTGAGGTAGGGATGAAATTCCGAACGATTCGCGAAGCGATGGGTTCTTCAAAAGGGCCATGGCCATATCGATGATGACCTCTGAGTCGACCTGGCCGGTGTCACGTAAGTTTCGGTGTCTCGACTCCAAGGATGTCTTCTTACCTCTTCACTGAGTTGCTCCAAATTCAATGTCAGTCCGCTATATTTCTTGTGCACGACATGAACTTTACTTCCAGCAAGTTCGATGAATCTCCTGCCTCGGCGAATAAGGTCAGCATGACCAAGACTCCCGCTCTTCCCATGAGCGAAATGGATAGGGAAAACCGGTAATGAGGTGACAAGCTTTGGATCGTTATAGCTTTTGATCTGAAAAGTTTTCAAAATAGTGCCGAGGCGTTCTCCATCTGAAGTGTAGTAGAAGCAGCTGATAGTGAAAGTGACGTTGTCAACCACGTCGGGCTCAGATGAACGGTCCAATGCCGTAATTGCATCCTCCCTGCTGAGCAAAGACCGCCTCCCTCCATTAATTTTCAGGACACGATAGACCTGAGAATGTACCTCACTCCCGCGAATGTCGGTTCCAGGACGGAAAAGATGCCAGAGATCGGAGAATGCTATGCTCTGAAGAGTCCCCTCATCGATCTGTCGGCGCAATACAAATGTGGCTTTCAAATCATTGTCAAGTAATTCTATTAAGACCAGCAGCTCTTGCAGACACCTCTCTGACTCAAGTCGTTCAAATTCCGCCACTCTGTTCGTTTCTGCCTGAGTCATCGGCTGTACCTTCACGTCTTTCGCATATTCCTGGCCTTCATTTGGGTGACCTGATGGCCCGTCGACTAGCGGGGCTTGTAAACGTGGCCTAGAAGATCTTTTCGCATTTTCCAGGACCGGTGATTGAGGCTCGAATTTCTTAGCCAGCCGGTTCGTGTAGGCTCTTATAGGTTCCTCGTGAATCACTAGCAATTTGAAGGGCCTGAGTATCACCTGAGACTTCAATTCAGACCCATCGCCCTCATAGACGGTAGGTTGGAATTTGTGACCAGTTATCTTTGTGAGGACTTCAAGTAGAAGTGCCGAATTAATACGGATGCGGTCGGGCGTGTCATATCTTATACCTTCTGCGGCTAGAGCTTGGTTGTAATGGTCTTTTGAAAGTGTTGAGTCCAGAACCACATCAATGAGATGACGCAGCGGTGTTTCAGAAGTGTCCGGCTTTGCGTGCGCCAGCCACGGAAATCTCATCGGACGTGTACTGCCCATGGTCTGTATCTTGGGTCGATACTCTTCAAAGCTTACCCTACTTAAGCCTAATATAGTCTTTCCGTCGCCCTCCCCCTCTAATGCGTTCACCCTGGAATCAACACTTGCCCCCTTGCTTTCAAGGGTTCCAAGTCTTTTCTCCAAATCAACAATCCTGTCCTCGACTAGCTTGGAGTATTCGATCTGCTGCAATACACGTTTATGAGCTTTCTTAGTACGGTCCTTCAGTGTGGTATCGGTGTCGTTGTTACAGATCTCTAATCCTACTCTTATACCAATTTGAGTAGCGTCTTCTTCATCGCTGATGGCAGAGATATCATCATACTTGACAGTTGCTCCTTTTCCTCGCTTGACTCCTCTACCATCAGCCTCGGCGTGAGTCTCCGAAATTACAGATTCCGCTTCTTTATATGTCGGATCCCCAAGCTCATTTTGCTCTCGAACAAGAGCTGTGAGTCAGATTAGCTAGACCTTCTGGGTGCTGTGTCAATTATTTACAGTCATCTGTGGATACACCTTGAGATGAACCGACATCGCGAGAAACTTCTTCGCAGCCGGACTGCTCTGTATCAAAGGCAACATGTCTCGCAGCCGTCATGGAGGCCACCAATTCTCCATTAGCGTGTGACAAAGGTATCGAAAGGCTATCACGGCCAAGGGGTAAGCTCGCTGTTAGGTCGGGCGAATCAGGCATTGTCTCTGAATCGGATAAAAGAACGGAGGAGTCTGACTCTTTGTGGTCGATTCTGGTAGGTAGCCTCGCCAACAAAGAAGCGTATTCTTGTCAGCACGAGCGGCTAGTAAGGCACCCGGTGAGCAGAACATTACGGACGAGATCCATACCAAAGTGTCCGAATCATTTTGCTCACCGTGTGTGAGGCTCTGCCGAGGTACACTGTCTGCTGTTACTGATTGCGATTACGCTACGATAAGTGGATCTGGCACATATATGCAGTCAGCCTTGGAATTAATGCTAGCGTGAGAGACTGGTGTCCAATCATATACCGAGACAGTCAGGTCCTGCATACAGTTCGTCTATCATTTCCAGCCGAAGGGCGGGGGCAGCTGCTGGTACTAATCTTCATGCTATAGGAGCGTTTCCCCTGTATAATGATTGGAACACGTATTATTCGTTTAAGATCTGGCATTTCGAGCCGAATCTGCGAAGTGTGTGAACTTCTGCCTGATCCATACTTGGCGAAGTGAGCAGTTGTCGCTATTCGTCAGCCTTGTGGCCAGGAAGTCTGTCGAGGGTCGTGCTTGCATTTATAATACGTACAACCGTTTGGACACGTGCTTCAAGGGTGTGCATTGCTCGTAGAATGCGGATCTTTAACGACAGCGTGTACTGAAAACTGGTCGGACCCAGGAAAGGTGGACGATATCCCCCAATAATCTGTTAGACCCTTGCTACTACATTCTTTGGTAATGGTAGGTAGTAACAAGTATGATTGATAGTAGACGAATACGGTTGGAATCTGAGAGACTCCTTCTATCGTTGATCGCAGTGACTATATCCTAACCCTAATTCGAATACCATGTCAAAACCTGGAGGATGGAGACGGATCGTGGGTCTTCGTCCAAAGCAGTCGCCGAATATCCCAGCAACTTTCATGCAGGAGCACATTGAAAGTGATCTGAGCCCAGCTATCACGACGCCACCGCTGCAGTACACCTCTGAAATCAGTGCATTTGTGACAGCTAAGAAGAAAGAGGAGCTCCTGAGGTTAGCACCCACGACTGAGCAAGCAAATAATGACCCAATGTGCTGATGGCACCTAGTGGTGAGGAGGCGCTTTTCAGCGGTGCAAGTATCGAGCTGGAACAATTGAGAGACGCAGTAGTGCAGTATCAGATTAAAACAAACACGAACTCCCAGGCCGTGGCTAGCCTAGCCCGTCATGAATGGACTTGGGAAAAGGTCCAGGACGCTGTGAAGGAGGCGGCTCGCGAAGAGGGCTCCGATGATGAGAGCTCGATCGTAAAGTCTAGTTGTTCAAAAATCATTGAGAACATACCCGCGTTCGAGGCCTGGCTGGGACTCCTCCCCGCAGGAGACTATGGTGCGGTGATTTGTGGCCTGTTCAAGGTTGTCGTTGGGGTATTAGACACTTCTGCCTGCCAGCAGCACCATATCTAACCGTGATAGGCTGCCAAACGTGCGAACGAAGTCCGAATTACCGTTCTGAAAGCACTGGCAGATATACCAGATTACATAGCAAGGGCGGCAGAGTACCGGGAGTTGTATGCTGAGTCAAGGCCACACGAATTGTCACAA